>Ga0256840_1002448_pt1 | contig 16280 bp, 16 predicted proteins | sample 355202metaG_FD_185969 | JGI IMG/M metagenome (GOLD analysis project Ga0256840, IMG submission 185969) | Hydrothermal vent microbial communities from Mid Atlantic Ridge, Atlantic Ocean - 355-202 | ecosystem: Environmental > Aquatic > Marine > Hydrothermal vents | place: Atlantic Ocean: Mid... | reverse complement strand
TTGCAAGGCTTAAACATTTCAGAGCTATTGCGACTCGATATGACAAGTTGAAACGAAATTTTGAAGGCTCTATGGCTCTTGCTTGTGCTTTTTTATGGTTACCTATGTGAAACGGCAACAGCCCCTATTGTAGCTTAATTTTTCTTATATGAAGCAGCGATAGTGTCTCCCGCTACAGGCCCAGAAGAAGCAAGCAATGTGCCGGAAACTTCTAGGCTATTTTAAGTCGCGGTACCCTCTTCAATGTGAGTTTTGATGGTCAAATGCCACAGTGCTTTAGATGTTATGCTTCGTGTGATCACGCCTATAGGTGATTGTGCAAAATTTAGCGTAACTTGCTCTAGGCGAAAAACAACATGCAATACGATCGCAATCGCGCGGAAAATATTAGAATTTTCTAAATATAAAAAATAATTAATTTCTTTGATATTTAATTATTTCGTGTGGTGTGCTGCTGACTGCCATCGGGATCATCCATGCACCCAGTTCCACCAACAAGCATCAATGTAATAGCTAAAGCTGATAATATTTTTTTCATTAGTGACTCCAAGTTTTATCATTATATACTTAAGTTAAGTGCGGTTTATTTATGTCATGGCTTCGTTTTGTAAGCAATAGAAGCTATTAATATAATTAGGAGAGACAAAAATGACTTGTTATGAGGCTTTTCCGTTGACTATGAATGTTCTTGTTGAGTGACGCATCCAGTTATTAACGCACTCAATAGCTTTAATATGAATTAAGGGCTAAATCGGAATTGTAAAATCAAATGCTTAAAATATTGCAAGCGACTGAAGAGCAAGCGCTGATACCTAACCTTTTGATATCAAGTATTTATAAATTTCAGCTCTTAATTCGCATTTTATGAGTAGGGCAAGTAGTGGGTTTTAAAAATGATTCTAGAATTTCTTAGAGTGAAGTAAAGCTTAAGGTAATATGTAATGATTTTGAGTAAATTTGAATCCATTTTTTATGTAATGCATGTATTGCATAAAAAATGGATTCAGATTTTTGTGTTTAGCTTTGCGTTGATATTTACTTTTATCTTGGAAAATAAGTGCTTTGTTAAAAAAATGTGCGTGTTTGGCAACAAGGTTTTGTGCTCTTATTGCCTTGTTTTTAGCAGGATTTTTGTTTTTCTTCATTGTGGTTACTCCTGGGTAATATAGTAGATAAGCATTTCTTTTGTGCAAAATTTTTGTGAACAAACTAAAATGGTTCTTTGTTTTATTTTAAGATATGCCCGTGGAATTTTCAAAAGAATTTGATGTTATTGTTATCGGTGGTGGTCATTCAGGGACTGAAGCTGCTTTAGCCGCTGCGCGTACAGGTGCGCAAACCCTGTTGCTAACTCAAAGTATTGATACTTTGGGGCAAATGAGCTGTAACCCTGCTGTTGGTGGTATTGGTAAAGGTCATTTAGTTAAAGAAGTGGATGCGTTGGGGGGAGTGATGGCGCGAGCGATTGATCATGCAGGGATTCATTTTCGAATTTTAAATGCAAGTAAAGGACCGGCTGTGCGCGCCACGCGAGGCCAGGCAGATAGAGAGCTGTATAAAAAATTTATTAGAAATTCTTTGGAGAATCAGCAGAATTTAATGCTGTTTCAGCAAATGGTATCTGATCTAATCGTTGAAGGTGAAACGGTTGTTGGGGTTAAAACTCAAATGGACTTACAGTTTAAAGCAAAATCTGTAGTGCTAACGACAGGTACTTTTTTAGGCGGTAAAATTCATATCGGTTTGGAAAATTATGCGGGTGGTCGTGCAGGAGATGCCGCATCTATAGCTTTGGCTGATAGATTACGTGAGCTACCTTTCAATATAGATAGATTAAAAACGGGTACACCACCACGTATTGATGGGCGAACTATTGATTTTTCGCGTTTAGAACGGCAGGACGGTGATACGCCGGTGCCTGTTTTTTCTTTTATGGGCTTAGCTGATCAGCACCCGCAGCAAGTGCCTTGTTATATAACGCGTACCAATGAGAAAACACATGATATTATTCGTGGTGGCTTGGATCGTTCGCCTATGTATGCTGGTGAGATTGAAGGTGTTGGACCGCGTTACTGCCCTTCAATTGAAGATAAGGTTGTGCGTTTTGCTGAGCGAACTTCACATCAGATTTTTATTGAGCCAGAGGGCTTGAATACCAACGAATATTACCCTAACGGAATTTCCACTAGCTTGCCATTTGATGTGCAGTATGCGTTTGTTCGGTCTATGGTAGGTTTTGAACGGGCTGAAATTGTTCGGCCAGGCTATGCTATTGAATATGATTTCTTTGATCCTAGAGATTTAAAAACTTCATTAGAAACTAAGCATATGCAGGGCTTGTATTTTGCTGGGCAAATCAATGGTACAACGGGCTATGAAGAGGCGGCTGCGCAAGGTCTGATTGCTGGCTTGAATGCGGCACGGAAAGCGCAAGGTAAAGATAGTTGGTGTCCAGCAAGAGATGAGGCTTATATCGGTGTTATGATTGATGATTTGATTTCGCTAGGGACGAAAGAACCCTATCGGATGTTTACTAGTCGTGCTGAATATCGGTTATTATTGCGCGAGGATAATGCAGATTTACGTTTAACTGAAAAGGGGCGTGAGTTAAGTCTTGTTAGTGATGAGAGGTGGCAGAGTTTCACTGATAAGCGTGAATCGATAGCAAATCTGCAGACTGAATTAAGTGCTAAATGGGTTAGAAAAGACAGTTCGGAAGCTGTGCGTGTTGCCGAGGTTTGGGGTAAGCCGCTAATTAAAGAGGCTAGCTTAATGGAGCTATTGCGCCGCCCTGAGGTTGATATTGTGCAGTTAATGGAATTTTCGGATACGGCGGAGCTTGATGGCTCGGTTTTGCAGCAAGTGGAAGTACAGGCCAAGTACGCAGGTTATATTGATCGACAGCAACAGGATATTGATAAGGCAAAGCGCTACAATCATTTAGAAATAGTGGCAGATTTTGATTATGGTCTGGTGCCGGGGTTATCTAATGAAGTTCGAGAAAAGCTAGCTAAGCAGCGCCCTGAAACATTAGGTTTAGCGTCAAGAATCCCAGGAGTAACGCCGGCGGCAGTCTCTTTATTACTTATTTATATGAAAAAGCAACATGGATAATAGTCGGGACGTGCTGGTGACTGGCCTAGTAGATTTGGGTATTAGTGCTACGGAGCAGCAAATTAATTTATTGTTGGCTTTTGTGTGTTTGATAGAAAAATGGAATAAAACTTATAATTTAACAGCGATACGTAATCGAGAAGAAATGCTGCGCTTGCATATTTTAGATAGCTTGAGTGTACTACCTTTTACTCTAGGTAAAAATATTATTGATGTTGGGACTGGCGCTGGGTTGCCTGGCATTCCTTTAGCTATTTTTATGCCTGATGTGCAATTTACTTTGCTGGATAGTAATGCTAAGAAAACTCGCTTTGTTCAGCAGGTAGTTTTGGAATTAAAATTAAAAAATGTCAAAGTTGTTCATGCTCGGGTCGAGCAACTGAAAAAGGCAGGTGAGTTTGATGCCGTCCTCAGTCGTGCTTTTGCTAGTTTACATGACATAATGCAGTGGACGGATTATTTGTTGCAAGCGGAAGGGGTGTTAATCGCAATGAAAGGGCAGGTGCCTGTGGCTGAGCTTGAGCAGTTAGAGCGTGTTTATTCAGTAGCATCGATTGTGGTGCCGGGTATTGATGCAGAACGCTGTGTGGTGCGGATAAATAAATCATGACGAAAATAATTGCAGTAACCAATCAAAAGGGTGGTGTAGGTAAAACTACGACGAGTGTTAATTTGGCGGCTTGTTTGGCGGCAGCAAAACGTAAAGTGTTGCTTATCGATTTAGACCCTCAGGGTAATGCGGCGATGGGGTGTGGTGTTAATAAGGCGACCGTACAGTATTCCAGTTGTGATTTATTATTGGAAGATATACCTGTTTCAGAAATGATTGTCCAGGTCCCAGATATTGGTTTTTCTGTGATTGCGGGTAACTCAGACTTGACGGTGGCGGAAGTACAGTTAATGAAGATGACTCAGCGTGAGCGTAGATTAGCGAATGCTTTGAAGCAAGTGCAAAATGATTACGATTATATCTTAATTGACTGTCCGCCTTCGCTAAATATGCTGACTTTAAATGCTATGGTCGCTGCAACTAGTGTGCTCGTGCCAATGCAATGCGAATATTATGCACTAGAAGGCTTGTCGGCATTAATGGAGACATTACGAAATATTCGAGAGACAGCAAATCCAGACTTATATTTAGAGGGTATTCTGCGGACTATGTTTGATAATCGTAGTCGATTAACAAAAGATGTCTCCGAGCAATTGGTTGAATATTTTGTAGATAAAGTATTTCGAACTTGTGTGCCGCGTAATATCCGATTAGCGGAAGCGCCAAGCCATGGTATGCCCATATTACAGTATGATAAGAGTTCGCGTGGCGCGCTTGCTTATATTGCTTTGGCGGGTGAATTAATCAGAAAAGAAAAGAAATAACATATGTCAGCAAAAAAACGGGGATTAGGGAAAGGTTTGGGTGCTTTAATGGGCGATATGGTCGTTAAAGAGCATGCAAAAGATAGTGTGCAAGAGTTACCTGTTGAATATTTACAGCGGGGTAAGTATCAGCCTAGAAAGGATATGGATTCCGTGCGTTTGCAAGAATTAGCGGATTCAATACGTGCGCAAGGCATCATACAGCCGATTATTGTGCGCGAGGTTGCTTATAATCGTTATGAAATTATTGCGGGTGAGCGACGCTGGCGTGCAGGCCAGTTGGCTGGCTTGACTGAAGTCCCTGTTGTTATTAAAGATATTGAAGATCGTGCTGCAATGGCAATTGCTTTGATAGAAAATATTCAGCGTGAAGACTTAAACCCGCTAGAAGAAGCAGAAGCGCTGCTAAGGCTGGTAGCTGAATTTGAATTAACGCACCAGCAAATATCTGAAGCTGTTGGTCGGTCAAGAACAACAGTAACTAATTTATTGCGCCTAAATGAATTAGAGGGGGCAGTAAAAGTATTTTTGATGAATCGTCAGCTGGGTATGGGGCATGCTCGGGCGTTATTAAGTTTGTCGGCAGAAAAACAAATATTACTTGCTACTAAGGTTGCTGATGAAGGCTTGTCGGTACGGGTCACTGAAGCGCTGGTGAAAAAAGTACAAAAAGCAAGCGAAGAAAATGAGAAGGCTACAGAGCAAGCAAAGGAAAAGGTATTTGATCGAGATGCCTTGCGGTTGCAAGAAGCAATAAGTGATTTTTTAGGGGCTAAAACTACTATTAAGCATAAAAAAAATGGCCAAGGCTCGGTGATTATTGATTATAGCAGTCTAGATGAATTAGATGGCATTGTGAGTCGGTTTAATTTAAAACACAATTTTTAAATCGGATCAAAATTAGCTCAGGAATTAAGATTTCAATAATGCTCGTAAGCACCGCCTGAGGACAGAGGGCTTGTGGTACTATATGACCTAAAGTTTCAGGTTTAGTGAAATGCGTATTCCTTGGGTTAAGGAGCGAGAGTAGGGAAAGTAAAATAAAATCATTCTTGCTTAAATATGCCCTGAAAGATATAATTCGGAAACTTTTTGATTAGCTTTTGTGGAAGAAAAAATTAAACTCTCAGTTTTTGCTAAGGTTATTGTTGGGCAGATATGCATTATATTATTTGCAATTATAGCTTTTTATTTTCTGGGTAACGAATTAAGTGCTAAATCTGCCTTTTATGGTGGGATTGCGGCATTAATTCCAAATGTATATTTTGCTCGAAAAGTTAGCCAGCATAAGGGGCAGGAGGCGAAAAAAGTTGTCAAGTCATTTTATGCAGGAGAATCTGGAAAATTAATTATGACAGCAATACTATTTGCTGTAATTTTTCAAGACCCAAGGCTAGATGTTATAGCGATGTTGACGGTTTATATGTCAGCATTAACAGTTTTTTGGTTTGCGTTATTGATACGTAAATATTAATTAGATTAAAGCGAGGAAAGATGGCTACTGAGGCACATGCGGCAGAAGGCGCAACAGGATATATTGTTCACCATTTAACACCGCTGTCTGTAGGTGAAGGTTTTTGGTCTTTGCATTTAGATACCTTATTTTTCTCGGCAGTTTTAGGTGCTTTATTTGTTTGGTTTTTTAAAGTTGCTGCAGAAAAGGCAACTATTGGGGTGCCTAGCACAAGCCAAGCTTTTGTAGAAATGATTATTGAATTTGTTGATCAGCAAGTTAAAGATACTTTTCATGGTAGAAGCGAGTTAATCGCTCCATTAGCATTGACTATTTTTATCTGGGTATTCTTGTGGAATTTTATGGATTTATTTCCAGTTGATATATTGCCCGCTGTAGCAGGTATGATGGGCATGGAATATATGCGCGTGGTGCCTAGTACAGACTTAAATGCAACCTTTGCGTTGTCAATCAGTGTGTTTTGCTTGATTATCTTCTATAGTATCAAAATTAAAGGGGTTGTTGGCTTTGCAAAAGAGCTAACTTGTACTCCCTTTGGTCCTTGGATGATGCCTTTCAACTTACTATTAAAATTGGTTGAAGAAATTGCAAAACCAATTTCACTTGCTTTACGTCTATTTGGTAACTTATATGCGGGCGAACTGATCTTTATATTGATTGCACTATTACCTTGGTATATTCAGCCGTTACTGGGTTTTCCATGGGCAGTGTTTCATATTTTGATTATTACTCTTCAGGCTTTCATCTTTATGGTATTGACAGTTGTATACCTAAGCATGGCGCATGAAGATCATTAAGATTTTCTTTAAACTTTAAATAACAATACTTTTGGAGGTATTATGGAACTTGCAGCGTTGATTGCAGATGTACAAGGTATGACTGCTATTGCAGTAGGTCTGGTTTTAGGTATGGGTGCATTAGGAACAGCGATAGGCTTCGGTCTATTAGGTGGTAAATTCCTAGAAGGCGCAGCTCGTCAACCAGAGATGGTACCTATGCTACAAGTTAAAATGTTCGTTGTTGCGGGTCTACTTGATGCGGTAACTATGATTGGTGTTGGTATGGCGTTATTCTTTACATTCGCTAACCCATTCTTGTCTGCTGTTGAAGCGGTTGCAGGATAAGGCACTCATCAGTTATTTTAACAGCAACATGAGGAAGGCTAGTGAGTATTAATGCTACGCTAATCGGTCAAATGATAACATTTACACTTCTGGTATGGTTTACTATGAAGTATATTTGGCCACCACTAATTGGCGCTATCGAAGAACGTAAAGCAAAAATTGCTGAAGGATTGGCAGCGGCTGAAAAAGGCCAGCACGATATGGAATTGGCAGCAAAAAAAGCTGCAACTGTTCTTAGAGAGGCGAAACAACAATCAGCTGATATTATTAATCTTGCTCAAAAAAGAGCGAATGAAATCGTTGAAGAATCAAAAGGCACAGCTAAGGTAGAAGGCGTGCGTATGATTGATGCGGCTAAAGCGCAAATTGAACAAGAGATGCAGCAAGCTCAAGAAGCTATGCGCAAAGAAGTATCAGCGTTAGCACTAAAAGCGGCTGGACAGATTTTAAAACAAGAAATCGACAAAGCTAAGCACAAAGATCTTATCAGCAAAGTATCTGAGCAATTAGGTCAAGCATAATGAGTGAATTAGCAACTTTGGCAAGGCCATACGCAGAAGCGGCATTTAAAAGAGCAAAAGAAACAGGCAATTCGCAAGAGTGGTCTGATGCTTTAGCTTTTCTTTCGGCTGCAATCCAAGATACAGATTTATCTGCCATTATCAATAACCCTAAAGTTAGCGAAGATAGATTAGTCCAGCTAATGCAGGAGATTTGTCAAGATCAAGTAAAAGGTGAAGGCTTAAATTTTCTAAAATTATTGATCGAAAATAGCAGGCTATATTTGGCTCCACAAATTGCGGAATTATTTGAAAGCTATAAGGCTGAAGATGAAGGTTATGTCGATGTTGATGTTATAACAGCTTATGCCTTAACCAAAGCAGAAGAGAAAAGTTTTGCATCGTCACTAAAAAAGAAGCTAAATAAAGACGTTAATATTCACGCAAGTGTCGATAACTCTTTAATCGGTGGATTTTTAGTGAGAGCTGGTGACAGCGTAATTGACGGATCTATTAGTGGTCAACTTCAACAACTAGCTAAAAGGATCTAACAGCTTAGACTGAGAAAAAATATGCAATTAAAACCATCTGAAATAAGTGATCTGATTAAGAAACGGATCGAAAATTTTGACGTTAATGTCGAAGCACATACGGAAGGTACCGTTGTTAGTGTAACTGACGGTATTGTAAAGGTTCATGGGTTGTCACAGGCTATGCAAGGGGAAATGCTTGAATTCCCTGGTGACTCTTTCGGTATGGCTCTAAACTTAGAGAGAGATTCTGTAGGTGTTGTTATGCTAGGTGCATATAAACATATTACAGAAGGCGATACCGTTAAATGTACTGGTAAAATTCTAGAAGTACCTGTAGGTGAAGCACTGCTAGGGCGTGTTGTAGACGCGCTAGGTAATCCAATCGATGCTAAAGGTGAAATTGACGCTCAAGAAATGTCACCGGTTGAAAAAATTGCACCTGGTGTAATTTCAAGGCAATCAGTTGACCAGCCAATACAATTAGGATTGAAGTCAATTGATGCCATGGTTCCAGTGGGCCGTGGTCAGCGAGAATTGATTATTGGTGACCGCCAGACAGGTAAAACAGCAATTGCGATTGATGCGATTATCAATCAAAAAGGTACAGGTGTTAAATGTATCTATGTAGCGATCGGTCAAAAACGTTCATCAGTAGCTAACGTAGTGCGTAAGCTAGAAGAGCACGGGGCAATGGCTCATACCATTATTGTCTGTGCTACTGCTTCTGAATCTGCTGCGTTACAGTTCATTGCCCCTTATACAGGGTGTTCAATGGGTGAATATTTTAGAGATAAGGGTGAAGATGCTCTTATTGTCTATGATGATTTAACTAAGCAAGCTTGGGCATATCGTCAAATGTCATTACTACTACGTCGTCCTCCAGGTCGCGAAGCATACCCTGGAGACGTTTTCTATATTCATTCTCGTTTACTAGAGAGAGCTTCTAGAATTAATGTGGATGAAGTAGAAAAGCTAACTGGCGGCAAAGTAAAAGGTAAAACAGGTTCTTTAACTGCATTACCAATTATTGAAACTCAAGGTGGCGATGTTTCGGCATTCGTACCCACTAACGTAATTTCGATTACTGATGGACAGATTTTCCTTGAGTCTGATTTATTCAATTCAGGTATTCGTCCAGCGGTTAATGCGGGTTTGTCAGTATCACGAGTAGGTGGTGCAGCACAAACTAAAATCATTAAGAAGCTAGGGGGCGGCACGCGTCTTGATTTAGCTCAGTATCGCGAATTAGCAGCGTTTGCTCAATTCGCTTCTGATTTAGATGAAGGTACGCGCAAGCAAATTGAACGTGGACAACGTGTTACTGAACTGATGAAACAAGGTCAATATTCACCTATGTCAGTTGCTGAAATGGGTGTTTCATTGCATGCTGCGAACGAAGGCTTCCTAGATGATTTAGAGGTTAATAAAGTACTTGATTTTGAAGCTGCTTTACAATCTTATATGAAGTCTGAACACGCTGATCTAATGAAAAAGATTGACGACACAGGCGATTATAGTAATGAAATTAAGCAGGGTATTCAGTCTGCAATAGAGACTTTCATTAAAACAAGTAGCTGGTAAAAGGGGCTTCTAATGGCTGTTGGTAAAGAAATACGCACCCAGATTGCGAGTATTAAGAATACTCAAAAAATCACTCGCGCTATGGAAATGGTTGCTGCGAGTAAAATGCGTAAAACAAAAGACAGAATGAATGCTACACGTCCCTACTCAAAAAAGATTAGCCAGATCATTAAACATCTGGCTCATGCTAACCCTGAGTACAAGCACCCATTTCTTGTTGAGCGTGAAGTGAAACGGGTGGGTATTATTGTTATTAGCTCTGACAGGGGTTTATGTGGCGGTCTGAATTCAAACTTATTCAGAAAGACACTTAAGCAACTGACTCAGTGGGACAATAATAATATTGATGTGGATGTTTGCACTGTTGGTAGTAAAGGCGCGAGCTTTTTTGGTAGTTTAAAGATAAACAAAGTTGGACAGGTATCTAAATTAGGTGATACTCCACATCTCAATGAGGTAGTGGGTATTATTAAAATCATGCTCGATGCATATCATGCAGGTACGATTGATGAGTTACATGTGATGTACAATCAATTTGTAAATACTATGACTCAAGCACCTACTATAGAGCAGTTAATTCCTGTTGTGGCGAGTGAACTTGAAAATGATGGATTAAAAAAGCATTGGGATTATTTATATGAGCCTGATGCTAAAGAAGTTCTAGATAATTTACTCACTCGATATATAGAATCAATTGTTTATCAAGGTTTAGTAGAAAATAATGCCTGTGAGCAATCCGCTAGGATGGTTGCGATGAAAAGTGCTTCAGATAATGCTGGCAACCTTATTGATGAGTTGCAACTTGTTTATAATAAAGCAAGACAAGCCGCTATTACGCAGGAAATTTCAGAAATTGTTGCCGGTGCCGCAGCTGTTTAGGTCTTGTAGAACAATTTAAGTAATTAAGAGGACGACACAATGAGTTCGGGTAAAATCGTTCAGATTATTGGTGCGGTTGTGGATGTGGAATTTCCACGTGAAGCACTACCAAAAGTATATGATGCGCTAAATGTAGAGAGCGTTGGACTAACTTTAGAAGTTCAACAACAATTAGGTGACGGAATAGTACGTGCAATTGCAATGGGAACAACGGATGGTATTCGTCGTGGCTTAGAAGTAAGCAACAGCGGTGACGCGATCAAAGTACCTGTTGGACAAAAAACTTTAGGGCGTATTATGGACGTCTTAGGTAATCCAATTGATGAAAAAGGTCCAATCGGTGAAGAAGAAAAATGGGTCATTCATCGTGACGCACCTTCTTATGCTGAACAGGCTCCAGCTAGTGAACTTTTAGAAACGGGTATTAAAGTTATTGACTTAATATGTCCATTTGCTAAAGGCGGTAAAGTTGGCCTATTCGGTGGTGCTGGTGTAGGTAAGACTGTCAATATGATGGAGCTTATTCGTAATATTGCGATTGAGCACAGTGGTTTTTCTGTATTTGCTGGTGTTGGTGAGCGTACTCGTGAGGGTAACGATTTCTACCATGAAATGACAGATTCAAATGTTATCGATAAAGTATCATTAGTTTATGGTCAAATGAATGAGCCTCCTGGAAACAGATTGCGCGTTGCTTTGACTGGATTGACTATGGCGGAATACTTCCGTGAAGAAGGGCGTGATGTTTTATTCTTCGTAGATAATATTTACCGTTATACATTGGCGGGTACTGAAGTATCAGCACTATTAGGTCGTATGCCATCAGCGGTAGGTTATCAGCCTACGCTAGCTGAAGAAATGGGTGTATTACAAGAGCGTATTACTTCAACTAAAAAAGGTTCAATTACTTCAATTCAAGCCGTATACGTACCGGCAGATGATTTAACCGATCCATCACCAGCAACAACTTTCGCGCATTTAGATGCAACGGTTGTACTATCTCGTCAAATTGCTGAATTAGGTATTTATCCTGCGATTGATCCATTGGATTCAAGTAGTCGTCAGTTAGATCCTTTAGTGATTGGTCAAGCGCACTATGATGTGGCTCGTGGAGTACAAGGTATCTTGCAACGTTATAAAGAGTTACGTGATATTATTGCGATTCTGGGTATGGATGAGTTATCAGAAGAAGATAAGCAAACTGTAACAAGAGCGCGTAAAATTCAGCGTTTCTTATCGCAGCCTTTCTTTGTTGCGGAAGTCTTTACTGGTTCTCCAGGAAAATATGTTTCACTTAAAGATACTATCATTGGATTCCAAGGTATTATTGATGGTGAATATGATGACTTACCTGAGCAAGCGTTTTATATGGTTGGTTCCATAGATGAAGCGGTTGAAAAAGCGAAAAAAATGTAAGTTGTTAACTTATAGGTAATATTATGACCATGACAGTACATGTAGATATCGTAAGTGCAGAACAGGAGGTTTTTTCAGGAATGGCTGAAATGGTTTTTGCTCCTGCTGAACTTGGCGAAGTTGGTATTACACCGCGTCATGCGCCACTAATATCTAAATTGAACCCAGGAGAAGTTCGCGTAAAAGTGAGCGAGAAAGAGTCTCAGGCGTTTTATGTTTCCGGTGGATTATTAGAAGTACAGCCACACTTAGTGACGATACTCGCTGATACAGCCATAAGAGCAAAAGATATTGATGAAGCAGCCGCCTTACAAGCGAAAGCAGCAGCAGAAGAAGCGTTAAATGATAAGTCTGGTAAGATTGATTATGCAACGGCTCAAGCTCAACTAGCTCAAGCAATGATGCAATTAAGAACCATAGATAGACTCAAGAAACGAGGCCACTAAGGAACTTAGGTGTTTAATAAAAAAGCTCGATAGCGGTTTCGTTATCGGGCTTTTTTTATTTAAAATGCTAGCAATAATTAACGCATCTATTTTGGTGTAAGCCTTTAGGCCCCTTTTCCTCTGGGAGAAGGTAAAGCGTTAAAATAGGTGGAAACCTGAGTGATTACATTTTGGTAGACAGTGTTTTTTGTTGAAGATGTCTTGGTTTTTCTTTATTACAGAATAATGCTTGCTATAATTTATACAGTCCCCTCACTTGAAAACCTAAGGAAATACTTACATGACTTTGAAAACGCTTATTTTGGCAGCAGGGCAAGGTACACGCATGCGCTCAGCTCGGCCAAAAATTTTACATGAAATTGCAAACCGTAGTTTATTGCAACACGTTTATGATACAAGTAAATTGCTTGATGGTAACGAAATTATTGTTATTTACGGTCATGGCGGTGAGTTGGTTAAGCAAACCTTATCTAACCTAGATGCACAGTGGGTAGAGCAAAAAGAGCAATTAGGTACTGGGCATGCAGTTTTACAAGCAGATAGTTTGATTAATAATGACGATACAGTGTTGATTTTATATGGCGATGTACCTCTGCTAACAAAGCACTCGATTGAGCAGTTATTGGGTAATGTTACCAAGCAGTCATTGGCATTATTAACCGTTAATTTAGACGACCCTACAGGTTACGGGCGCATTGTCCGAGATAATGAGGGTAAGGTTACAAAAATTACCGAACATAAAGATGCTACAGAACAAGAGCGACTGATTAAAGAAGTTAATACTGGAATCCTTGCTGTAAAAGGTGAAAAGTTAAAAACCTGGATTGCCCGCATAGGTAATAGTAACGCCCAGCAAGAGTTTTATCTAACAGATGTTATTGAAATGGCAGTTAATGAAGGTATAACGATTAAAACGAGTCAGCCTAAACACCCAGATGAAGTCCTTGGAGTGAATAATCGTAAGCAGTTAAGTCACTTAGAAAGAGTTTATCAATTGGCTCAAGCAGATAAACTGATGGAGGTTGGAGTCACTGTGGTTGATCCTGCAAGGATAGATTGCCGAGGAACTTTTGCATCTTTGGGGCAAGATATTTCTGTTGATATTAATGTGATTTTTGAAGGCAAGAATAGCATTGGTAATAATGTCAGTATTGGAGCAAATACTATTATTAATAATTCGGTAATAGCTGATGATGTACAGATCCTAGCGAATTGTATTATTGATAATGCCGTGGTGGGGACTGGTAGTAAAGTTGGTCCTTTTGCTAGGTTACGTCCACTGGCAGAATTAGCCGAGCATGTACATATCGGCAATTTTGTCGAAATCAAAAAATCAACTGTTGCTAAAGGCAGTAAAATTAATCATCTCAGTTATATTGGTGATGCAACAATTGGCAGTAGCGTGAATATCGGTGCAGGTACAATTACTTGTAATTATGACGGGGTAAATAAATTCCGTACTGTTATTGAAGATGGTGCTTTTATTGGTTCAGATACACAATTGATAGCGCCGGTAACAGTGGGTAAAAATGCTACGATTGGGGCAGGTTCTACGATTACCAAAGATACGCCTGATGAACAGTTAAGTTTATCCAGAGCAAAACAGATCAGTATACAAGGCTGGCAGCGTCCAGTAAAAAAGGAGCAATAATATGTGTGGTATCGTCGGTGGAGTTGCGCAAAGAAATGTTGTCCCTATCTTGCTTGAAGGGCTGAAAAGATTAGAGTACCGTGGTTATGATTCAGCAGGGTTAGCTGTTGTCGCTAATGGTAAAATTTTTCGACAAAGAGAAATAGGTAAAGTTAAAGGACTTGAAGATTTAATAAAAGCTGAACCTTTCTCTGGAAATATAGGTATTGCACACACACGTTGGGCAACACACGGAAAGCCGAGCAAAAAAAATGCACACCCGCATATTTGTAATAATAAAATTGCTATCGTACACAATGGTATTATTGAAAATCATCAAGTCTTACGAGAAGCGCAAAAAGCAGAGGGGTATACATTTACTTCTGAAACAGATACTGAAGTGATTGCTCATCAGGTTTATCATGAGCTAGAAACTACCAAGAGCTTATTACAAGCCGTAAAAAATACGATTAAGCACTTAGAAGGTGCTTATGCTTTAGGTGTGGTCAGTAAAGAAGATGAAAATACCTTGATTACTTGCCGTAAAGGAAGTCCCCTGGTAATAGGTGTTGGTTTTGGTGAGTATTTTATAGCTTCAGATGTCGCTGCCCTTTTACCTGTGACACACCGTTTTATCTTTTTAGAAGAAGGCGATATTGCTGAACTTAAAATAGATAGTTTAGTTATTTACGACAAAGATGACCAAATTGTCGAACGCCCAATTAAAGAAAGTACTGTAAAAGCAGATGCAGTAGATAAAGGCGAGTATCGCCACTATATGCTCAAAGAAATTTACGAGCAACCTAATGCTATTGCCGAAACGCTAGAAGGCCGCTTTATTGGTAATAAATTACAAGATAGTTCATTTGGACATAAGGCAGCAGACGTTTTTGATAAAATTAAATCGGTGCAAATTTTAGCTTGTGGCACCAGTTATCATTCAGGTCTAGTGGCAAAATATTGGTTTGAAAACTTAGCTCGTGTGCCTTGTAATATTGAAGTAGCCAGTGAATTTCGTTATCGAGACCCCGTGTTACCTGCAGATACCTTGGTTGTTACCATTTCACAGTCCGGAGAAACAGCCGATACTTTAGCTGCTTTATTAGAAGCGAAACGCCTAGGTGCTAAATATTCACTATCAATTTGTAATGTGCCGGAAAGTTCTTTAGTGAGGGAATCAGATTTAGTTTTGATGACGCGTGCCGGCCCAGAAATTGGAGTAGCCTCAACTAAAGCATTTACAACACAATTAGTAGCCTTGATGTTACTTGTTGTTGCTGTCGGTAGGCGCTTCGCTTTAGATAAGGAAAAGGAAGCAGAAATAAGCTCTGAATTGTTTAAGTTGCCGCGTATTATTGACGATGTTTTACAGATTGATGAAGAAATAGAAATTTTATCAGAGCAGTTCTCAGAAAAGAATCATGCTTTGTTTTTGGGACGAGGAACACATTATCCAATTGCAATGGAAGGTGCCTTAAAGTTAAAAGAAATTTCATATATTCATGCGGAAGCTTATCCTGCTGGTGAATTAAAACATGGCCCTTTAGCGTTAATTGATGCAGAAATGCCGGTCGTTACAGTCGCACCTAATAATAGTTTGTTGGAGAAATTAAAATCTAATATTCAAGAAGTAAGTGCGCGCGGAGGGCAGTTAATTGTTTTCTTGGATGAATCAATTACTACCGAAGATGATGAGAATGTTCAGATTGTACGCGTGCCTAAAGTGAATAATTTGATAGCACCGATTGTTTATATAATACCATTACAATTACTCTCCTACCATGTCGCTATATTGAAAGGTACAGATGTGGATCAGCCGCGAAACTTAGCAAAATCAGTGACAGTGGAGTGAGGTTTAAAGGCTTTCGCTGAAAATCAGGGAAACGGAGCGATAGCGAAGTGATGATTTTTAGTCCGCAGTAGGCGACAGGGAAATTCGCCAATCCGAAGTGCACTGCGATAGCAGTGCGCGAGGGAGGCTAGAATTTTATCCCGACAGCCGTCAAGCCATTTGAGGTAGCTTTAACGTAGCGGCTTTTGTGCGAAGTTGAAGCGGACGCAGGGCGTACTGGGGCTTATCCAATTCGCTCCGTATGTGAATGAATATTTGGCGACAGGAGTCCCAAGTATTTCATGAGGTAGGATGGCGCGCCCATTCAGGATTATTTAAGGCTCAATTTTTAAAAACGGAATACTGAGCCTCTTGCAA
>Ga0256840_1002447_pt1 | contig 16282 bp, 15 predicted proteins | sample 355202metaG_FD_185969 | JGI IMG/M metagenome (GOLD analysis project Ga0256840, IMG submission 185969) | Hydrothermal vent microbial communities from Mid Atlantic Ridge, Atlantic Ocean - 355-202 | ecosystem: Environmental > Aquatic > Marine > Hydrothermal vents | place: Atlantic Ocean: Mid... | reverse complement strand
ATGTTGCAGAAGGCCATTTTAATTGGCCTTTGATGATTGCAACATCCATAGCCGTTATCATAGGTTCCCAGATAGGCGCTAAAATAATGAAAGAAAAAATGAAAGCCAAGTGGATCAAACAGATGTTTGCCGTTGTATTGTTGAGTGTTGCAATAAAATTGCTTTGGAAGCTGTCCTTTTAATTTGTAAAATCTGACGATTAAATGGCATAGGCCAGCAGAATTCTGTAGGAGCTGTTTTTTTAAAATATTCAGGTATCATTCTTAAATAAATATGCTGCAAACCGATAATGAAAAAAGGGATGGAACGATGAACAGTATAAAATCTAAGATAATAATTTTTACTGAAATCTCCTATATCTTTATATTGTCCGGTTTAATTATTTTCACATCCGGCATATCTTGCGCAAAAAATTTTAGTTTTGATGGAAAGATAAGAACAAGATTTGAAGACCTTAACGGTTTGAACACAAAAGCCTATGGTAATTCTTCCATTAATGCCAAAGGGAAAATTGAGGGTAAATCCAATGATGACGTGATGCTTTCGCGTATTATTGCAGGCTTTACCTATTCCCAAAACAAAAAAATTACATACAGACTTCATGCCTACGACGGTTATGCATGGGGATGGTCCCTTGATAGGGACGATTTTATAAAAAATAGAGGAACACGCGATGAGTATGTGATGGATCCAGATGAGGATTATTTGGAACTTTTTGATGCCAGTATTCAAATAAAAGATTTTTTGACAAATGGGCTTTCCCTTGTACTGGGACGACAGAGAATATACTATGGTGACCATCGTATTTTCGGGCCCGGTAACTGGGGAAATTCAATCGGATGGATCTGGGATGCTGTACATTTTACATATAAAAAAAAGGATGATTTTTTCAGTGCATGGTATGGGAGGACAAAATTCAAAGATCCTGATGAGTTCAGTCCGTTTTTTACAGACCACATATATCAGGGAGTGGGCATTTACAGCCATTTTAAAACTTCGGATAACGGAGCTGCAGAACCATTTTTTGCATGGAAAAACAGCCTTTATCACGATGTAACGCCTGAAGAAAATTCTTTTCAATACGGCATGAGACTTTATGAAAAAAGTTTCCATGGCATTAACTACGATTTTACCCTTGCAGAGAGAAGGGGAAACAAGGGGAATAAAAGCATAAATGCCTATGCCTATGTGGCTAAGATAGGATATATCTTTGAAAATATACCTATGAAGCCGAATTTTGTCATTGGCCGTGTATTTGCCAGCGGAGACAGCAATCCAAATGATAAAACCATAAATACCTATACAAAAATTTTCGGTTCCACAATCGGTGAGCACTACGGCAGCCTTAATATCATGTCATGGAGTAACCTTGTTGATAATCAGGTGGATCTTTATTTTGAGCCTGCTCATAAGTTTCATGTAAAAATAGCGTATCATAATTTTAGCCTTGATGAGGCAAAAGATACCTGGGCATTTTATAAATACAAGAATAAACCCGGTAATAACTATACTCATCTTGGAGATGAGATTGATTTTCAATTAAAGTATAATTATTTGAAAAATCTTCAATTCCATTTTATTTATGCATATTTTAAAGCAGGCGATTTTGTAAAATACAATGTGGAAGACAATAATGCCAGTACGTTTTTCATGGAATGTACTTATAAATTCAGGAAAATATACCTGTAAATTCAGGAGAATTTTTGTTATGGTACTATTTTTATCTGTTGTTCTTTAAATCGTTTTAAACAGCGCCTGACTAAAAAATATGAGAATTTTTGTTATACGCTTCTCTCTCCATGAATTTTTGACTTCAGAAATACGCGAAAATATAGTTTTAAATTTATATCCTGTATTGCAAGAAAAAACAAAACAGGTTACACTATTTTGTTATATTCGGCGGTTGCAGAGTATTAACGAAATTTTATGGGAAAAAACTTACAGTATTTGAAAACAGGGAGGTTTAAAAAATATGGATATTGATTCCATGATAGAAAAAGTAAAGACAAATCCTGATTATCATAAAGTCGGGATGATTCTCTGCCATAATGGTGTGGTTAGACAGACAACAAGAGAAGGCCAACAGGTGACCGGGCTTTCAATCACAGTTGACCATGAAAAACTTGATAGGCTTATTGCTTCACAAAAGGCAAAAAAAGGCATTGTTGAGGTGCTTGTTGAAATTGCTGAAAATAAAGATTTGGATGTTGGCGAAGATGTAATGTATATAGTTGTTGCAGGAGATATCAGGGACAATGTTATTGAAACTTTAACTTACACCCTTAATACCATTAAGACGGAAATAACATCAAAAAAACAATTTTTAAAATAAGAAAAGAATATAAAAATGACTGATTTTACACATCTTGACAAGGATGGCCGCGTCAGAATGGTTAATGTAGCAGAAAAAGATATTACAAAGCGTATTGCAATAGCCTGCGGAAGGATTGATATGAAAAAATCCACCCTTGAAAAAATAACATCAAGTACGGTTAAAAAAGGGAATGTCCTGGAAGCCGCAAGAATAGCAGGTGTAATGGCGGCAAAGAAAACAGCTGATCTAATCCCAATGTGTCATCCTCTTAATATTACCCATGCAGGGGTTGATTTTTTTCCTGATCATGAAAATAATGCCATATTGATTGAAGCTGAAGCATCTCTTAAAGCGAGAACAGGCGTGGAAATGGAAGCCCTTACTGCTGTTTCCATTGCAGCTCTTACAATTTACGATATGTGCAAATCCTATGACAGGGGTATGGTGATTTCAGATATCCATCTTAAAACCAAATCAGGTGGGAAAAGCGGAACCTTTGTGGCGGATCGATATGGCGACAATTAGTGTTGAGACCCTGTACTGGCTTGGAGCAGGCTTTTTCGCCGGTGTTCTTATCTGCTTATTGCTGCAGAAAATATGGTTTTCTCTGCTTGCCGGAAGGCTGAAGAATTTATCTGCCGAGGCATTACAGTCCAATTCAAAAAATTTTCTTGAACTTGCCGATAAATATTTTTCCCTGTATGTGAAAGATGCCAAAAAAGATCTTGATTTCAAGGGCAATGAAATCATAAAAAGTGTTGATCCTGTAAAACAGGCACTTGAAAAGTATGAGATTAGAATAGGGCTCATGGAAAAGGAAAGGGAAAGATCTTTTGGCTCCCTGTCAGCCCAGATTTTTGAAATGGCAAAAGCCCAGCAGGCTCTTCACAGAGAAACAGGAAATCTTGTCAAGGCCTTAAGAGTTCCCCATGTCAGGGGAAGATGGGGGGAAATCACTTTGAAACGAGTCGCTGAGATGGCGGGTATGGCGAATCAATGCGATTTTGTTGAGCAGGAAAGTACAAAAGGTCCCTTAAAAGGCAGTTCAAGACCTGATATGATTGTTCACCTTCCTGGGGAAAGAAATATTGTTATTGATTCAAAGGTTCCCTTGTCCGCATATCTTGATTCACTTGAATCAGACATTGAAGAAGAAATAAAAAAATGCCTTAAAAATCATGCAAATCAGGTCAAAACACACATAAATAAATTATCTTCAAAGGAATACTGGAAAAAATTTACTCCTACTCCTGAATTTGTGATTCTTTTTATTCCCGGAGAAAACTATTTCAGTGCAGCCCTTGCCCAGCAACCAGATCTCATAGAGACAGCCATTGAGAAGAACGTAGTCCTTGCCACTCCAACAACCCTTATTTCCCTTCTTAAATCTGTATCCTATGGATGGAGATTAGAAAAGAGTGCTGACAATGCAAAAAAAATAGGGGAACTCGGGCAGGAACTTTTTCAACGTCTCTCATCCATGGCCGAGGTCATGAACAAGTTGGGCAAAGATATTGACAGAGCAGCATCAACATATAATAAGACTATCGGAACTCTTGAGAAACGTGTTCTGGTGTCTGCACGAAAATTCACATCATTTGGCATCTCTTCGGGTACCGGACAAAAAATGCCTGAAATTGAGCCTGTTGAAACAAAAACAAGAAGGACTGATTCCAACTCATATTAAAAATATGGTCATATATGGATGAAACAACAAAAACAATCCATTTTTTCAGCTTTATCCTGCCTGTCCGTCGGCACATTGGATTTTTATTGATTGTTCTGCTGATTATCTGTGCGGGTTGTGCTCCTGTGACAAAAATAATTACAAGATACAATTCAATGAAAAAGATAAAGATATCAGAGTATCCCAAATTTTATGATCATCTCAATTTAAAAGGTCTTAACCATGCTATTGACCAGAGTCTTCTGTATTTCAATAAACTCCCTGAAACAAGGATATTTAACTTTGGTAAAGATAGTTTTAATGTCTGCAATATGAAGGCTTCCTTAGAAAAATTTCTTTTATTCATTCGTAACAATCCATCTGAAGAGGAAGTGAACAGGTTCATTAGACAAAATTATGCAATTTACAGATCTGTGGGAAAGAATAGTAACTCCAGAATGCTGTTTACCGGATATTATGAACCAACTATTCCAGGCAGTCTTATAAAAGACGATGGGTATATTTACCCTCTTTACTCTGAACCTAAAGATCTTGTTTCCATAAATCTTTCTCTTTTTTCCTATAAATTTTCAAAAACTCCAATTCTCATGGCAAGGGTGAATAAAAAAAACCAAGTTGTACCGTATTTTTCAAGGCAGGAGATTAACAATATTAATGATTTTCAAAAACGGGCAAAGCCCATTGCATGGGTTAAGAATCCCATAGATCGTTTCTTTCTTGAAATCCAGGGATCAGGCAGGATTATGCTGAAACAAGGAGGCTTTTTACGGGTGCACTATCTTGCAAGTAATGGACGTTGCTATAGATCAATCGGGAAATACCTCATGGATAAAAAAGAAATTGCAAAAAAAGATATGTCCATGCAGTCTATCAGAAAATGGCTTGATAACCATCCGAAAAGAATGAAAGAGGTCTTTGATTATAATCCGAGTTTTGTATTTTTTAAAAAAGAAAATGGCGGGCCATTTGGCTGCCTTGGAGTGGAAGTTACTCCCATACGTTCCATTGCCACGGACAGATCCCTTTTTCCGGACGGGGCCCTCTGTTTTATTGAAACCCAGATCCCCACAATAAAAGAAGACCGGAATCCGGACAAGAATCCGGACAACTGGAGTGCTTATTCAGGATTTGTTTTGAACCAGGACACAGGAGGCGCCATAAGAGGCCCTGGCAGAGCAGATCTGTTCTACGGAGACGGTAGCTATGCCAGATTTGCAGCAGGCCATATGGATAATCCAGGGAAACTTTATTTTCTTGTATTAAAAAAATAGAGCCATTTAGGTTGTCATCTATGCTTTTTAGTGCCTTATTCTTCAATTCCTGTTAAAAAACAAGAAGTTGATGAGGGGCATATGGGTTGCAGGCTTCCCGTTTTGGTCTCTTAATTCTTATTTCCGTATTTTTAGACAAAGAACTTTTAATTGTTGATATTGTTTAAAGAATTGTCTCTTCAAGGCTTCTTGATTTTATATGATCAAGCACAGGCTTTAGGAAATCGTCCATGAAAAGCCCCATTCTCACTTTTCCGTTGAGAGTTCTCACTGAAAGGCTTGAAGATTCTTTTTCCTTTTCCCCTATGGTGATGATAAGCGGGATATAATCTAACTGGGCTTCCCTGATTTTCTTTTTCAAACTCTCTGTTCTTGTATCAAGAGAACATCTTAGGTCATGTTTTTCAAGCTCTTTTTTGATTTTTTCACCATAAGGGTTAAGTTCATCATTAATGGGAAGAAGAATGACCTGGACAGGAGCAAGCCACAGGGGAAATTTTCCTGCAAAATGCTCAACAAGAATTCCAAAAAATCTTTCTATGGATCCATAGATAACCCTGTGGATCATTACAGGCCTGTGCTTATTATTATCTTTTCCCGTATAGGTCAGATCAAAGCGCCGGGGCAGGGCCATGTCAAGCTGAATTGTTCCGCACTGCCAGGTACGCCCAATGGCATCCTTTATATGAATATCAATTTTAGGTCCGTAAAATGCCCCGTCTCCTTTATTTATAAAGTATTCTTTTCCGTATTTCTTCAGTGCATTTTCAAGTCCCGCTGTGGCCTCTTCCCACTGGATGTCGGTACCTATGGATTTTTTTGGGCGGGTTGAAAGCTCAAGATGAAATCCAAGCCCGAATTTACTGTAAATCCTGTTTGCAAGCTTGAGAACACTGAGGATCTCCTCTTCAATTTGATTTGGGGTCATGAAAATATGGGCATCATCCTGGTGAAATGCCCTTACTCTGAAAAGCCCTGAAAGTGCCCCTGAAAGTTCATGCCTGTGTACAAGGCCTATCTCTCCAACACGCAGTGGGAGATCCCGGTAGGAATGGGATTTTGTTTTATATAGCAGCATGCCGCCTGGGCAGTTCATTGGTTTGATTGCATATTCTTCATCATCAACAACCGAGGTGTACATATTCTCCCTGTAATTTTCCCAGTGACCGCTTTGCTCCCATAATTTTCTATTGAGCATTACAGGCGTTTTCGTTTCAACATAGCCTGCCGCCCTGTGTTCCTCTCGCCAATAGGCAAGAAGGGCATTCCACATATCCATGCCTCTTGCATGGAAAAAAGGCATGCCTGCAGCTTCTTTATGAAAACTGTAAAGATCAAGACGTGTGCCAAGTTTTCTGTGATCTCTTTTTTTTGCCTCCTCCATTATGTGGAGATAATTTTTTAAATCCTTTTTATTAAAAAAAGCCGTGCCGTATAATCTTTGTAGCTGATTCTTCGTCTGATCCGCTCTCCAGTACGCTCCGGAGACTTTCATGAGTTTCACTCCTTTTATCATACCTGTATGGGGAATATGGGGACCGCGACAGAGATCTGTGAAATCACCTTGCGTATAAAGGGATATCTGCTGATTATCAAGGCCATCAATTAATTCTATCTTATAGGGATTGTCCTTAAAAATCTTAAGGGCATGGTCTTTTGTAACATTAATGCGTGTAAATGGTTTTTTCGCCTTGATTATTTTCTTCATTTCAGATTCAATTGCAGGAAAATCATCTTCTGATACAGATTCCATATCTATATCATAGTAAAAACCGTCTTCCACCACAGGACCTATGGTGAGTTTTGCATTTTTATAAAGGTTTTCTACCGCTTCTGCCATAACATGAGCTGCACTGTGGCGTAGAATTTTAACGCCTTGTTCATCTTTTGTTGTGATAAATTTCAGTTTACTATCCTGTTTGATCTTACAACTCAGATCACAAAGGTCGTCATTTATTTCGGCGGCTACGCAATTTCTTGCAAATCCATCTGAAATACTCCTTGCTACATCCATTGCATTGGGATATTCTTCAAAAGTCTTTATACTATTATCGGGAAATGTTATATTAATCATTTTAATATCCATAATAATTGATTTTTAAGAGTCCTGAACATGGCAATTAAAAATATTTCCATATCAGGTTTCTTTTTGTTTAACATAAACTCTAACTTTAAGGGAACTCCCTGAACCGGTCAAGAAAAAAATAATGAAATACACTATGATCAACACAAAAAAGATGCTTGAGCATCAATGTAACAGCTTGAAAAAACAAAATAAAATTGCTATGGATCTTGAAGCTGATTCCATGCATCATTTTAAAGAAAAAATTTGTCTTGTTCAGATTGCCGATGTAAACGGGTCTTTTCTTGTTGATCCTCTATCTATAAATGATTTAACTCCACTTAAATATGTACTGGAAGATGATAATATAGTAAAAATTTTCCATGGATCGGATTTTGATATAAGGAGTCTTGACAGAGATTTTAATATCAGAATAAATCATCTTTTTGATACTGAAATTGCGTGCAGATTTCTTGGTATTCAAAAGAGAAGCCTTGCTGCGCTGCTGAAAAAATATTTTAAACTGAATGTGGATAAAAGTTTTCAGAAGACTGACTGGTCAAGAAGACCTCTTTCCCCGAATATGATCGCTTACGGTATAACTGATGTAGCTTATCTTATTGAATTATATGAAATTCTCAAAAAAAGACTTGAAAATACGGGCAGACTTGCATGGGCAGAAGAAGAATTTGAACTTCAAACCAGGGTAAGGTATGAGAATAAAGGGGAAGATCCGCTTTTTTTAAAATTTAAAGGTGCCGGGAGAATGAATAGAAAGAATCTCGCTGTTCTTGAAAATCTTCTCATTGTGCGTAAAGAAATTGCAACCCAAAAAGACAGGCCCCTTTTTAAAGTAATAAGCGCGGAATCCATAAATAAAATGGCAGAGGAGATGCCGGAATCCATGGGACAGCTTCAGAGAACAAGGGCGTTAAGCCCGCGCCAGATAAAGATGTATGGAGAGGATTGTCTTAGGGCAATAATCAAAGGACTTGAAACCGATGAAAAGGATTTGCCCTTTTATCCCAGAAAAAAAGCACCGGAACTTGATCCTAAAATTCCTGATAAAATAAAGGCTCTTAAACAGATGCGTATTTCTGCAAGTAAAACAACAGGGATAGAGCCAGGATTTCTTATCAATAATGCCACTATCACATCAATTGCCAGCATATCTCCAAAAAATGAAGAGGAAATCGGGAAGATAAATTTTTTGAGGAACTGGCAGATTGATATTCTTGGCAAAGAGATCATAAGAACCATTGAATTGTGCTCCTGATGATAAATATAACGACCATGGGCAGATTCGGATTTGTTTCATGGCCGTTATAAAAATAGTAAATGTTGTTAGGTTTTTATTCTGATGATCTTTATTTAAGGAGAAGGATTTTTAATATGCAATTTGATTTTGTAAAAATGGAAGGACTTGGAAATGATTTTGTATTAATAGATGACAGAGACGGGAATATATGCAGCAAAATTGATTACGGGAAACTGGCAGAAAAGCTTTGTTCAAGACATTTCGGCATAGGTGCCGATGGTATTATGCTTATTCTTGGTTCTGAAAAAATGGATATAAGGTTCAGGATCTTTAACTCAAATGGCACAGAAGCCGAAATGTGCGGCAATGGTATCAGGTGTTTTGCAAAATATCTTTTTGAAAAAAAAATAATTGGCAAAAAAAAATTCAAGGTTGAGACCATGGCAGGAACAATAATACCTGAAGTTATTACCAACAATTCAGGTGGAGTAAAATCGGTTATGGTTGATATGGGAGTTCCCGTTCTTTTGCCTTCAAAAATTGTCTTTAAATCCGTTAAAGACAAAGCAGTTAATGAACCTGTGATCGTTCATGGGAGAAAAATTTTTTTAACAGCCGTTTCAATGGGAAATCCCCATGCAGTGATTTTTGTGGATGACATTGAGCGGATCAATATTGAAAAAAGGGGAAGGGAAATTGAAACCCATGCCATGTTCCCTGAGAAAACAAATGTGGAATTTGTTCAAGTCCTTAACATAAGAGAACTTAAAATGAGGGTGTGGGAAAGGGGCGCAGGAGAAACTATGGCATGCGGTACCGGGGCCTGTGCAGCCGCAGTTGCTGCCAATCTTAATGGAAAAGCATCAAACAAGGTGACAGTGCATTTAAAAGGCGGTGATCTTCAGGTGGAATGGGATAAAATTACCAATCATATTTACATGACAGGCTCTGCAGTGCTTGTTTTTAAAGGAAGTTTTATATTTTAGTTTATTTATATTATTACTAACTGCCATGGGCAGATCTGGATCCAGGCGCCAGATTTGTCCAAAAAATCGAAGATTTTGACAAATCATGAAAGAAGCGGTTTAAGTTCTTTCACATAAACATGAATTTACCCCGGATTTTAATATGATTTGTTCTGTATTATAATAGGAATTATCCGGAATTGTGATATTTTGGTAAAAAGGAATAAAAATATGGATTTCGGTAGTATGGCTTCAGGGCTAGGCCTTGGGGAAGATGATTTTAAAGAACTCGCAGATCTTCTTGTAACTACCTCTTTGTCAGATATAAAAAAACTTGAAAAAGGCGTTGCCTCAGGAGATCAGAATAAAGTCGCACAAGCGGCCCATTCCATTAAAGGTGCTGCGGGGAATTTAGGTTTTATGGATATTTCCGCAATTGCTGCAAGAACGGAAGCACAGGCGAGGCAAGGTATTTTAAATGAAGTTAAAGATAAGATTCAAATTATAAAAAACTGCCTTGATGACATTAGTTCCGCACTGAAAATTTCTTAATACCATCTACTTGTGAGCATACGCTTATGTGCACCTCCTGAAGTATAAACAATTGCAGGGAATAATATAGATATGAAAAAAAATCAGCCTTTTGTTGTTCTCGCTATAGACGATAACCTTCTTAATCTCCAGGTCATTGAAAAATCACTTACAAAAGAGGGATATCGTATATTAACTGCCTATAATGGGAAAAAAGGCAGGGAACTTGCTGTAAGAAAACAACCCGATCTGATACTTCTCGATATAGAAATGCCCGGTGAAGATGGATTCCATGTTATTAAACTATTAAAGGAAGATCCTGCTACTGCTGCGATACCTGTAATTTTTCTCACAGGGGTTAAAGGCGTTAAATCTAAACTCAGGGGCTTTGAACTTGGAGCAGTTGATTATATAACAAAACCTTTTCATCCCATGGAAGTACTTGCCAGGGTATCCATTCATCTTAAACTCTCCATGGCAATAAATTCCATGGTTCTGATCCAGGCTCGGAAATTAAGACAGATTACAGATGCCCAGATATCCATGCTTCCGCTTCCCAAAGATTATCCTGATGCACATTTTGGAGTGTATTATAAGGCATTGGAGGAGGCCGGTGGAGATTTTTATGATATTTTTAATATTTCAGATGAAATAAAAGGGTATTTTGTTGCTGATTTTTCAGGTCATGATATTAAAACCAGTTATATGATGGCTTCATTAAAAGCCCTTCTTGCACAGAATTGTACTCCTGTGTATTCACCCATGGAAAGTATGAAAATGATCAATGCTGTCCTTGTGGAAATTCTGCCTAAAATCAAATACCTCACTGCATGCTACGCCCGCCTTAACCGTGCCACAGGAAAACTTACCCTGGTGAATGCAGGTCATCCCCCGGTTGTGCATCTTCCACTTGGGAAGGATCCGGTGCTGCTGAGATCGGATGGTGATATCCTTGGCATGTTCAAGGATGCCCAGTTTGGTATTTATCATGTCAATGTGGCAAAAGGTGACAGATTTTTTATGTACACGGATGGGTTGGTTGAATCTGCAGAGAATAAAATTACATGGTCAAGAGGTGCGGAAAGTTTTGTCCCTTTATTTAAAGATGTATGCAGTACTCCTGTTGAGGAAGCTCCCTCCCATATGATGGATGAGCTCTTAAAAGCAGGTTTTGCCCCGGAGGATGATATTGTTATTCTCTGTGTGGAGGTGTGAATCATGTCTCAATCTGACAAATTTGATGTTTCAGAAACCCATGATACCATTGAAATAAATTTTAATTCAACAATGCATAATGTTGATAGGACATGCGATGAATTAATGGGTTTTCTGTACCGAACTTTCAAAGGAATGAAAAAACATTGCTTTGATTTAAATCTTGTAATGCGTGAAGGCTTAACCAATGCTGTAAAACATGGCAACAGGCTTGACTCCGCAAAAAAAGTCAGGTGCCTCATGAAGATCAAGCCAGCGGGAGAAATTTATATGGAGATAGAAGATCAGGGTGACGGTTTTGACTGGAAAAATATGCAGAAGAGACCTTTTAACGATTATTTATCAGATCATGGAAGGGGGCTTGTTATAATACATCAGTATTGCCCTGATCATGCATATAATGATAAAGGTAATCAACTGATTCTTAACAAAAGATTATAGATCCGTTGATTATTCTGGTTTCCGTTACCGGATGCTTAAGATAAATTTTTTAAACAGGGGTATTTTTATCATGCAGGTGGTGAAAGTTATTAACCATATTATTAAATGGTTGGACAATTATGTTGATGATTCGGGGTTACAGGGATTTACTATGGGGGTTTCAGGTGGAATAGATTCTGCTGTAACCTCCTGTCTATGCGCCAAAACAGGAAGGGATGTCACAGTACTTAATATGCCAATCCACCAGGTACAGGCACAGGTTTCCCTATCCCAGGGGCACATTGCCTGGCTTGAACAAAATTACAAAAATGTTAAAGGTGTTGACCTGGAATTAACTCCGGTTTTTGATTTAATGGAAATGACATTTCCAGCTCATATTCGGGATGCATTAACCCTTGCCAATACGCGCTCACGGCTGAGAATGCTCAGCCTATACGCATTTGCCTCGCATAACAGGATGCTTGTTGTAGGAACAGGAAACAAGGTTGAGGATTTCGGTGTGGGTTTTTATACAAAGTATGGTGACGGAGGCGTTGATATTTCTCCCATTGCAGACCTTATGAAATCTGAAGTTTATGCCATAGGCAGGGAACTTGGAATTTCGGATGGAATATTAAATGCTCCTCCCACAGATGGACTCTGGGCGGATGATCGTACCGATGAGAACCAGATAGGGGCCACATATAACGAACTTGAACAGGCCATGCGATTTGATAATAATCAGGATGACAGGGCCGGGGATGAGTCACTGCTCAATAAAAGGGGAAAAGATGTTCTTGCCATTTACCGCAAATTCCACAAAATGAACAAACACAAAATGGAACCCATCCCTGTATGTATAATTCCTGATCAGTACAGATGATGCACATTCCGTAACAGTCGCTATGGCTGATCTGGGTTTAGGTTAAGTTCTGCTTACAACAAAAAATGGGCAGAAGGCGCAGAATCACAATAGACTTAATAATTTACGTTTTATTTCTTAGAAAGAAATGTATAAATGTATATATTAAACGGGCGCGGTATCATCGCCTCTGTGCTATTTGAATGGAGTTTTTGAGAGGTTATATAATGCGTTACGATATTCAGGACTCGGAATTAGGTCATATTATTGCTGTCAAAGATAATAAAGGGTTGCGTTATCTGTCATTTCTCCAGGGAAAACATCCCCTATCACGAGATGCTGAGTGGAAAAGGGATCAAAAAGGATTAAAATATTATTTTGATCAGATACGCGCCTATTTTGCAGGAGAACTCTTTGTATTTGATCTTCCCCTTGCACCTTCAGGAACCTGCTTTCAGCAATCTGTCTGGACGGCATTAATGAAAATTCCCTATGGACATACAGCTTCCTATGGTGATATTGCAAAATTAATAGGTAGCCCCAGGGCGTGCAGGGCCGTTGGGGGCGCCAATGGAAAAAATCCAATCCCTTTGATAATCCCCTGTCACAGAATTGTCGGAGCAAACGGAAGACTCGTCGGATATGGCGGAGGACTGGAACTTAAGACGGCATTGTTAAAGTTTGAAGCACTTCATTCCGTCCATAATTAATGTCAAACTTATCTGAGCTCAGCAGGTATTGCTCAGGACATATAGTACTCATTAAAATTGATGCACCTGTATCCCGGACAAATTGGAACACCATGATATTCAAATATATTCAAACTTTTCAAGATACTTTTATGGTATCCCATACAATTATTCAATTGAGAAAACTATTCCTTGTCCGTTCCAATTCCATTCCGGCCCGATGAAAATTTGAATAATAAGAATTAAACATGAATCCATCAACTTTAATGTGGGGAGTGTTATTAGGTTCACTCGGCCTTGGATTTTTTACTTACGGCAGAAAACAAACAGCCATCATTCCTCTGCTCAGCGGCGTAGGATTAATGGTATTACCGTATTTTATTTCTAACTTATATCTTCTTATTTTTTTTAGCTTTGTCTTGATTTTGCTGCCATGGTTAACAAAGAGATAATCTTAACTTAATGTCTTTTTTCTGCTTTACATTGAAGCAGACCGGCCTCATGGCCGTTACAGAGGATTCCAAAATTGGGGATCTTGTAATTTAATTGTTCATCATCCCACTAAACTCAATTGATTTTTACCATAATAATTTCAGATGGCGTTTGCCCGTTAAAACTAACTCTTTTGAGGTCTCTCATGGTTGTAAAAATAGATTTAAAACCATTTAATATAATTTTGGTACCCTCGCAGTGAGAGAAGAGACTATTTCGTAGTTGATCGTGCCTATCAGGGACGCTATCTCATCGGCAGTGATTATTTCTTTCTGGCCGTTATTTTGAAACTGGGGACCTATGATCACCACCTCATCCCCGGTTTTTACGTCGGGAATATGCCCTACATCGATAAGAGTCTGGTCCATGCATACTCTGCCTGCTATGGGAGCTCTCATACCATTTACTAACATAGATCCCTTAGATGAGAGGAGTCTTGAGAAACCATCGGCATAACCTATGGGAACCGAGGCAATTAAGGTCTCTTGTTGGGTTTCATAAGTCATACCATAGCTTACCTTGAATCCTTTCGGTACATTTTTAATCGATGTGATTACAGCTTTAAGCTCCATGGCAGGTTTTAAAACAGCCCTTGTTTTATTCACTTCAGGCGAGGGGTAAAGCCCATATATGGCAATGCCGGCTCTGACCATATCAAAATGAGATTCAGGAATATCAATGATTGCCGCACTGTTTGCAGCATGGCAGATCTGAAATTCAATTTTTTCCCTTTTAAGGTCATTTAAAAGCAGGTTAAAAACCTCGAGCTGGTACCTGGCATAGGATTTGTCGGAGCTGTCAGCAGCTGCAAAATGGGTGTATATACCTTCAAGTTCAATGCCTGGAAGAGAGAGGATTCTTTTTATATCTGCAATGGACTTTTCATTGGATATCAAAGATACATTTTTCGAACCGCAGAACTTCGATATTGGAAGCGGCCTTCTTGAATCAGGGAGCATACCGACTCTGCCCATTCCCGTGTCTATTTTAAGATGAGCTTTTATGATAACACCTTTTTCCCTGGCCTGATGTGAAAGTTGTTCAGCCATCTCGGGGCTGTAAATAGTAGCGGTTAAATCAAGTTCCGCAAGTTGTTCCATTAGATCAGAGCGGATGAATCCAAAAATAAGGATCGGCGCATCAACACCCGCTTTTCTAAGTTTTTCCGCCTCATTAAACCTTGCAACTCCAAGGCAATCCGCCCCTGTTTTAAGGGCTGTTTCGACAATTTTTACAGCACCATGCCCATAGGCATCAGCCTTTACAACCGCCATGAATTTAACCTTAGGACCTGTAAGTTTTTTTAACGCAACAATATTATCTTCCACAGCCTTTAGGTCAATTTTTGCAAAAACAATTGGAATATTCATGGGGATTGCTCCTTATGCCCCTTTATATTTCATTTTTCAGCGTATGGAACAGTTTTTAACATAATTTTCAACTTCTGATTTCAGATCCAGGATCTCATCATCCGAAAAAAACAAATCTTTTCCTTTAAAAAAATCAGGGTTAAGCATCCTTATATTCTGTGAACATTGTTGAATAACATAATGAGATGTTCCCTGAATCATCTTCCCGATATCTTTTATGACGTCTTTATCAATCAAGGGTTTTACACAGGTAGTTCTGAATTCATATCCGGGAGCGTTTTTGCGAATAAGCTCTATGCTTTCGGAGATAAGTTCAGATTTAAAATTCATACCCGCTACAAGTCCGTAGCCTTTAAGGTTTGTCTTGATATCCATGGCAATGAAATCCACAAATTTTTTTTGGAAGAGATCTTCTAATATCTGTGGGTTGCTTCCATTGGTATCAAGCTTCACCTGATAGCCCATGCTCTTAATTTTTAAACAAAAATTTTCAAGATCTTTTTGAAGAGTTGGCTCTCCTCCCGAGATCACAACTCCGTCTAAAAGTTTTTTTCTTTTTCCAAGAAACGAGTGTATCTCCTGTTCGCTGATAAAAGCATTCTCACCATCTGGAAACTTGCCCGCCGCAAGATCGGGGTTGTGGCAATAGGGACATATAAAATTACACCCCGATGTAAAAACAACACAGGATACAAGGCCTGGAAAATCTATCATTGAAGTTTTTTGGAAACCGCCTATTTTCATTATAGCCTCAATATATTGAACTGCAATTTTAATATGAACATTCCATTGAAATTTAATCTTTAAAATATGCAATCCATTTATGAAGCTACTTTAAATGTTTTGCGCAGGTAAAATTCTGACTGTTTTCCGGTATTCCATTGTTTAACAGGCCGTAAATATCCTACAACTCTGGAGTAAACTTCTGTTTCTGCTCCGCATTTTTCACATTCAGCATGTTCCCCCGGTATATAGCCATGGGAAGGGCATACGGAAAATGTCGGGGTAATGGTAAAATAGGGAAGTCTGAAGTTAAAGGATACTTTTTTAACTAAGGCTTTTACAATTTCAATATCATGAATCTCTTCACCAAGAAAAAGATGGAGCACAGTTCCACCGTTATACCTTATCTGGAGATTGTCCTGG
>Ga0256840_1002446_pt1 | contig 16285 bp, 19 predicted proteins | sample 355202metaG_FD_185969 | JGI IMG/M metagenome (GOLD analysis project Ga0256840, IMG submission 185969) | Hydrothermal vent microbial communities from Mid Atlantic Ridge, Atlantic Ocean - 355-202 | ecosystem: Environmental > Aquatic > Marine > Hydrothermal vents | place: Atlantic Ocean: Mid... | reverse complement strand
GTTACCACTCCATGTTGATACGGTTAGAGTTTTCATTTAAAGTTAAAATAATGATGAATGAACCGGGCGTTATGGTTGTTTCAGTCTTATCTATACCATTAATATTTGAGAGTTCATCTTCTATGTCACGAACAACCATCTTATCCATGTTCGTCGCACTTGCCCCTGCATAAGCACCACGCACACTAATCTTATCGAGTTCTACTATAGGAAACATCTCTTTTGGAATGTTTACATATGCGTTATAGCCGAGATAAGCTAAAAAAACTAAAAGAGCATAATTAAGTCTTTTGTTTTGTATAAAATACTCTATAATTTTATTCATAAAGCATTATACAGTATATTATTTTGATATTACACTATCTAAAAGACTAAAAAGTTGGTGAGATTTCAATTCAGTATCTTTAAAAAGTGAAACTATCTCATCAAAATCAATCTCTTTATTTTCCTTTACAATTTTTACTATCTTTGCTATATTTTCATGTACACCATGATGCGGTTGAGATAGAGCGCTAAAATTTTCATTTTGTGAGAATTTTTCTTTTCCTTCATTCTTATACCAACGAGACAAGGTACATTCATCATTAGTATCTATATTACCCACTACTTTTTTCTCAAAAACAGATGAATATGCATAGTTTTTATAAACCATATGATCTAATTTTACCATATTGATAAATAGCTCATTCCCAATAATTGAATTTTCCTCTGTAATTTTCTTAGAATTAGCAATGAGTTTGTCCAAGACAACTTTAAAGTCATCTAGCTTATTTTGTGATGAGTGAGCATGCGTCTCTATATTTTCACTATTTTCAGCCATACTAACCGAGTTTTGTTTCAGTACACTGATATTTGCTTCTACTTCACTTGTAGCTTTTTGAGTACGTTCTGCAAGTTTTCTTACTTCATCAGCAACAACAGCAAAACCTCGTCCATGCTCACCTGCTCGAGCAGCCTCTATAGCCGCATTTAATGCCAATAAATTTGTTTGATCAGATATATCTTTTATAAGGGAAATTACACTGAAAATCTCCTCAACATTTGAGTTTAACTGCTCAGATGAGCTACGAGAATCGCTTATCATCTCAGTGATATTTGATATTGTATCTATGATGTCATCTGTTGAAGATGAGACTTCAGATATAACACTTTGTGTATCTTTATTTAATACATTTACATCATCTACATTTTGAACATTTTCTTTCATACTATGACTTAAATTATTTGCATTTGCGATAGCCCCTAAAATCATCTCGTCAGATAAAGCTAGAGTAAGTCGGTTCTTATCAACACTTTCTTGTACCTCTTTTTGGGACTCTATCACTCTTAAAGTTTCTGCTTCAGACTCCTTTGAGAGTGTTTCTACCTTATCTAAAAATTTATTGAAACTTAAACTCGCATGTCCAAGTTCATCAGTAGAAGTTAGAGGTAATCTTTTCGTTAAGTCTGCATCACCTTGCGCCAATTCATTTGCAACTTTATCAAGGTTTACTATAGGATTTACTACTGCTATTCTTATAACAATATATAAAAATATTAGAATAAATAAATCTATAAAGGCCATTATATAGACTTGTCTTATCAAGGAATCTTCAGATTTCGATATGATACTTTCTACATTAACAAGCTTATTACCAATTAAAGCAAAACCAACAACTTCGTTTGAAAAGTCTTTTATTGGCACAGATACTATAAAATAATTATCAGTAACTTGATAACTAGAAGTATTTGATATATCAATATTTTTGAGATTTTCAACAAAGTTTTTATTAATCACTTTTTCTTTTACTGCTAAAGTATAATCATTTATTTTCAGAGCTGAGGATAGAGCAGTTGCTGTAGATAGGTACTTGTTTTTCATTACTATTGCAAGCTCATAACCATGTGTTTTTCTCACTGCTTTTACTATAGAATTTAACCCTTGCATAAATTCGACTGAACCAAGGTATTCACCATCCCCATCAATAATTGGAGACAAACCACGAAGCACTAAGCCTGCACGACCAAGTTCTATAGCTACGAGTGGCTTTTTATTTTCTTTTACATTAACGATTGTTTTTCTAAACGAACGTAAGTCATCTCCATATTTATTTGGTTTCCAAGCTCTCAAAAAACTATGTACAGTAGCATCATGTATGTGAATTTTAATATTTTTATAGTTAGTATACTTTTTAAACTCATCTGAAACCTCTTTAAGTCCAGAAATAGCTAATTTTCTATTGTTTTGTTTCAACGCACGTATAACATCATAATTTTTTGAAATATTTATTGCATTTGTTAGACCAATACTCTCTTTAGCTTTAATAGACTCTTCATAGAGAGAATGCATAGCACTTACTTGTGTCTTATAAACATCATCTTTCATGCTAGCGATAGAATAAAAGTAGTTCACTATGACTATTATAAATCCAAAAATTATTGAAATAACAAGGGGGATGTGTATCTTATTGCTTATTGACAGGTTTATATTCATTCTTATCCTTAGGAGTTCTAGTATTGTCGTTTAGTATAACCACACTTTTCTTAAATACACTTATAGGATTTAAGGTAAATTTCTTACTGGGATATAAGCAAAGCCTTCATTTTGTTTATCAATCAAACCAATAGTAGAAGTTGGAATAAATTTTACAAACTCTACTATATCTTTTTCTTTTAGTCCCTTACTATTCATGCCAGACTGACACATAAAAAACTCAACATCATAAGTATCTGACATAATTGCAATTCTTTTTTTCAAGTCTGTATAGGCTTTAACTAACTCTTTATCATCTTTAAAAATAGAATTTTTTATATTTCTTACAAAAAACTTATATGCACCACCATGTATGATAACAGCAACTTCGAGTTCTTGTAAATTATTAGCATAGTGTGTTTTATGTACTTCTATACCTTTCAAAATAGCTTTTTTAAACTTCACTACACTTCCAGTTGTTAAGTCAATAACCATTTTTGGTTCATCGTTAGCATTTAAGAAGTTGGCAAATAATAAAATAAAAATAAAACTTTTCATCATATATTACTCAGTTACTTCAGATAAAATAGACTCAAAACTTTTTTGGGCTTTCAATAAAACTGCTTGAGATGCTTTATCATCTATAATAGCACTACTCATCCAGTTATAAACCGCTGGAAAGCCTATCACTACATCATTAGAACCTTTTTTCTGGTAAATCATAGTAGTGCAAGGAGCAAAAGCTGATGCTTCAGGTCTTAGTTTTGCTACTGTGTATATCACTTCTAATTTACAAATCGAATAAGTTCTATAAAAATGATAAGGACTCTCTACACTCCCACCTTTTGTAAGAACCTCATTATAATCAGCAGTAGCAGCAGCGATAAAACCATATGTTTTAAACTCACCATCAAGTGTCATCGTTAAATCTTCTATAGTCTCCTCAGGATCATCACCATCTTCCATCTCTAGTACATATTGAGTTAAAAGCTTTCGCTTTTCTTTTAAAGAATCTTTGCTATATCTAACATTTGCACCAGGTAATGCCACTTTAAGAACTTTTACTAAATCTGATTCTATAGCTTGCAATATTTCATTGTTCTTAATACCTAGTATTTTAGCTTGCGTTTGCGAAGTAAGTATCGATACATGCAAAGTATCATCATGTAACCTTTGGTAGATTCCAACACCCATAGGAGTTATAGCACCAGCTTGTGGATACATAAGAACAAGCTCTCTACTTAACTTAGTATGATATACCGTTAAAAGGGTAAATGATTTAAAATCAGTTTGTTTAAACTGTATTTTAAAAGGTTTATTCATCTCACTTCTTAGTCCTATATCAAAACCATTTTCTTTTAATGCTTTTTCTATAGTGATTGAGCTTATATTTCCAGCCTTATTATCTACATCAAATAGGTGTAAGTCTCCTTGTGCAAATGCTAAACTTGCACTCAATAGTGCTACTAATACTACAATTATCTTTTTCATTTTTATTCCTATTTATTTATCTTAAATGATGCTAAGGGACAATATTTACCCATCCCTCTTTCACCCTCTCTATCATCTCTACAATACCAGCTGTAACTATAACAGTATCTTCAATGAGCTCATCTTCTCTAATATGTTTTGTATTCATAGTGTTTTTACATGCTACAAATTCTACATCTAAAAGCATCAAAGCTCTTACTCTTAAAGCTATATCTTTATTTTTCTTCAACAAAGCCCGAATACCATGAAAATAAGCCACTATCTTCATCTCTACATTTTCAGGTCCATAAAACTTCAGTACATTATTTGCACTACTTAACACATGATGAATCTCCTCATCATTGGCACTTTTAATAGAAAACACAATTTGACGTTGATTATCTATTGATGGCTTTGGTTCGGCATACTCCGTATCTCCAAATGCAACTATACAAACACTAAGTAAAATTAACGTAAACTTTTTTATCATTTTCATTTTATATTCCTTGTTAAGTCTTTAAAATCTTGTATATTCCAAGAACCTGGAATAGTTTTTAGTATCTTTGAATTCTCATCCACAAAAAAGAATGTAGGTGTAAAGTGAACCTTTAACCCTAATGGTAAGTCATCAAAATCTAAGTTAATTTCACATAAAATAAATCTCTTTTCTAACCACTGTAGCATCTCTTTATTTTCAAAAACCTCTTTTTGCATTTGTATACAAAAATGACAATCACTTCGCATAACATCCAACATAATAATTTTATGGTTTTTCTTTTGCATTTTAAGTGCTTGTTCATAGCTATGAAATTCAGCCCCATATAAAGAGACTAAACCTAACAAAATATATATTATTATTTTATTCACTTTCCCACTCCAACATTCTATATGCTATCTCTACATTTTGTCTATGCATAGAATCATAAAAATTTATATTTTTATACTTTTCCATTTTGACCATATTTACTACATCTGCTATGTCTTCACCCTCATCTATCAGCAACTTCACTCTTTGCTTTAATGTTTTTATATAGTCATATGTCATATTAATTGAACTCTTATCTACAACTTTTCCATGTCCACCAATAATATAATCAAGATCTATTGAGCGAATTTTATCAAGAGCAACTAACCAGCCTTGCAAATCCCCATCACGAATAGAGGGGAGTCTATCATTGAATACCAAATCACCTACAAACATCATCTTTTCTTGAGGGATGTAAACTAAAAGGTCACCTTTAGTATGTGCTTTATTGTTTACACCTATCAAATCAACTCTTTTAGAATCTATTGTTAAAAACATATTTTTGTCTACGTATACAGAAGGAAATTCTTGTGTAGTTTTTTCATAAGCTTCAGAAGTTATTCTCTTTTGCATTCTCGTTTCATCTAGTACAACTTCATCTTGAAACACCTTTGAACCGATGATAGTAACTCCAAGTTCAACATAAAAAGAATTACCAAGCCAATGGTCATCATGAACATGTGTATTTATTACATACTTAATTGGAAGATTTTTTATTTTTTTCATAGCATCATAAGATTGTTTCGCGTACTGGTAGGTTGGACCACTATCTATCACTAGATAATGAGTCCCCATATTAACAAAACAAGAGTTAGATATGTTACCGTTATTACGCTCGTCCATCACTTCACTCAGGCCAAAGAAGCAGTACGTAGTATCATTAACCTTCTTTGGCTCTAAAGTATAGTCAAAACTAAGGAGAGAGTTAACAAATATAAGGAATAAGATAAGTGATTTCAGAGCGTATCCTTATCTAAAAAAAATAATTCAGTTCTAAACGATATTCATTGTATGAATAATCAGTTTTGATAGAAGTACCATTAGATTTTACAGTAGAGTTATCAGCTGTAACAACACCAAGTCTAAACTTAAGCTCCATATCTTTACCAATATTTTGACGAGCATCTATATGAATTACAGTACTATCAGCTGCTACACTATCTTTAGTATCATCAAAATCTTGAATCGCATATCTACCCATAATGCTAAATCCTGGAAGCATATTAGCTTTTCCAAAATCATAACCTAGTCTCACCATATAAGTTGCAGTATTTGCATACCAGTTATACTGAGCCATTGCACGAGTAAATCCACCAGTTGGAAATCCACGCCAAGGTGCTACGATATCTGCTTCATCAGCAATTTTTGAATAGCCTAAACGACCTAAGAACGCACCTTGCTTAAAGTCTAATCTTGCAGCTAATAAACTTGAGTCTAAACTTGTAGGGTTAGTATACCCTTGTGTACTTGATGCCCCTTTAAGAGATGCTACATTTGAGCCTGCATTTAAATTATCCATTTGTTGCATATATCTTACACCTGGAACTATTTTCATAGAGCCTATTGGGATAGCATAATGTGCTTCTAGTGTTACATTACTAACTACACCTGGAACAGATGCATAGCTTACGTTTGCTTTTAAGTTTTTTATCGATTTATTTGTAACTGAAGCTACAATAAGTTTATTGTTTGTTCCAACAAGTGTTGTTGTCAATGATTTATTAATCGCTGAATCATCATTTTCATTCCAAGAATCACTAGGGTTAAACGCTATAACATCATGAGCATTAATATGATCACGAAGCTTTTGTTTCCCAATATATGCTAGTTGAATCTTTGTTTTTGGGATATCATTACTTTCTAAAGCAATTGCATCAAATGTATTTGGAATCATTTTTGTATCATTAGATTTTGTAAATACTGTTTCAATCATTTGACGACCAGCTTTTACAGATGTTTTTGCTAAATCATACTGTAAATACCCCTGTCCAAGCACAGTTATACCATAGCCAAGACCACTATCTACTTTAGAGCGACTAAATGTATCTTTCCCTGATTTTGAATACTTAACATCTTGAGCATCCATTCTAAAGAATGATGGATTTTGAGAAGTGTACATACCAATAGTTCCACTAATTCCTTTTAACGGAGCAGATTTATAGATTAGACTTGCGCCTATACCCATATTTTTATTATCTTTTTGCTTACCGCCACTTGCATAATCTTCTTGAGACCAATCCCAATAAAACATATTTGAACGAATACGTCCATAAAACATACCCTCTGTAAAGGCTTCTTTAAGAGTATCTACAGAGCTTGGTAGTTTATTGTACTTTACAACCATATTTCCTTTTAAAGTAACTTTTTCAGACTTTAACGTTGCATGTGCATTTGTACTCATTAATAAAACCGCAGCTGCTCCAGCAGCTATTTTAATCATATTTTTTTTCATTTTCATTACCTTATTTACAATAGACAATATGTTATAATACTAATGATTTGTTTGTATTATATATATCATTCAAATTTAGACGACAGTTGCCTCTGTCGTCTAACCTAAAACTACCAATCCAATTAACAGCTTCTTGAGCCTTTTACTGGACAACCACATTCATAATCAACTAAAGTAACATTACCAGCATTACTTATATCAACTACTTTTTTTCTTTTAATATAGTCACGTGTAACATCATAGACTGCTCTTATCTTATCTTCTTGAAGATTTTCACCAGCATTTTGCAAGTTTCCACCCCATGATGAAACAATATAAGTTTTATCTAAATCTATCGGCTTACCTCCAATCATAAGTTTAGAGATTCTCTCTCCAGCTTTATTAGCAACAGCGATGCTGTATGTAACTCCACCTAAACGACTCATATCTCCACCTTGTTGATACAGAGGATTTGCATTAAACACATTATCTGCTATATCTTCAAGAAGAGTCGCTATACGCTTACCTTTTAACTCAAACGTGTATACATTAGGGTAAGTGATGCCACACATCTCATACACATTATCCATCAAGATATTATCTCCGGATAATACGGTAGTACCCCATCTATATCCAGGGGTGAAAGATATATCACATTTCATTTCATCCATAATAGCATCATTAATCAACTGATCAAAAGTTGAAAAGAATGTATCTCTCTTATATAAAGTATTTTTCGTTTGACCAAGAACCTCATTAAACTCTTTAGCAAATGGAGCATAAAGTTCCTCTACAAGTTTCTCACCCGCAGGATCTGCTGGAATCATGTTTGAAGCCATAGGCACAAGTTTGTACTCATAACCATTTACTTTTCCATCTTTAGCATCAATATCTAAACGACCAATATATTTACCATGACTACCAGCTATAACGATTACAGTCCCATCAATTACGATAGGCTTTGGTGATGGATCATGCGTATGCCCACTCAGTATAAAATCTATACCGTGTACCATACGAGCTACTTGCTGATCAACTGAAAATCCATCATGTGAAAGAACAACTACACAATCAACTTTATGTTTATTTCTTAACTCATTAACATATTCTTGAAGTGTCTCAGGTCTAATCCCAAAGCTCCAACCCTCTGTAAATTCCTTAGGATTTGCAGTTGAAGTAAAAGGAAATGATTGACCAATAATACCAATCTTAGCGCCACCTCTTTCTTCAATGGTGTATGGCTCAAATATAAGCTCTTCATACTCATCAGCAAAAGGGTCATTTCCTATAACATTTTGAGAGATAAACTTAGCATCTAACATCTCAATGAGTTCCATAACTCTCTCTTTACCATAAGTAAATTCCCAGTGACCTACCATCACATCAACACCTAAGTAATTTTGCGCTTTCACTATAGCTTCACCACGAGTTTTAAGAGCTACCCCAGTCCCTTGCCAAGTATCTCCAGAGTCAAGGAAAAGAACATTTTCCTTGCCTCTCTCTTTTCTTACATTATCAAGATACGTTTTCATATGAGCTATACCACCCATTTTTCCAAACTTTTTAGCTAAGGTCTCAAAGTCCATATATGTGTCGAAATATGCATCTAAACTTGATGGCTCTAATCCATAGTGCTTGGCAAAAGCTTCACCACATAAAAAACCTGGTGTTCCCACTAAATTTGGAGCAGAGATTAAAGTAGATGGCTCTCTCCAATATAAAGGCTTTATATGTGCATGTATATCGCACATATGAAGTAGTGTAAAATTACCCATTGCATCAAAGTCATAAATATCTTTTAATGATATTTGTGCAGGTGTTTTAACACTACCACTCGCACAACCACCAACTGCAGCTCCCAGCCCAAGTACGGCTGCAATATGCATAAAGTCTCTTCTTGAAATATCCATTATTTCACCTTATCTTTTTAAACCAGGGATAGCTATAGTTGAACCTTTAGCTTCTGCTGTTAAGTACACTTCAAGTGCTACCATCTCTTTAGATCCAAGTGGTATAACTTTTAAAAGTGCATTTTTCATACAACCTTGAAAACGACGCTGAAGAGTTCTCAAAGATGACTTAGTCATTCTATATGCTGGCCATGTTGCAGCAACTGCTACACCTTTTGATGTTAAGTCTGGTAATGGTTGCGTTCTTAGAACACCTCCTATAATATCTGAACTATGACAGCTTAAGCATGATAAACCTCTTCCTCCACGCTTAGTCTCAAAGGTTACTTTTCCTAAGGCATAAGCTTCTTTCATCTGTTTATTTGCATTCACATCTATGTTGATTTTTTCATCATTTGCAATAGACTTCACATAGGCAACCATATCAAACATATTGCCACTTTTAAGTTTAAGGGGCTTATGCTTACCATCGTACATCATTGCCTGAATAACTTGGTCAATCCCTACAACCATATCAAATTTTTTGATATATCTTGGAAAGCCAGCTATATATGCAGGCAACTCATCTTCACTCACACCAAGATACTTTGCTAAGCCAGCATCACCACCCATATATTCAAGGAGTTCTGAACCACTCTCAACCATAATATCTGCTGGATTATTTTCTAACATCTCGGCATACATCGCACGATCTGAATCACTCATAGCAAATTGTTCCCCACCAAAAGATAGTGAAGAAAAAAGTGCTAGTAATAATGCTATTTTTATTCCTATTTTCATTGATTATCCTTTTGGTTTAATCTTTTTACTTTTTTCATGAACTTCACCCGTGTTATCTGTAAATGTAACAACAAGCTTACCCTTACCATCTATCTTCATGTATGTTGTAAATACTGGATTCACAGATAATGATTCCCATACCGTCATATTTGTGATAACTTTACCATTATAAGTAAATTTAACACTATTTATATATTTTGCAGGAATAATTTTTTTTGTTTTTTTATCTTTAGCCATTCCTGTATGCATTGGGTGCATTACCATAAAACTTACTTTTACAATCTCACCATTTTTAAATCTTTTAGGTTTGATTTTAATGAGTGATTTTCTTTTATCTGCCATTTTTTTATCCTCTAATATTATTTTTTATATTTATGGTTTGATATAAAATCAACCACAGCCACCAATAGTTACTTTTATGCTCTGAGATGCACTAATAAAATTTCCATTACTTAATTCTACTAGAGCAGTCACCTCTTGAGTACCACCAAGTTTAATACGTGTAGCAATCATAGCTCTACCGTTTGCAGGAGTTAAGTTCACATCTAAACAACGTGCATTCGCATTTTTACCAGCTAGTATATGTATAGACTTTACATAATCATTTGCTGTCATTGGAGATTCAACCTCAATAGTTACAGGTACAACTGCACCATTTTCAGCTATCTCTGGTACTTTTAATTTAATAAGCTTAGAAGGCTTAGGAGTTTTTCCTCCTGTAATAGCATCTATAGCACTTTTAAGATCAAGCTTATTTGGACTTTGTGGCTTTGAATCTGCCGCAAAACTCATAACAGGTACGGTTGCTGTAACGGCTGCCGCTACACCTAATTTTTTAAAAAAATCTCTTCTTTTCATAGTCTCTTTATCCTTTTCTTATTTTGGAGTTACAATATATGATGCAATATCACATATCTCTCTTTCATTAAATAACTTTGTAGTTAAGTTAACTGTCATGTGTGTATTATCATTATCAATTCTTGGATCAGCAATTTTTTGATAAACAAACTGATGGTTTCTAACTTTTGTAGTTAAAAAAATCTCTTTATAATCTGTCAAATCTGGACCAATATTTCCAGCACCTCGAGCACCCTCTATATTGTGACAAGCGACGCAATTTCCATATTGCTTGTTTTTACCCTTAGCATTTTTTCTGCTAAGTCCAGCAGGTGGGTTCATTTTTGCTTTTTTTCCATTTAAGTTATGAAACATAAAAGAACCTCTAGCTATAGCATCGGCATCAGTTGTTATACAACCTGCTGGCATTTTGTATACTTTTGCCGGAGCTAGTAGATCTTTTTGAATCATCTTGCTTGCATTGGGGCTCTCAATTACACTACTATAATCAGTAGCAAACACAGAAACACTTACAAGTAGTGACATCATCATTGTTTTTTTCATTCTTAATCCTCCATTTTTTTAATCTCAGTGGCAAGTTTAACTGCGAAGTGTAAAATGAATGTAAAATCTTTGTAAAATTAGTTTTTTTTATGATTGAGGTGTGTCATTTTGGGGAAATACATAAAGAAAAGTAGTTCCGTTTAGGGGTATAGAGTCTATCTCTAGGTCTATGTTTGCTTCATCTATAATAGATTTTACAATATTAAGGCCTATCCCAAATCCACCTTTACTTGTGTCCTCACGATAATACCTACTAAAAATTTCATCTGTTTTTTCTATACCCACTCCATAATCCTTAAACATTAAGTGGCATCTATTGTTTTTCATATATAGTTTTATATCTATGGTGGAATTTTCATATGAGTATTTAATAGCATTGGATATATTATTGTCTATTACACGTTGAAGTTTTTTTGCACTCATCTCTATTTTTGGACATTGTTCAATCGTAGAGTTTATAACTATATTCTTCATCTTAGCTATTTCACTAAAATACTCTATCCTGTCTTTTAAAAATTCTGCCATCCCTATATACTCTTTTTCATGCTTTAGTCTGTCATGTTTTATGAGGTAATCCATATCATTATATATATTGGAAAGCACCTTTGAAGCTGCCTTCATTCTTTGCATATATTTATTTGGCTCATTTTTTCTATTATATAAATCAATATTGACATTGATAATAGACAATGGTGTATTTATTTCATGCACAGAATCTTTGATAAAGTTATCTAATGCCTCATTCATTTTTTTAAATGGTTTAGCAAATGTTTGTAAAAAGAACATACTAAGTATAAAAACTAAGATAACCACACTAAAAAGGATAATCATAACTTTTTCATAAACGATAGCAAAAGAAAGTTTATTTTTAACTATAAGGTATGTCGCGTCAAAATATCTACCAGTTGGAAGATTAACAATCAAGTATGCATCATTTCCATCAAGATGGTAACCATTTTTAAAATAATTTATTTTATAATCTATTAATGAAAAAATCGGCTCAAATCTTTCATTATATAGACCTGACTCAAATGTATTAAATCTTGGGTACTCAAAGTATTCTTCATTTTGGTTATACTCTTGCATAGCTTTTATAACCAAAAGAGATTTTTCTTTCAACAACAATTCATTTTGAATAGAATGGATATTTTTCATATATATAAAATAAAAAAAGAGTGGCGTTAATAATATCACAGAAATTAATCCCGTATATATAAAAGCATACTTTGCGGAGTATTGATTATCTTTCAATTATATATCCTAAACCTCTTCTGTTTTGTATGACATCATCTGGTAATTTTTTACGTAAATTATTGAGCTGGACTCTAATAGTTGCAGGCTCTACGTATTCCCCCCACACATCATCTTGGAACATTTGTGTAGAGACTATTGCATTTTTATTTTTTATGAGAACCTCCAACATCTCCTTTTCTGTTTTTCTTAGCACTACCTCTTCATCATCAATCGTTAATTTACTTTTTTTCATATCGTAAACTATATTTGAAGCAAGCGTTATAAGGCAACTGTCATCTTCAGAACTACTAGATAGTGCTTGATCAATACGAAGCTCTAACTCTTCTAAGTCAAAAGGTTTTCTTATATAATCACAACATCCTCTTTTGTAACCCTCTTTCAAATCATCCATATTTGTCATTGAAGTTAAAAAGATTGCAGGAATATTTTGTTCATCTAAACGAAGTTTTTTAAGAAGTTCAAATCCATTTAAAGATGGAACATTTACATCTAATATCAAAAGATCATACACTTTTTCATAGATGGCGTCATAGGCTTCTATCCCATCCATAAAACCATCAACCTCATAACCTATATCACTTAAAAATTCTTCTACACTTACTCGTAAAGAGTATTCATCCTCTAATAATAAAATTCTCATTTAATTTTTCCATCTATTTTTTTCACTATTCTCCGATTTAACATCATTTGGATAAGTTCATCTTTTGTAAATTTATCAAATTTTTCATATGCTTCATCTAAAAATACTTGTCTATCTTCTTTATCTATAACATCCTGAAGATAGACCATAGAGTTTGCAGAATATTTATCATATAAATTTTTTTCATACTTTTCTTCTTTCAACACATCATACAAGCCACTTCTAGTCACATTAATTAAAAATGAAATATCGTCTTCAGGATTTCTAAAATACTCTAAATATCTTTCAGGTAAGACAAAAACAAATGCCCCTATTGATTTTAAATTTCCATCATACATTGTTTCATAAAAAATGTACTTATTATCTAAATGTACAACTTTACTGAAAATAAGTTCTTTGAAGTTAACTCTTTTTAATGTCTGTATATGAGAGTAGTTATAGTTTCTATTTGCGAGTATGTACTCATCTATTGTTAAATTTTCCATCATGAGTACAGCACTGTCAGAATTTTTAATGTTGAGTAAAACATATAAGTCCACCCCCATAGAGCTAAAAAACTCTGTAATTGATTTAAAAAATGAGATAACTTCTACATAGCCTAAAAATACACCATCTTTATAAATCGGTACTGTTGCTTTAATACCTAAACGCCTTCCAATTTCTATAGATGTACGTGGAGTATTATGAGTTTTAAAATAATCTAAATCTGTTCTATAATCGCCAATAGGCATTCCCGCATATATATCATCCCAGCTTCTAGCAAAAATATTAAGCTCTTTTGTAATTATTTGAGCCCTTATCCATATATTTGTATTTTGATTAATAGTAGTTGTAATATCTGAGAGTATCTTATAACCACGGTCTTCATCATCATTTTCCAAGGCATTCACTAAACTATCGTTTTTCGATAAAAAAAGAGCCATTTTTAAATCATCCATCTTATGAGTTTTTAATTCTGTATCAAGAGTAAGGGTAACTTGATCCATAATATGGTTGATTTTTTGTTCTTTAATCTCATTCTTATAGTAAAGTACACCCATAGAAACTATACTTACTATTAATACAAAGACAATAAAGATTTTATTTAACATTTACGCAATCACTTTATAATTTTTTCTTAATTGTACCCTATTTATTTTTTTGTTAAATTATAATAATGATTTAATTACGTTACTTACCCCTTGATGCAGGTTGTAAACAGATATAGGAAAATCTAGTGATTCATTTTCTATATTGACATTATTTGCATGCAGGTATGATGCTAAGACCTCTCTATCTACATTTTCAACCTTAAAAAAAAGTGATTTAAGACTCACAAAATCACTCCAGGCTAAAAATAACTCTGGAGTAAGTTCATCTACTGCTTTGCCCTCAGGAGTAAAAAGTCTTTTTTCATCACGTAGTGGTATGAGTATGCTCAGTATCGCATTTGCAAAAGGTACTGCTTTTTCTCTCCAGATTGGTGATTCATTTCTAGTTTGTAACTCAGCATCAAGTATATCCGTTATCTCTTTGATGCTTGCGGTTTTAAATAATGTATATGTTGTATTTTTCATATTTGAATAATACACTTTTTTTTGTATACTTTTGCTTTTAAAAATCATTAAGGAATTATTTTGAAAATTAACAAAAGTTTCGTTACAAATCTTATCGCTTTTATATTGGTATTGGTCTCATTATTTATCGAGTTTACATATAACTCAGTAGTGTTATATACAGGTCTATTTGCACTTTCTGGGGCTCTTACAAATCAGTTAGCTATACATATGCTTTTTGAAAAAGTACCCTTACTCTATGGTTCGGGGGTCATTCCTGCACAATTTGAAAGTTTTAAAGCCTCTATCAAAAAACTAATGATGGAGCAGTTTTTTACAAAAGAACAACTGCAAAACTTTTTTAATAAAGAGGAAAAGAAACTTGACTTAACACCCATCATCGAAGAAACAGACTTTTCTCCTGCCTATGATGCTCTCAGCAAAACAGTAATGGAGTCCTCTTTTGGTGGTATGCTTGGTATGTTTGGAGGAGAGAGTGCCTTAGAAGGTCTTCGTGAACCTTTCTCTCTCAAAATGAAAGCTGCAGTTATAAAGATAGTCTCATCAGAAGCATTTAACCAAACACTTCAAATACATCTTAAGGACTCTTCACTCAGTGATGACTTAATACACTCTGTAGAGTCTATAATAGATGATAGATTAGATGAGTTAACACCACAAATGGTCAAAGAGATAGTTCAAAATCTAATACAAAAACATCTTTCATGGTTAGTCGTATGGGGAGGAGTATTTGGAGGACTTATAGGATTTATTAGTTCTTTCCTCTTATAGCCCTAAAATAGGATATATTAAAATATATTTATTAAATTTTACAACATTTTTTTACAACAAATGGTAATTAATCTGCATATTTTTGATGAATATTGCGAAACTTATATTTCTTAGTACTATTATACTTCATACGAAAAGCAAGCTATTTCATCAAAACTAATCTGGAAATAAGCCATTATATATGTTCATAAAATATGATGGATATCTTACTAATATCTCTTGCACATTTATCCTATTGCTTTTTAAAATTTCATTAATAAAACTAAAGCCTGCATTTTCTTCTTCAATGAGATTAGCTAATTCTAAAGAGATGAATTTATCAGCGAAACCCATTTCATAAATAAGTATTGCATTATTTGAACTTAAACCATATTTTAATTTTTTTTGAAATACATTAAGGTTTGTTTTTAATCTTGAAATATCGTACTCATCATCATAAAAACTCAAAAACTCAATAATTGATGATAATATTAATGTAGATTCAAAAGATAATGCCTTCTCACAAATTTCAGAAATATAGTCTACCGTCAACTTCCTTGCTCTTGGTGTAATGCCCATTTTAATATCTAAACCAGCCAATCCATTGTAAATAAAGCTATATGATTTATTATTAATCCAATTATTATAAATATAATCTAAGTATTGCGGCTTATTAAAATTTTTAAAACTTTTATTTTTAATTCTTAATTTTATACTACCCCAAAAAGTCAAGACAACTTTTCAAGATTTCTTATTCACCTCTAGCTCTGTTACCTTATGAAACTTCAATGGCATTATCTGCATAGTTTTCATCATTACTCTGTAAACTCTCATAA
>Ga0256840_1002445_pt1 | contig 16290 bp, 13 predicted proteins | sample 355202metaG_FD_185969 | JGI IMG/M metagenome (GOLD analysis project Ga0256840, IMG submission 185969) | Hydrothermal vent microbial communities from Mid Atlantic Ridge, Atlantic Ocean - 355-202 | ecosystem: Environmental > Aquatic > Marine > Hydrothermal vents | place: Atlantic Ocean: Mid... | reverse complement strand
CTGGAAAGGGCTATAGCCCTTTGGGGTACTCCAGAGATATTCAATTCGGATCAGGGTAGCCAGTTTACCAGCGATGGCTTTATATCAGTTCTGGACTCCCATGGGCTCCGTATCAGCATGGATGGCAAAGGACGTTTTAGCGACAATATCTTCATAGAGAGGCTTTGGAGAAGCCTCAAGTATGAATTGATCTACATTAGAGAGTTTCCTACGGTTTCAGCCTTAAAAAAAGAATTGCATGCCTGGTTTAGGCTGTACAATGAAGAAAGATTCCATCAGGGCCTTGCTCATAAAACCCCTGATGGAGTCTATCGTTTTAGTCAGGCATCTTAAGATGATGGTCAAAGGCGAACTTAAAATGAACAGAATACTGTTCAAAAATTGGGTACCACTTCAAGCCGGATTACGCGAATGTTTTGGACCGCTTTAACGTCTCTGTCAGCCATGGTGTCTGCCGGTTGAACAAGAAAAAATTTCCCATCTTTTTCTATGGGAGAGCCGTTAATTTTGTCAGCAATTATTAGGCGGCTGCCGGATGGATCAAGGAATACCTCACCATAGGAAAACAGAGAACGATATCCGTCAGCTGCTGATATAAGAAATATGGTCCGCATGTCGTGGTCGATTCCGGCTTTTTCAATGATCTGCCTAAATGATACGCCGCAAAACTCTCTGACACCGTGGTATCCTTTTCCTTCCCCTATCATTGGAACCTTAACACATGTATGAGGATAGGGGGACAGGTCTTTAACGGACAATTGTCTCTCGACAGCTCCACTGACTGTAAAGCCTGGGGAAAACAAGACCTCTTGTTTCTTTTTCCCTACCTGAGGATGCAAGTCCACAATCTTTATGGATGCAATACCTTCCGGTGAGCGGTCAGAAAAATAGTCCTTGCTAATCACCAACTTAGGAAACTCTATTTTCCTGTGGAGTTGGCTTAGCCTGGATCTGAAGACCTCCGGCACATGACAATTTCTGCAACTGTAATGGGGTATTATGGGTATGGCAGAAATGGCAACTATTACTTCCGCTGGATTGCGGTAAAATACTTCCCCCCATGAGAGTGCAACCTGTTTTCCCCTTTTGTCTGTTACAAGTATTGCCAGATCCACTGGTTTTGAAAAATCAGCATTCGTCTTCTTTATGGCAGCCAGTTCAAGGAGTGTCCTCAGTGGAACCCCCCGGTAATGGAACACTCCGGAATATTTGCCATCTCTTGTCACTTCATTGAGTTGTACCTGTACGGTCTGGAATGAAGCCAGCTCCGTTATGCTGAAATGTAAGGGACGCTCAACACAACCGGTAATATTTACCCCAGGCAATGAGCTTGCAAGTGTTTGGCCGGCAATACATAGCACATAAACCATGACAATAAATAAGAACTTTTTCATGAAAGATTCCTTTCGCCATATTTAATTGTCTTTTAATATTTGGCCGAGATCCCCAGCCAAAAGGTCCTACCAGGAGCTGGATATCCCGATTGGGGCTCATAGTACTTATCAAAGATATTGTTTATCGATAGAAATGCCTCCGTATGTTTCATAAAGGGCTGAGTTATCTTGGCGTCAAACACAGTATATGAGTCAGCTTCTAACACAGGTGTGTCTGGTTTGGTCGGTGTAGGCAACTCGGAATATGTGCTGCTCACATAGGTCATATTGAGGTCAAGATTTGTACCAAGGCGCGGTATTGTGTATTTTGCAGCCACATCTACCTTATGTTTTGGAATATCTGCCACCTTGTCTGTGACTCTGCCGTCACTCCTGTCACGGGCATTGTTATAGGTATAAGCAGCCTTGAGGGAGACATCCTTGAATGGCCTGAAACATGCACTAACTTCAAATCCTGTCATTTTTACCTTTGCGTAATTTTGATAGGTGCCTGCTACATGGGGGGCATCTCTGCTTATCCTGTCTGAGATGTCATGGTGGAATGGTGCAAATTCCAATTGTAAAGTTTTGCCAAGCTGCGTTGAAATTCCAACAGTGTAATTTATACTCTTTTCAGCCTTAAGGTTCACATTTCCAGATCTCGAAGAGTAGAGCTGGCCAAGGGTGGGGAATCTGGTTTTTCTGGCCACTGACGCGAAAATCCTTGTGGAATCTGAAAAACTATAAGTGATTCCGATCATGGGGTTGAATTCATCCTGTGTGTCCGGAACTTCTTGACTTTCTTGTCGAAGGAAATCGCCTGTGAATCTGTCGGTCACGTTTTTCTCGGCTTTGTCAACTTTAAACCAATCGTAACTGATCCCTGCCACTATGGTCAGGTTATCTACATAGGTGAATACATTTTCAAGTGCTATGGATCCTGTATAAGAGAAGGACTCTGCAAAAGGTAGATAATCATCATCGCGTTCCTTATGAGAATCCCCCCGGTAATGTACGGCCATTCGTATGGAATTCCATTCCGTAAGCATGTAATCAGAAAGGAGCATTCCTCCTATCAAGTAATCTTTATATCTACTCACCGCAATCTTATCGGTATAATCAACGTCATAATATGATGCATAATCGTCAACATGGTTATGGTAAAAGAGTTTTCCCTTTAAGGTTAATCTCTCAGATATATTATTGCTGCCGCTAAGATCGACACCCCAATCATCATACCTTTGCATGCGCCCAAGGTAAGAAAATGCCGGTTTAGACGGAAAAACCCTTGCAGTGTCCAGATTAGAAGGAAACCCCTTTTTGGACGCCACGTAATGAAAATTCGCGTAATATTCGGAATCTTCTGAAGGCTCAACACCTAATTTCGCCCACAAACTGTGGCTTTTATAATCTGAATTATCCCTGAAATGCCCGCCATCTTCCAGGTAAGTGGTTACGGTTCCGCCCGGTCTGTAAGTGATAGTCCCCAGTCTGGGCTCGAAGTCCTTTGAAAGCCTCGTTGCATCTGAGTTTCTGTATGTATAGCTAAGCCAGTAGTTTAAGATGCCCTTTTTCATTCCATGGGATACTGTAAAGACCTGGGCGTTTTTTTCTCCCACCTCCAATTTTGCAGCAAAGGAGGGCTTCTCGGAAGGTTTTTTTGTAATGATATTAATTACACCTCCTTCTCCGTTAGCACCGTAGAGAACAGATTGGTTCCCTTTTTCAATCACTATTTTGGATACATTGGCAGTCGTAATCTGGTTGAGATCAAGTTTCCCGAAATTTGTTTCATAATAGGGTACGCCGTCAATCAGCACCTGGATCTGGGATTGATCAAAGCCGTGAATGGATACATCGGGCTCACTTTTGCGGCCTACTAATACATTTAGACCAGGGACATAGCGCAATGCCTGTGCCACAGAATGGCTGTTGGTGGCTTCGATTTGCTCAGCAGTAAGCTCATATGAAATGGCCGTATCGTCTTCATGCTCTTTCTTCGCTGAAACTACAACTTCACCGAGAGTATAAACCTTGAACTCCTTGTGATCCTGTGCTTCTTCACCATGTGACGGGCTCGACAAGAGAATAGATAGTAGAGCCATAATCCATAAAAAATCCGTACATTCGATTGCAACCTCATGTCTCATCTCCCCCTATTTCTTATGGTCTGGCATATCCGCGAGAAAATTGCCTAGTCATAGCCAAATACATTGCCACTCCAACAATCATAAGTAGGTATGTGATCATAAAAGGAGCCAGAGCCTCATCGAAATCATAACGTGATACGGCCAAAAGCTTGAGGGACAGATGTGCCAAAGCCATGACCAAGAAAAATTTCCACCCAGCTCCAACCGTGCCACCTTATATCAAATCTGACATAAATAGATTCAAAAAAAGAGCAATCCGATAATCCCGCAATTGCTATCCACATAATCAAAACCAAAAGATTGGGAGGATACTTATATTATAAGAAAGGGGTTGTCAATATATTTTTAAAATAAAATTTTGAATAACTCAGGTAACTAATAATAACTAAAACCTACATATAATTACACAGCTCACTGTGAGGTCTCTTCACTCTTCCAGCACCTCCATTTTGACGGGGATTTGGGAACCTCGGCTTAACTTTTGGGAGAAAAATAAAGATAGTTGAAGTTAAAGTAACCTCAGAAACTAACTGTCAGGACCCCCAAGGGATATGACCATAGACAGGCCGAACCAGGTATGGTGTCCTGATATTACATACCTGCCCATTCCAGGAGGCTTTATGTATCTTTGTGTTATTATGGGCTGGTATTCCAGGAAGGTGCTATCCTGGAGTGTTTCCAATACCCTGGATGCAGAGTTTTGTATAAGTTGTCTGGCAAGGGCTATAGCCCTTTGGGGTACTCCAGAGATATTCAATTCGGATCAGGGCAGCCAGTTTACCAGCGATGGCTTTATAGGCGTTCTGGACTCCCATGGGATCCGTATCAGCATGGATGGCAAAGGACGTTTTAGCGACAATATCTTCATAGAGAGGCTTTGGAGAAGCCTCAAGTATGAATTGATCTATATCAGGGAGTTTCCTACGGTTTCAGCCTTAAAAAAAGAATTGCATGCCTGGTTCAGGCTGTACAATGAAGAAAAAAGATTCCATCAGGGCCTTGCTCATAAAACCCCTGATGAAGTCTATCGTTTTAGTCAGGCAGCTCAAGATGATGGGCAAAGGCGAACTTAAAATGAACAAAAGACTGTTCAAAAATTGGGTTCCACTTCAAACGGCACATGGAATCTCGGAAGGCATTGTAAATAAAGCGTTTTTGATGTGTTGGCGCTGTGGAGACTGAATTTCCGGAAGGCGGCGAGCCCTTTAGCATTTGATTTACAACAAAGTACTATGCAAATTTTCCTCACATTTATAACTCCCTGCAAACCTCCCTCAAAAGACTGTTTCTGTCCTTAATGGTCCGCTCATAATCGATCATCTGTTCCATAGCAACTGGAGCGTCGGTGTGACCCAGATCTTATCCCATGGTGATAGACCAGAAAAGATGCCAGCCTCCATTTTCTTTTGGCACGACAGGTGATATAAGGAATATGGTCATTTGAAAAAAACTTTTATTGAAGGAGAATTATGATCATGGGCAAAAAGATTGTGGTGATTGGTGGGGTGGCATGCGGACCAAAAGCGGCATGCAGGGCCAAGAGGCTTGAACCCTCTGCAGAGGTACTGATTCTTGAAAAGGGCAGTGAGATTTCCTATGGGGCATGCGGCCTTCCATTCTATCTCGAAGGGGAGGTAGAGGATCTGAAAGAACTTACTGCAACCCCAGTTGGCGTTGTACGGGACCCCAAATTTTTCAAGGCAGTAAAAGGGGTTGATGTCCTGCTGAACACCGAAGCCACTGCAATTGACAGAGAGAGAAGGATAGTTGTTGCCAGAAATACCCAGGACGGCTCGGAACAGACCTTTCCCTATGACCGGCTGGTCATTGCTACAGGCAGCAGTCCGGTCAGGCCCCCAATACCTGGTATTGACAGGGAGGGCATATTCTGCCTGAAAACCCTGCAGGATGGGAAACGGATAAAGGATGCCCTTCAAAACGGCAAAGGAAAAAGCGCTGTAATAGTTGGGGCAGGACTAATCGGTATGGAGTGTCTTGAACCCTTGCTGAAGGCCGGTTTCAAAGTGCACCTGGTGGAAAAGCTTCCATACGTTCTTCCGGCACTGATAGATGAAGAGATGGCAGCTCATCTGATGAAACATATTGAGTCAAAGGGTGTTGTTCTCCATTGCGGGCAAGGGGTTACAGAATTTCAGGGTGATACCCGGGTAACCAAGGTAATCACTGAAAAGGAGGAGATAGATGCGGATCTCGTACTGCTGGCCATAGGGTTCAAACCGAATACTGAGCTGGCAAGGGACGCTGGTCTTGAGACAGGTCCAATGGGTATAAAGGTTGATGCCTATATGCGCACATCTGATCCTGATATCTATGCTGGTGGCGACTGCGTAGAGTCATACAATATAGTTACAGGAAAACCCATCTATGCTCCTCTGGGTTCAACAGCCAACAAACATGGCAGGATAATCGGAAACAACTTGGCAGGATGGCAATCCAGGTTTCCTGGAGTCACCGGGACGGGAATCTGCAATGTAATGGGTCTCAATGTGGCCAGGACCGGGCTGACAGAAAGAGAAGCAAGGCTGGAAGGAATCCATACAGTAACCTCACTCTGTCCAGGGCCGGACAAACCGCACTATATGAAGGGGGCCAAACTGATACATCTCAAATTGGTGGCTGAGCGATACAGTGGAAGGCTCTTGGGAGTGCAGATAGTTGGTCCAGGAGAGGCCCTGAGCCGGGTGGATACTGTGGCAGCCATACTCAAGAGCGGGGGCAGTGTGGATGACTGTTTTGAAACAGATATGGCCTATGCCCCACCCTATACAAATGCCATTGACAATCTGATTGTTGCAGCAAACGTGATTCAGAACAAAATGGACGGGGTGATAAGATCCTATTCACCCGTAGAGGTAAAGGAGAAGCTGGATCGCGGAGAGGATTTCATCTTTCTGGATGTTCGCACCCCGAAGGAGTTTGAACAGATGAGACTGCCTTATGAAAATGTAATCCATCTGCCCCTTGGAATGGTGAGACAAAAAGCCCTTGAGCTGCCGAAAGAGAAGGAGATCATCTGTCTATGCAAGGTCTCCCTGCGGGGTTATGAGGCAGCAAAGATTCTTGAAGGTGAGGGTTTTCCCAGGGAAAAGATACGACTACTGGACGGAGGTCTCCTGGGATGGCCCTATGAAAAGGTAGTGGCTTAACGTGCTGATAAAGAAAAAGAATATGTGCTTTCTTCCCTGTATGCCACGAGGTGGCGAAAAGGGACCAGCCTCAAGGTGACCTTTTCAGATCATCCATCTACCAGTACAAGCAGGCCAGCTATTCAGACAGGGCAGAAGAGAAGAAAGAGAGAATCTTCTGCCCGTAACCCAAATCAGATCAACAGATTGCAAGCTGCCTTCTATAGCCCTTAGGCGATTCAAGAAGGATCCCTGTAAGGTTGCACCTTATATGGTGACCCTTCAGGGATCAGCAACGTGATCTCCTGTATATCCTCCTGATCCAGAAGATCCGGTACCATTGTAGTCCTGAACAGGTGAGGCAGGCCGCTCTCTGTAATGATCTGCATGGACCGCTTTATCCTGGATATGTCCGTTTTCACGCCTGACAACTGATCATACTTATGCCAGGGTGCCTTGATATCCATGGCAATGAAATCCAGCAACCCCTTCTCTATGAGTTTGAGCAAATGATCCGGTTGACTGCCGTTGGTATCCAGTTTGACAGCAAAATCCATCTCTTTGATCTCCTGCAAGAGATCAGAAAGATCCCCATGAATGGTTGGCTCTCCGCCAGAGATCACCACTCCCTGCAACCTGCCTCTGCGCCCTTGAAGAAACTCAAGGCACTGTTCAATAGACCCTGATTCAAGACCTGACTGGTTATCTCCTTTTACTCCTGGAATATCCGATGATTCAGACGTTGAAGAGAGGTGGCCTGAAGTTTTGGAGATGAGTGAGCTGTTATGACAAAATGGACAGGAAAAGTTGCAGCCTCGCAGGAATATGACAGCTGCAACCTTTCCCGGAAAATCGGTTAATGTAAAGGGTTCAATTCCCCCTATTTCCATGGCCAACCGCGGAATCTTTCAAAATCTTTCAATTGTCTGGCAGAAGGACAGACCCAAGGTGTTCAGCTCATAGAGCTCCAATAAGGCATACATGCTGTCAGACCATAAATCTCGATCTGATTGTAAACTCAGCCTGCTTGCCATCATTCCACTGGTTTACCGGTCTGAGATAGCCTACCACCCTTGAATAGACCTCTGTTTCCTCGCTGCACTCAGGACAGATGGGCACCTCACCTTTGATATAACCATGCTCTGGACAGATGGAAAATGACGGAGTTATTGTGAAATATGGCAATGAGTAGTTCTCACACACCATCCTTACAAACTCCTTTACCGATGCAGGATCCGGTGCTGCCTCACCGAGGAAGACATGGAGCACGGTACCGCCTGTATATCTGGACTGAAGGGGCTCCTGCAGGTCCAGTACCTCTACAATATCAGTAGTGTGGTTCACTGGTAACTGGGTGGAGTTGGTATAAAATGGAGTGCCGGTCTTCTCCATGTTCACTATCTTCATGGATGGATACCGTTTTTTATCTATCTTTGCCAGCCGGTATGCAGTCCCCTCGCCAGGGGTAGCCTCAAGATTATAGAGGTTACCGGTCTCTTCCTGAAACTGGAGCAGCTTCTCCCTCATGAAATCCAATACCTTTCCTGCAAAGGCCACAGATTCAGAATCTGCCAGATCCTTATCCAGGAGATTCAGGCACGCTTCATTCATCCCGATCAGCCCAATGGTGGAGAAATGGTTGCTCCAATAACTGCCAAACCTCTTCTTTATATTTCTGAGATAGAACCTTGTATATGGATATAGTCCCTGTGCAGAAAAATGCTCGAGGACCTTCCTCTTGCTCTCGAGACTGGTCCTGGCCACCTCCATAAGTTGTTCCAGCCCCTGAAAGAACTCCCGGGCACTTCCTGAACGGTAGGCAATTGCTGCCATATTTATGGTAACAACGCCTATGGAGCCGGTAAGAGGATTGGCCCCGAACAACCCCCCTCCCCTCTTTTCCAGACTGCGAACATCCAGGCGGAGACGGCAGCACATGGATCTGGCATCGTCAGGGGACATATCTGAGTTGATGAAGTTGGCAAAATAGGGGATGCCATACTTGGCTGTCACCTCCCAAAGCCGCTCTATTCCAGGATTATTCCAATCAAAATCACTGGTGATATTATAGGTGGGTATAGGAAAGGTGAAAACCCTACCCTTGGCATCTCCCTCGGACATCACCTCGAGGAAGGCCTGGTTGAGCATATTCATCTCATGCTGAAAGTCACTGTAGGTCTCCTTCTGGAACTCCCCGCCAATGACTACATGCTGATCCCTGAGGTTGATAGGTGGTTCCAGGTCCATGGTAAGATTGGTAAACGGGGTCTGAAACCCTACCCTGGTGGGTACGTTTACATTGAACACAAACTCCTGCAGGGCCTGTTTAACCTCGCGATAGGAGAGGTTGTCATATCTGATGAAGGGGGACAGAAGGGTATCAAAATTGGCAAAGGCCTGGGCCCCTGCTGCCTCTCCCTGCAGGGTATAGAAAAAGTTTACTATCTGTCCCAAGGCACTCCTGAAATGACGGGCCGGGCTGCTCTCAGCCTTTCCAGGTGCACCACGGAAACCTGACAGCATAAGGTCCTGGAGATCCCAGCCAACGCAATAGACAGAGAGAAGTCCCAGGTCATGGATATGGATATCCCCGGATTTGTGGGCCTCCCTGACCTCTGGTGTATAGATCTTGTTAAGCCAGTAGGTTTTGGTGATCTCACTGGAGACATAGTTGTTCAGACCCTGGAGCGAATAGGCCATGTTGCTGTTTTCCTTGACCTTCCAATCCAACCTCTCAAGATATTTCTCTATCAGGTCTATATCTGCCTTCCGGACCATCTCACGGATCCTGGAATGCTGATCCCTGTAAAGGATATATGCCTTGGCAGTCCTCTTGTAAGGAGAAGCCAGCAACACCTCTTCAACGAGATCCTGAATCTCCTCAACAGTGGGTATCTTCTCTTCAAAGACTGCCTGGGCCAGGGTCAACACCCTGATGGTCAATCGCCGTGCCTCAGCCTCTCCAAATTCGCCGGTTGCCCGCCCGGCCTTGAGAATAGCTGTTGTAATCTTTGAGATAGCAAAAGGAACAATACGTCCATCTCTCTTTACGATCCTGTCAAAGATAAACGTACTGGAACTATGCTGAGCCGGCTCCTGTCTCAGATCCATTTATACCCTCCTTACTCCACTGTTTTCTTTCTGTTTTGATCCTTGGTGAAAAGCCAAATAACCCGACAACCTGGATGATATCCTTTGAGAAAAAACAGGCTGATGCCGTGGATTAAGCAACAAACCAGAATAAAACCTGCATCACAATAGACCAGACCAATTTAATTGTTAATCGCTGCTAACACAGCATATTGGACCATAACCACCATCTGAATACTATATATCGTGGTAATGGAATGGGGTCAATAGAAAAAATGGAATCATGATTTCCATGATCTCTAACCTATGATGATAAGGATATTTCCTGCTCAGAAAAAACGCCCGGAGATGAACAGCTGATGGGGACAACCCATCATCAAAACTCGATCCCCTTTTGTGCCTTGATACCATGCCTGTACGGATGCTTGATATCCTTCATCTCTGTAACGAGGTCTGCTATTTCCAGGATCTCTCCAGGACAGTTTCTTCCGGTTATCACAACATGGAGCTCTGAATTTCTGTTCCGCAGGGTCTCCAACAGATCATCCAGGTCTATCATGCCATAGTTGATAGGATATGTGAGTTCATCCAGAACAACCATCCTGTATTCTCCAGACCGGATGGCCTCCTTTGCAGCGTCCCAGGCGTTCCGGGCCATCTCCTTATCCTTTTCAATATCATCAGACTTGAAGGTAAACCCCCTGCCCATCGCCCTGAATTCTATCAGATCTGAACACCTGGAGAGCCCTACCATCTCACCTGTTTTCCACCCACCCTTTATAAACTGGATGAAACAGACCCGGAACCGATGTCCTGCAGCCCGAACAGATAGACCTACTGCTGCAGTGGTCTTGCCCTTGCCGTTGCCGGTAAATACCAGCAACAATCCCCTGCCCTTTTTTCCGCCCTGTTTATAACCTGACATGAATATCTCCTCCTGCTGTTTCCAATGATAATAAAACAAAACATGGAGACTGGGCATATCTTGATTCTTGCAATATAGCGTACACCTTTCAAATGCTGGTCAATGTGAAGGGTAAAAGATTTACTGAAAAAAACAGATTTCTTGTTTGCTTTCTCAATTTGCTTCCTGTAAACTCAAACATGTCATTGCCATACTAAAAGGGGACCTGATCCTGACAGTTCCTGGCCATGCACAGGGTCTAAGAAGGCAGGAACCCTCAAGGTGTGCATCAAAGATTTTGAAAGGAGCTTTTTGTAAGATGGCAAACGGTACGGTCAAATGGTTCAATGACAAAAAGGGGTATGGGTTTATTGAGATGGAGGGACAGGATGATATCTTTGTCCACTACACCGGTATCACCGGTGAAGGTTTCAGGACCCTTAAGGAGGGGGAAGCAGTTACTTTTGACATTGAGGAGACAAGCAGAGGGCCCCAGGCAGTAAACGTCCAGAAAGAGGGATAAGGGGCAACAGGAATCGGAACAGACCATTACGGATAGAGATTCCATGAAAATTTAAAAACATTTGGAAAGGCTGCTGAGATTTTGTCCGGCAGCCTTTTCTTTTTGGGCGATAAAAAGGGTTACAGCTCTGCCGGTTCAACCCTCCACCACCTTATAGTTTCCTCCGTCTATGCGAATTGCCCATCCGTTCACGATAGCCGTGGCAACTGCCTTTCTGGCCTCTGCCAGTATTCTTCCGAAGGTCTGCCTGGATACACCCATCTTTTCTGAAGCAGCATCCTGATCAAGCCCTTCAACCTCACTCAATCTCAACGCTTCAAATCCTTCAACAGTAAGGGTTACCTCTTCCATCTCCCTCAAAGGCACTCCTCTCGGTTTGTAGTAGGTCACTGAAGGTTGTTGCCTGACTATCCGGCATTTTGGCGGTCTTGCCATCTAAAAAATCTCCTTATTCAATCTCTTGTTTCAGACTCTTATTTCAGGAGCCCAGCAGATTACCAATAGCTGACAGGAAACTGCTGTTTTCCTCCTTGGTGCCAACAGTAATTCTTATATGGGTTGGGAGCCCGTATGCATCCATGGCCCTGACAATTATCCCCTTTTGCAGCAACGCCTCATAGATCTCCCTGGCTGGCCGACCGGTATCCACAAGCATGAAATTGGTATTGCTTGAGGCTACAACACATCCAAGGGCTTCAAGGGCATGGGATAACCGATCCATCTCGGACCAGATGGCCTGGAGAATCCGGGTGAGATACTCCCTGTCCATCATGGCAGATAGTGCCGCCTTCTGGGCAGGCAGGCTCACGTTGAAGGGCTGCCTGACCCTCTCTAAGAGCATAGCTATGCGGGCATCCATGATACCATAACCAACCCTTAACCCGGCCAACCCATATGCCTTGGAAAAGGTGCGCATGAAAACCACCCTGGGATCCTGAAAACCACCCTGGGATATAAAATCTGCTCCTCTGACACAATCTGCATCATCCCTGACAAACTCTCCATAGGCCTCATCCAGCACTACCAGGACAGTATCCGGCAGGCCTTTCAAAAAGGCATGAAACTTCTCCCTATTGATAATGGTTCCCATAGGGTTGTTAGGGTTGTCCAAGAATATCAACCTGGTATCATCCCTAACGGCAGCGGCCATTGCTTCCAGATCATGGCAGCCTTCCTTCAGGGGGATGACTATGTTCTCGCCACCCATAATCTGTACCATCTTCTGATACACCAGAAAACTTGGAAAGCTGCTCACCACAGACCTGCCCGGCCTCACCAGGACCCTGCAGAGAAAATCGATTATCTCATTGGAGCCGTTACCAAGAACTATGTTCTCCCTGCTTACGCCAAAATGTTCGGCAATCACACCCTTCAGATAGTAACCGCTGCCATCCGGGTAGCGAAAAAGCTCGTCTGCAGTTGAAGTAAACTGTTTGACTGCCTCAGGAGAAGGGCCATAATCATTCTCATTGGATGCAAGCTTTATCACATCCTGGATCCCATACTCTCTTTTTAGCTCTTCGATTGGCTTACCTGGTGGGTAAGGCACCATTTCCTTGATATAATTGGGGATATCATCAAAAATCTTCATTTTATCAAACCCTCAGAACAACTCTCTCAATCCTTGACCCAGTAAAGGTTGTGCTCTTCTGAACGAAGAATATCCTTTGGCCTTACGGAAATCTCTATTGAATAGTCTGTCTCCAGCTTGCAGATCTCTTGTCTCTTCCGGTTCAAAAGGTAAAAGGCTACATCTGGAGTAACCTCAAGGACAAGCCTGTTTCTCCCGTTTCTTCCCTTGCCCTTTGACACCATCCCACTGATTTTTCGGAGATACAACGCAGAGAGGCTCTCCACAGATTTCACTATTCCTATACCACGACAGTGAGGACACTGGACATAACTTACTGTATGAACAGGAGATTTCAGTTTTTGTCTCACCAGTTCAAGCAGACCGAACCTGGAAATTTTAGCTATTTCGGTGCGAGCCTTGTCCTTTTTCAGGCACTCCCTGATCCTCTTCTCCACCGCCTGTCTGTGAGATGAAAGACGCATATCGATGAAGTCTATAACAACTATTCCACCCAGATCCCGCAGTCTCAACTGTCTGGCAGCCTCAGCCGCAGCCTCGAGGTTGGTGGCCAGAGCAGTCTCTTCCAGATCTTTCTCCTTCTGTCTGCCAGAATTGACATCTATTGATACCAAGGCCTCGGTGGGTTCTATGATAATATAACCACCTGATGAGAGCTGAACCCTAGGTCTGAACACCTGCTCTATCTGCTCCTCCACGCCAAACCTGGCAAATATGGGCTCATCTCCCTGATAGAGCTTGAGGCGTTTCACCTGTCTTGGGGCAATAATCCGCAGAAAGGCACGTATCCGGTCAAAGGCCTCCCTGCTGTCCACAAGTATTTCCGAAACCTGGGTAGTGAAATAATCCCTGAGAAAACGGGTAACAAGTTCCCTGTCCTGATAGATGAGGGATGGAGTGTCCGCAGTCTGTATCTTCTTTTTCAGACTGTTCCATAACCTGCTGAGATAGCCCCAGTCCCGCTCTATTTCCCTTTTTGGTGTCTTGTCACAGATGGTCCTGGCAATGAGACCGACCCCTTCAGGGACCTTGAACCCTTTGAGAATCTTTTTGAGTCTTTCCCGCTCCTTCTCATCTTCAATCTTTCGGGAAACTCCTACCTGGGGATTGCCAGGCATGAGCACAAGATAACGGCCCGGGATTGAGAGATAGGTGGTAACATAGGCCCCTTTGAGCGGGGTCTCCTCCTTCACCACCTGAACCACTACCTCCTGACCCTTCTCAAGGATGGAGGGGATCTTTTTCCGATTCTTCTCATAGCCATAATATTCAGGATGGATCTCATCAAAGGGAAGGTAGGCGTTTCTTCCAAGCCCGACATCTACGAATGCCGCCTGGAGACTTGGTTCCAGATTTTGGATCCGCCCCTTGTAGATATTGCCCCTGGTCTGAACATAGGAGAGGGCTTCAATGTCAAAGGCCTCAAGCTTACCATCTTCCAGGAGTGCAATCCTGCTCTCTTCCGGGGCCAGAACATTTATTATGATCCGTGCGTCTGATACCTTTTTGGCCCTCTGCCTGCTCTTGCCCTGGCCAGGCTTAGCGGTATCCGGTTTCTTCACAGACATTTTTGCCCCGGAAACCCCGTTTCCATCTGAAGCGCGGATTGATCCTGCCTCTTTCCCACTCTTTCCATTCTTATTATCCATAAATATGCCTGATTCAGTTATTTCAATTCAATGTTGACTAAGAGGCCTTTTCGCCATCTACCTTGGTGCGGGCCAGAAAAAAATCACCGGAGTTCATGCTCCTCCTGTAAACCAAACCTCTCTTTTCCAGACCCTGCAGGATCCCCTCAATATCTGCTTCAAAACTGAAAAGTGCCTTTATATCCCTACAGGTCAAAGGCCTCCTCTTGAGCATCTCAAGGACCTCGGCTTCCACCAGCCCCGAAGCACCAGCGGCCATCTTCTGTTTAAAATCCACTATAACCTCAGCCCGTTCTCCCAATTTCATGGCTATCTCCTGCAGACGAGCACTGGAGACCGGCCTGGCCCAATCCTCTGCAGGAGGCCTGACCACTGTATTGAGCTGGATACGGTGGGGCAATATCTTCTGCATGGCTACTGATAGTGCCTCAACTTCCTGGTCTGAGTCATTGATATCTGCCACGAACAGGATCTCCAGCCAAAGCTCCCCTCTCATCATACTGCGAAGCTCGGCCAACCCCTCTATCACCCTTGTGAGCTCGATACAGGGATGGGGACGGTTGATCTTTCGGAACACCTTTTCTGTAGCCGCATCGAGAGAAGCCAGGACAAAATCGGCCTTGGCCAAAGCATCCATCACTTTCTCCTGAAAGACGATTCCAGCATTGGTGAGCACTGCAACCGGCCTGTCAGCCCTTGATCTGGCAAAGGCAATCAGATCTCCAAGTCTGGAATAGAGCGTAGGTTCACCAGATGCAGTAAAGGTAAGACAGTCAAACTCCGGCGTTCCCTGAGAGACTATGTGGTCAATCTCATCCCTTATCTCAGAAAAGGGAAAATACTCATCAATGTCACAAGTAGTGCCATGCCCCTTACCTATTTCACAATAGATACAATCCATGTTACAGGTTTTGGCAGGCAGAAGATCCACGCCGAGAGAACGCCCAAGCCTGCGGGAGGGAACCGGCCCAAAACAGTATTTCATAACCCGATATAAAAAGACTCCTTGTAGAATTTAACTGTTATCCCAGAAAACACGATAAGATAAACAGGAAAGGTGGCCTTAGAACTTAATTTAATGGCCCTTTTTGGTCAACTTTATGGAACATCATTTTTCATCCAATGATATCGCGAAATTACCAGTAAACTACCCTCTTTTTCTGCAAAAATGAATAATCCCTCATTGACCCGATCCAAGACATATATTAAATATCTTTGCCGTTCATCCCAATCACCATCTGGCAAAGTCATCTTTCAGCAGGAGCTCTGCGAGGATAACGTGTTTTCCCGTATGATGCGTAAAATACCCTTTCCCTGGCTCATGGCAGCCATTGTAACCATTCCTTTGGCTGTGATAATCGCAGTCTGGGTCAAGGCATCCTCCCTTTCTGGAGCCATATCCAGGGCAGTTTCAGACACAGCGTATTTGGGTCCGGACCTGCTTCAACACATTTGCGATTTCATAATCTTCTCATCTTCAGCCCTTTTCATAATCGCTCTTTGCCTTGTATTCTCAGCAATTGTTCATATAAACAGAGAAATAAAATTTGCCCGGGCTGCTGCCATAAGAAGGGCCAGCCACGATCGCTATCGTTTTCTGGCAGACGGTCCACCAAGCATCGGGATAGCCAGGATCGATCTTTGCAATGCAAAGCTGACTGATATAAACCGGTCCGGAATCACCCTGTTTGGCAGGACCAGGGCGGAACTGATAGACTGCCCCATTCAGAAATTGATCTCTCAGGAGACCTGGCCTGCCATGGAGCAGCTACTGGGTGACCTTATGGCTGGAAAACCCAATGGAGAGGTCTTTTCACAGATAAATGATCCTATAGAGGGCCAAAAGATCATATCCTGGCACATC
>Ga0256840_1002444_pt1 | contig 16291 bp, 12 predicted proteins | sample 355202metaG_FD_185969 | JGI IMG/M metagenome (GOLD analysis project Ga0256840, IMG submission 185969) | Hydrothermal vent microbial communities from Mid Atlantic Ridge, Atlantic Ocean - 355-202 | ecosystem: Environmental > Aquatic > Marine > Hydrothermal vents | place: Atlantic Ocean: Mid... | reverse complement strand
CACCCCTTCCACAAACACGCGGTGCTCGTAAAGCGCCACGATTTGCCCCAGCGCAAACGGGGTGAGCTTGCGGTAAGCCAGCGTAACAGATGGCCGATTGCCCGGGAATTCGCGACAAGGGCGCAGTTTTTTGCTCACCCGCCCGCGCATCAGCGCCTCCGATTGCGCAAGGCAGTTGGCCTTGAGCATATCGTGGTGGTGCTGCAACGAAGGCTCCGAGCCTTCCGCCGCGATCATCAGCTCGCACGGCACCACATCGGTGCCTTGGTGCATAAGCTGGTAAAAGGCGTGCTGGCCATTTACCCCCGCCTGCCCCCACACCACCGGCCCCGTGGCATGGGTGACCGGGGTGCCGCCCAGCGTCACGCTCTTGCCATTGCTCTCCATATCGAGCTGCTGCATATAGGCCGGCAGGCGCGACAGGCGCTGATCATAGGGCAGCACGGCGCGGGTGGCATAATTACAGATATTGCGGTGCCACACCCCCGTAAGCGCCAGCAGCACGGGCATGTTTTCGGCCAGAGGTGCCTCGCGGAAATGGGTGTCCATCGCGTAGCCGCCATCAAGGAATTGGGAAAAATTTTCCGGCCCCACGGCCAGCATAACCGGCAGGCCAACCGGCCCCCACATAGAATAGCGCCCGCCCACCCAATCGGCAAAGCCAAACACCCGCTCGGGCGGAATGCCAAAGGCGGTGGTTTTATCAAGTGCCGACGAAATGGCCACCATCTGGCTTTCCGCCCCCTTGCCGAGCCAGCGCTTGGCGGTCTCGGCATTGGTCATGGTTTCGATGGTGGTAAAAGATTTGGACGCCACGATCACCAAGGTGCGGGCAGGGTCGACCCGCTTGCTGGCCTCGGTGAAATGTGCGCCATCAATATTGGACACAAACCGCACCTTTGGCCCATCATGGTAAGCGCCCAGAGCCTTCACGCCCATAGACGGCCCAAGGTCAGAGCCGCCAATACCGATGCTGATCACCTCGGTGATCGGCCCGCCATCAGCGGCCTTGATCTTGCCGTTGCGCAAGGCCTCGGAAAATGCGGCCATCCGCGCCAAGGTATCCCGCACCTTTGGCATGACATCCAGCCCGTCAACCATAACCGGCCCACCCCGATTGCGCAAAGCCGTGTGCAGCACGGCGCGATCTTCGGACGTGTTGATTTTCTCACCGGCAAACATGGCCTCACGCCGCGCCTCTACGCCCGCCGTCTCGGCGAGCTGCACTAAGAGGCGGCGTGCGTCAGCGTCTATCGAGGTTTTGGAGTAGTCAAACAGCATACCGTCGCTGGTGACGCTGAAATCGTCAAACCGCTTGGCGTTATCAAACAGCGATAAAATGCGACGGTCGGCCGTGGCCGCGCGGTGCGAGCGGAGCCTCCGCCAAATGGTATCCATGCTATGCTCCCAACTGGCTGGCATCCTTCGCCAGCGTTTCTATCCCAGCCCAATCCCCTGCTGCAACAAGGTTTTTGGGCGCAACCCAAGAGCCGCCTGCACAGATTACATTAGGAAGGCTTAAGTATTCATTCGCATTGGCAAGAGACACGCCCCCCGTCGGGCAAAAGCTGATTTGTGGCAGCGGCGCGCCAATGGCCTTCAGCGCCTTAGCCCCACCCGAGGCTTCAGCAGGGAAAAACTTGAGCAAATCATAGCCCCGCGCCAGCATTTGCATCGCCTCGGAGGCCGTTGCCGCCCCCGCCAGCAGCGGCAGGCCCAGCGCTTCGCAAGCCGCGATCAGCTCATCGGTGCCCCCCGGCGAAACGCCAAACTGCGCCCCCGCTGCCACAGCGTTTTCCACATCGAGGGGCGTAATCAGCGTGCCCGCCCCCACAATGCCGCCCTTCACCTTCGCCATTTCGGCAATCACCTCAAGGGCCGCATCACTGCGCAAAGTCACCTCCAACGCAGGCAGGCCACCTGCTACCAATGCTTCAGCCAAGGGGCGGGCATCGGCGGCGTTCTCCACCACTAGCACCGGCACAATCGGGGCCAGTGCACATATCTCGCGGGTGCGTTTACAGGCGTCTTGGGGGGTTATGCTCATCGGGTCACCATAAGGTTTTTGCGGCCCGCTCGGGCCAAGTTTCATCGTAAAATTTGCCTTCAAATTCGCCCGAGGTCATCTCGTGCAGAATATCACCCGCCGTGGGCAGGCTTGGCATGTTGGCCGTATTCCAGAGATCGGCGCGCATCACCGCGCGGGCGCACTGGAAGTAAAGCTCGTCGATTTTAATCAGCATCACCGTGCGCGGCAACTTGCCCTGTTTGCCGTATTGCGCCAGTTTTTCAGCATCGGCGGTGAGCTGCGCGCGGCCATTCACCCGCACAATCGTCGTGGATCCGGGCACCATAAACATCAGCGAAACGCGGCCATCGCGCACCACATTTCGCAGGCTGTCTATGCGGTCATTGCCGCGCCAGTCGGGCAGGGCCAGCGTGTGATTATCCTCGATAAACACCGCCTGCCCCTCATCGCCGCGCGGGGTGCAATCGGTGCCCTCCGGCCCCACCGTGGCCAGCGCCACAAAGGGCGCGGCCTCGATATAGGCGCGGTAGCTCGGGGTGATTTCGGTGGCGACCTTCTGGAGCGCGGGCGCTTTGGGCGTGCCGTAAAGCGCCTCCAGTTCTTCAATACTTTTAATCATATCACGCTGGCCCCTGTTTCAGCACTGCCGACAAAGCGGCGGAAAACCTCGAACATTTCACGGCCTGTGCCGTGGGTATTGGCGCTTAGATCAGCGGTGACGGCGTCGCGTTCCAGCACCGCGTCGTCCAGCACATCCAGCATGCCGTTCACCGCGTCCACCCGCACGACATCGCCGTCTTGCAGTTTGGCAATCACGCCGCCATCCATCGCCTCGGGCGACACATGAATCGCCGAGGGCACCTTGCCCGAAGCGCCGGACATCCGGCCATCGGTGACCAGCGCAATTTTATAGCCGCGCCCTTGCAGAATGCCCAACACAGGCGAGAGCGAATGCAGCTCCGGCATGCCGTTGGCCTTTGGCCCCTGAAAGCGCACCACCACCACCGCGTCGCCATCCAGCGACCCATCCCTGAAAGCCGCTTTCACGTCGTCCTGATCATGGAAAACCCGCGCTGGCGCTTCGATAATATGGCGCGACGGGTCCACGGCCGAGGTCTTCATCACCGCATTGCCAAGGTTGCCCTTAAGGCGCTTTATGCCGCCGGTGGGCTGAAACGGCTCCGCTACGGTTTTGAGAATTTTATCATTAACGCTTTGCCGCGCGCCGCCCTCATACACCACCTCGCCATCCCGCAATTTCGGCTCGCGCGTATAGGCCTCCAGCCCCTCGCCCACCACGGTGCGGGTGTCAGGGTGCAGAAGGCCGCTGCCCAGCAATTCGCCAATCATATAGCCAAGCCCGCCCGCCGCGTGGAAGTGGTTTACGTCTGCGAGGCCGTTCGGATAAACCCGCGCGATCAACGGCACGGCGTCGGAAATATCGGAGATATCCTCCCAGTCCAGCACGATGCCAGCCGCGCGGCCCATGGCCAGCAGGTGGATCAGCAGGTTGGTGGAGCCGCCCGTGGCATTAAGGCCGACAATGCCGTTCACGAACGCCTTGGCATCAAGAATTTCGCTCACTGGCGTATACTCATTGCCAAGGTTACTGATGGCCAGCGCCCGCTTGGTGCCCTCAATGGTGAGGGCATCGCGTAGCGGCGTGTTGGGGTTGATGAAACTGGCGCCCGGAAGGTGCAGGCCCATGAATTCCATCAACATCTGGTTGGTGTTGGCGGTGCCGTAAAAGGTGCAGGTGCCGGGGCCGTGATAGCTGGCAATTTCCGCCGCCATCAGGTCTTTGCGGCCTATTTTCCCCTCGGCAAACTCTTGGCGCACACGCGCTTTTTCGTCATTCGGCAGGCCGGAGGTCATCGGTCCTGCGGGCAAAAACACCGCAGGCAGGTGGCCAAAGGTGGCGGCGGCGATCACCAAGCCGGGGATGATTTTGTCACACACCCCGAGGTAAACGCTGCTGTCAAACACGTTGTGCGAGAGCGCCACGCCGGCGCTCATGGCGATCAGGTCACGGGAGAAAAGCGAAAGTTCCATGCCGGGCTGGCCTTGAGTTACGCCGTCACACATGGCCGGAACCCCGCCTGCTACTTGTGCCGTGCCGCCAGCTTGGCGGGCGGCTTGGCGAATCAGGTCCGGAAAGCGCTCAAAGGGCTGATGGGCGCTCAGCATATCATTATACGCCGTGATAATCCCGACATTGCCGCCCTGCCCCTCCACCAGCGGCGCTTGGTCCTCGCCCGCCGCTGCAAAGGCGTGGGCCTGGTTGCCACAGGTCAGGTGGGCGCGTCTAACCCCCGCTTCCGCAGCCCGCTCGCAGCGCGCCATATAGTCTGCACGCAGGGTTGCCGAGCGGCGCTCGATGCGGTCAGTGACGCGCTTGATGGTGTCGTTTAGCATGGGGCTACTCCGCATAGTGAATTTCGGTATTTTCGCGGGCCAAGATCACCCGCACAGGGGCCTCGGCCTCGGGGCCTTCCAGCAGGGCCTTTTGCAAAGCCTCCAGCTTGGCGGGGCCAGAGATAAGCAGGTGCACATATCTCGCCCCGCGCAACACGGGCGCAGTCAGGGTGATGCGCGGCTCGCCCGCGCCCTCGGCCCGCATGGGAAGCAGGGTTGGGGCATCATCGCTGAGCGCCTCGGCCAGCTTGTCGGCCTCGGGAAACAGGCTGGCGGTGTGCATGTCTGTCCCCATGCCCAACACGACAACATCCAAAGGCAGGGTCGGGTTTACCCCCAGCATCAGCGCATCCAGCACCTCCTCTGGCGCATCGCCCGAAGCCACCATCGGCACCAGCGTGGCCGCTGCTGCTTTACCTTGCAGCAGGGTTTCCTTGAGCAGCCGCGTGTTGGAGCGCGGCGAATCCTCATCCACGAAGCGTTCATCCGTCAGCATGACGCTGACATTTTTCCACGCGATATCCTGCTGTGAAAGCGCCTGCAAAAACGGCCCGGGGGTGGTGCCGCCGGGCACCGCAAGGCTGGCTTTGCCGCTTATCTCGATTGCATCGGCCAGTTGGTCCGCCACCAGTTCGGCGAGGTCTGTGGCCAACACGGCCCTATCAGGGTATTGCATTAAATCAGGCATCAGCTTTCGAACTCCCGCCATTTGCGACCATCGCGGTGCAGGAGCGCGAGGGCGTCTTCCGGCCCCGAGCCGCCAGCATCATAGGGCTTTGGTTTTTCATTACTGTCTTCCCATGCCGCCACCAGCGGGTCGATCCATGCCCAAGCTTCTTCAAGCTCATCGCCGCGCATAAACAGCGTCTGGTCACCACGAATCACATCCATGATCAGGCGCTCATAGGCATCGGGCGCGTGGTGGTCCTCGCCCAGCGCGTCGGCAAAGCTCATATCAAGCGGCACTTCGGTAAGGCGCATGCCGCCCGGCCCCGGCTCTTTGATCGTCATGTGCAGGGTAATGCCCTCATCGGGTTGCAGCCGGATGACAAGCACATTGCTGCCTTGCGTGACCATTTCAGGAAAGATCGCATGCGGCGGCTTTTTGAACACCACCACGATTTCGGACATCCTTGCCCGCAGCCGCTTGCCGGTGCGCAGGTAAAACGGCACCCCTGCCCAGCGCCAGTTATCGACCTCGACCTTGAGGGCCACAAAGCTTTCGGTTTTACTGTCGGGGTTTTCAGCGTGCTCAAGGTAGGACGGCTCCCCGCCGCCCGCACGATACTGGCCGCGCACGCTGTCTTCGGGCTTTAATGGCTCTAGCGCCCTGATAACCTTCAACTTTTCATCGCGCACGAAATCGGCGTTAAACTTGGCGGGCGGCTCCATAGCCGTGAGGCATAAGAGCTGCATGATGTGGTTTTGCACCATATCCCTGAGCGCGCCTGACTTATCGTAATAGCCACCACGGCCTTCCACACCGATGCTTTCGGCCACGGTGATTTGCACATGGTCCACATAGTGGCTATTCCACAGCGGCTCGAACAGCGCGTTGGCAAAGCGGATCGCCATCAGGTTTTGCACGGTTTCTTTGCCGAGGTAATGGTCTATCCGATACACCTGATGCTCATCAAAACACGCACCAAGCTGGGCGTTGAGCGCCTTGGCCGACGCCAGATCATGGCCCAGCGGCTTTTCCACCACAATGCGGCTATCCGGCGTGGCGATGCCGTGCTTGCTGAGCCGCGTCGCGATTTCGCCAAACAGGCTCGGGCCAACCGACAGGTAAAAGGCGCGCACAGCATCAGGGCGCAGCTTTTTGCCCAGCGCCGCCCAGCCCTCATCACCCATCACATCCACCACCAGATAATCCAGCGTGGCCAGAAAATCCTTGAGCACCTCGGGGGCTTTGGCCGCTTCGGGTTCGAATTCGGCCAGCGCCTCACGCACAAAACCCTGAAACGCCTTGCCGTTCATTTTGGAGCGCGCCACTCCGATGATACGGGCCTCAACCGGCATTTGCCCATCGAGCATCCGGCGGAAAAGCGCAGGCAGCAGCTTGCGGCGAGATAGATCGCCGGTGGCACCAAAGATCACCAGATCGAAGGGATTAACAGGAATAACGCGAGACACCATGGCCGGATTCTTTCCTTCAGGGCGCAGATGCACCAAAGCTAGAATAGTATACGGCGAGACAATCCGCCACACCGCAGGGCCACCTGCTTCCTAGCAGTTTGAGCCGTGCGGTCAAGCGCTCAAATGTAAACAAAATGTGCTTTGTTAAAATTCTTTTGAAATGCCGATGGTGCAGTTGGCCACCTCAAAGTCAAAAACGCAACATATGCGCCAACTCATGGCGGGCCTTAAACAAGCCGGTTCCGCGGCGTCCAAGCGGTAGGCGGTCGCGCACCATCGGTGGCAACGCCAGAAACATCAAATCCGTTTGCCACTACAAGCAGGTAGATCCTGTCGTCAATTTCGAGGCCGCCGGTATTATGGGTAATCGCGCCCGTAAGGCCAACCACATTTGCGGCCACAATACTGCCGCCTGCGGTGGTAAAATTCAGCCCCACACCAGCCAGATCACTTGTTGTGTCGGTGGAGCTGATAATGGCTTGATACGACGCCAGGTTCTTACATGCGGCGAGGGCAGACACCCCAGCGAGCAAAATGGAAAACGGCAGAAAAACGGTCCATAAAGCTTACCCCAACACAATACCCGCTCCCAATTTATTTATGATTTACAGCCACACACTGCAGTCAACCCAGAATGGAAGTCATGTAGGTGAATCTTGCCGCCCCTAGTTGTGGCGCAAGCAACCAAATGTGCGATAAAACGCCTAACTTGGAAACATATTGTAACAATCCTCCAATTATTGGTATTTTGACCAAATAGCGCTTTAACCAGACGCGCGGATTGCGTAATCAGGGAAAGCACCGATACGGCAACGGGGAGACAAGGTGAGCGTCTGGTTTAAGATATTGCGCGGCGTTTTCCGTTTGCAACGACAGTTTTTTGCCCGCCAAAAAACCGTTTTGGCCGTTACGGTGCTTTTAATCGGCCTCGTCGGCATGGGCCTGTTTGATGTCAAAACCTCCAACGATCCGTTTTTGCTTTTTGGCCCGGGCAACACCTATCGCCAAAAGCTAGAGCGGCAAAACGAAGCCTTTGGCGAAACCAACCAAACCCTGATGTTGCTGGCGGTTAAAACCCGCGAAGACCGTCCGCTTTTGCTCAAAGCCGAGCGCGCGCTGTTTTACATTTTGAGCAACCCGGATAGCGATTTCACCCTCCATGATATGACCAGTTTTTCGAGCGTTTCCTCGCTGCTGCCGGCCATGGGCTACCCTATTGAAATGACCCCGATTCGCGATGTCGAAATCTTGCTAGACGAGCGCGCCGCCCTCGGTGAAGTGTTTTTCAACGACAGCCACACCGCCACCATTATCGCCATTAAGCTTGACGTAAAAGACCAATCAGACGCCAGCCTGCTGCGCGCCTATGGTGAGCAAAAAGCGCTGGCCGACCATATGCGCGCCGAGTTCCCCGAAGTAGATGTGGCCTTTACCGGCTCGGTTTCTATGGGCGAAGCCCTTCGGGATGGCCTTTCCTTTGACCGAAAATACCTGTTCCCGCTCACGCTGGTGGTCAATTTCATCATGCTGCTGATCGCCTTCCGCAACCTGAGAATCACCGTGGCGGCGCTGGGGGTTGGCATGGGGTCGGTGGTGCTGACCACTGGGCTGGCAGGCTGGAGCGAGCATGTATTTGCCACCGCCGCCGTGTCGTCCTTTTCCATTATCATGACGCTGACCGTCGCCTCGCTTATCCATATCATCCACACCATCGGTGCCCGCCAGCGCAACCTGCCCTTTCAGTCCCGCGATGCGCTTATTCAGGCCAGCTTTCGCAAACTCGCCATTCCGGTCATCCTGGCCCACGCCACCACGGCGGTTGGCTTCCTGTCGCTCAACTGGGCCGACGCCCCCGCCTTTCAGGCCATGGGCAACCTTGTGGCCATAGGGCTAGTGTTTTCACTGATTTTAGTGCTGTTTGTAACTCCCGTCGTGCTAGCCTTCGGCTGCGGCGATATGAAAATCCGCGACCAGAAAATGCGCAACCTTTCCCGCCGCTTTACGCAGGCTTGGGCTAAAGGGCCACTGATCTGGGGCACGGTGATCGGGCTGGCCTCTGTGCTGGCCGTGGTCGGGCTGGTGCGCACCACGTTTGACGATCAGTTCATCCGCTTTTTCCCGCCCGAGCACCCGCTCCGGCAAAACATCCAGACCATCACCGACAATATGGGCTGGTCGCAATCCATTGATCTGGTGCTGCGCTATGATGAGGGCGCGCTGCTCACCCCCGAGGCGTTTCAAGCGCTCGAAACCCTAACCAATGATCTGCTCGCCTTGCCGCAAGTGATAGATATTCGCGGCCCGCTGCCGATTGTGGAAAATTGCCTTGCCCACCGCAGCCCCCCCTATGAGGGCGCGCTGGCCGATGTGCCGGATAAAATGCTGAATTACTGCGTCCGCTCCAACTATTACGTAACCGAAGACTTCGGAAATTCCACCTTCGCCGCCGATTTCCGCGAGCTACGCATGAGCCTGCTGGTAAAGCGCCAAAGCGCCGCCCATGTGCGCGAACTTGCCGAAACCGTAGAAGCGATAACCGCCGCGGCTGGCTTTACCGGCGATCGCTCGGCGGTGTCGGGGGTGAATGTGATGTCGTCTTACCTCTCGATGGTGAACACCAAGTCGATGCTGGTGGGCACGGGTATGGCCATGGTCGTGGTCTCCCTGCTGATCGGGCTGTTTTTACGCTCACTGCCCTTGGCCCTGCTCAGTATTCTCCCCAACTTCATGCCCGCCATGGCCTCACTCGGGCTATGGGTATGGATCAATGGCGAGGTCGGGATGGCGGCGTCCATCATCTCGGCGCTGACCTTCGGCATTGTGGTCGATGACACCATCCACATCCTTTACGCCCTCAATCGAGGCCGAAAAAAGCAAAGCACAGCCAGCGTGCAAAAGGTGCTGCAAGCCGTGTTCCCCGGAGTGCTGACCACCACCGCCACCCTTGGCTTTGGCTTTGCCCTGCTTATGTTTAGCGGCTTTGCTGTCAACCAGCAGCTTGGCTTCCTGACGGCCGCCACCATTTTCATTGCCTTCCTGTTTGATCTGTTCGTGCTGCCCGGGCTTTATATGTTCTTCATTGGCCGCCGCAGAAAACATTGAACGGCTGCCCCTTTGCCCCTATGCTGCTAATATTTCGCTTAAAGGGAGTCCCCAATGCTTCGCATTACCACCGCACTTTTTTTACTCGCGCCCGCTATGGCCGCTTCCCAATGCCTCACGGCTGATGCGCTTGCGGGCGGCATTACGGTTGAATATGCCAGTGGCGATGTCTCCTATATTCAGCGCCAACCCAATGGCCGCCTGCTCGATGCTTTCACTGAAAAGAGCAGCTACAGTAAAAAAACCATCCTGATCGAAAGCTTCGACGGGGTGCTGGAAACCAACCTCACCGTGCATCGGCCCAGCACATGGGAAGCCGACACCCCAATTAGCAAATCCTATGATTTCACCGCCGAATCCCTCGGGCCGTATACCGCAGGCATGCGCCATAACGGCACCACCACATGGGGCGGCGAGCGTTATACCGCGGGCGACAAGTCGTATTTGATCACCGCCTATCCCGGCGAAGCCCTTGTCCTTGGCAATTGCCACTATGACACGGTGCGGGTGTTTACCTATGAGCTCAACATCGGCGATGAAGATTTCTACATCCGCGAAATCAAATACCTGCCTGCGCTGGGCATCGGCCTACAAAGCGGCAACGCCTATTTCGGCTTTTCCAGCGGCGTCTCGGAAATCGTAAACATGTCCGTCAGCTAGCGCGGCATTTCCGCCCAATTCATGCTTAGGCTTGATTCCCGCCGTTTCGTCACCCTATAAGACGACAGAAACACTCGGGTATTAAGCCTAACCAGCATTGGGGAAATCGCATGGCGACTAAAGAACAGATAATGAAGGCGCTAATCAGCGTCACCGCGCCGGGGCTGAAAGAGGACATCGTGTCCGACGGTCTGGTCTCTGACATCATCATAAACGACGGCAAGGTGGTGTTCTCGATCACCGTGCCCAAAGCCCTGCACGGCGACCCGACTGCACTGCAAAAAGCCGCCGAGCGCACCGTGCTGGCCCTTGATGGCGTAGACACCGCCCTGATCGCGCTGACCGCCGAAGCCGAACCGGTGATCTCTACCGAGCCACCCAAGCTCAAGAAGCGCAAAGAGCGCCCCGTTGGCCCCGATATGCGGCCCGATTCAATGGCCATTCCCGGCATCAAGCACATTCTGGCCGTGGCCTCTGGCAAAGGCGGCGTGGGCAAATCCACCACCTCAGCCAACCTCGCGCTGGCGCTTTCCAAGCTCGGCCTCAAGGTTGGCCTGCTGGATGCCGACATCTACGGCCCCTCCCTCCCGCGCCTTTTCAACATGGTCGAAGATCGCCCCGAGCTGAAAGACGACGTGCTCTACGCGATGGATAAATACGGCATTAAAGTTATGTCTATGGGCTTCCTGATGGAAGAAGAGAATCCCGTCATCTGGCGTGGCCCTATGATCGTTTCAGCCCTCATGCAGCTGCTAAAAGAGGTCGCATGGGGCGAGCTTGATGTGCTGGTGCTCGACATGCCACCGGGCACCGGAGACATTCAGCTCACACTAGCCCAGCAGGTGCCGGTGGCCGGTGCCGTAATCGTTTCCACCCCGCAAGACCTTGCGCTGATTGACGCCCGCAAAGGCCTGAAAATGTTCCAGAGTGTTGATGTGCCTATTCTCGGCATCATCGAAAACATGAGCACCTTTATCTGCCCCCATTGCGGCGAGCGCTCGGATATCTTCGGCCATGGCGGTGCAGAAGAGGAATCAGGCAAGCTCGGCGTGCCGTTCCTTGCGGGCATCCCGCTGCACATGGACATCCGGAAATACTCCGATGCGGGCACCCCCGTGGTGATGGCCGAGCCGGATGGCCCGCACGCAAAAATCTTTGAAACGATTGCTTTGAAGGTCGCGGCGCAACTCAATCCGGTAGACGACGAAGACTGAGCCATTCTGCACCCGCCACAAGCGCCCATATTGCAGCGCGGCGCGGGTGCAACCTTGCCCGATGTATGAGGGCAGACGCGCCGCTCCGGTCTCGCCGCTCCTCGGCGACCCTGAAGGGCCACCTCGTCACGGCGGGCCGTGCTCAAGCACGGCCCGCCCCGGATCCACGTTTCCTGCCAAATTTTCAGCGCTGCGCTATGCCAGCGTTAGCCGTGCTTCCCCTGCCTGCATTTCGCTCTGCGCCCGATCAAAACGCAAATGCGCCAGCCCCGTGCCATTCACCACGGTAAAGAGCGTGCCCGCAGGCTTGCCGTCCACCGTGATCGGGCTGCCAAACGGGGCTTCCCCCTGCACCGTCACCCGCCGCAAGCCTTTTTTAAGCTCGGTTTTATGCTTCATCCGCGCGGTGATTTCTTGGCCCACATAGCAGCCCTTACGGAAATCCACCCCGTTAAGGCGCTCGAACCCGGCCTCAAGAATGTAGGTCTCGTTCTCGACCAACTCCGGCTCGGGGATGATATGCTCGACCCGCAGCGCTTCAAAATGGCCGTCGGGAAGCGGCTCCACGGCTGCCTCGCCATAAAGTCGCCAGCCCATCGCTTCGTGGCGCGGATCTGCAAAAGCACCCTCGGGCGCGTCGCCAACGCCACGCCAAACGGGGCGCTCATCGGCCTCTATTTGCACATCGGCGCGCAGCCGATACATAGTGAGCCGCTGGGCCAGTGCCGGCGCACGAGCCGCCGCCACATCGAGCAGCACCCCGTCGCCGTCTTCCGCCAGAAAGAAGTCAAACATATACTTCCCCTGCGCGCTCAACAGCGCCGCATATATCGGCCCGTCACTCAGTTTCATTATGTCATTCGTCACCAGCCCCTGCAGAAAGCTCTGCCGGTCACTGCCGGAAATCCGCAGCATTTGCCGCGATTTATCATGGTATCCGTTGGTCATGTGGCTAATATAGGGACCAACCCCGCCAATACCAGCCCGAAAGCCCCCATGCCCGCCCCCATTTCCGTAATTATCCCGACACTTAACGCCGCAGCCCGCATTGGCCCAACGCTGGCCGCGCTGGCTGAAGGGCTGGATGCCGGGCTAGTGGGGGAGTTGATCATCGTTGACGGCGGCTCCGACGATGAAATTGAGGCGATTGCGGATGCCATCGGCGCGCGATTCGAGAACGTTTCACCAAGTCGTGGTGGCCAATTGGCTGCTGGAGCCGCCCTCGCCACCCGCCCATGGCTGTTATTCATTCATGCAGATACCGTGCCAGGCCAAGGCTGGCTAGCGGCGGTGCAGGCGCAACTCGAGACTCCCGACAAAGCCGGGTATTTTCGCCTGCGCTTTGATGCGTGCGGCCTCGCACCCCGCCTTGTGGCAGGCTGGGCCAACCTGCGCAGCCGCTTCTTTGGCCTGCCATATGGGGACCAAGCCCTGCTGATTTCAGCTACGCTTTACACTGAAGCCGGCGGCCACCCATCCCAGCCTCTTATGGAAGACGTTGCCCTCAATCGCGCTCTCAAAGGCCAGCTCACGCGGCTGAACGCAGAGGTGGTTACCAGCGCAGAAAAATACCAAGGCAACTGGCTGCGCCGTGGCAGCCGCAATCTTGCACTGCTTATCCGTTATTTCCTCGGGGCCAGCCCCGAATCCCTCGCCGAGCGCTACCATCGCTAAGCCTATCCCAAATGTGCCGGCGCCGGAAAGTTGGCCACAAAAAAACACCGCCCGAGGTTTCCCCCGTGCGGTGTAAAAATCGTAGGGTGCGTGGCTTCCCACGCACCTTTATTAATGGCCCAGAATCTGGCTCAAGAACAACTGCGTCCGCTCGCTTTGCGGGTTGTTGAAGAACTCTTCCGGCTCGTTTTGCTCCACAATCTGGCCGGCATCCATAAAGATTACGCGGTTGGCCACCTTGCGGGCAAAGCCCATCTCGTGGGTTACGCAGATCATGGTCATGCCTTCTTCGGCCAGCTCGATCATGGTGTCGAGCACTTCCGCGATCATCTCTGGGTCGAGCGCTGAAGTTGGCTCGTCAAAGAGCATGATGCGCGGCTTCATGCACAGGCTTCGGGCAATCGCCACGCGCTGTTGCTGACCACCAGAAAGCTGGCCCGGATACTTGTTGGCTTGCTCGGGGATCTTCACCTTTTCAAGGAAGTGCATCGCAATTTCTTCAGCTTCCTTCTTGGGGGTTTTGCGCACCCAAATTGGCGCCAAGGTGCAGTTTTCCAGAATGGTCAGATGCGGGAACAGGTTAAAGTGCTGAAAGCACATGCCCACTTCCGAGCGGATTTTATCAATGTTTTTCAGGTCCGAGGAAAGCTCGGTCCCATCAACAATAATATCGCCCTTCTGGTGCACTTCAAGCCGGTTTATACACCGGATGAGGGTGGATTTGCCCGAGCCGGAAGGCCCGCACACCACGATACGCTCACCACGGTTCACCGTCATGTTGATATCTTTCAACACGTGGAAATCACCGTACCATTTGTTCATGTTGGTGATCTGGATCGCAACTTCATCCGACACTTGCATAGCGGAGCGATCTATTTCTTTTTCTATTATTTGAGACATTTTTATGCTCCCTATTAATGTGTGGTTTTGAGTTTGTTCTCAAGATACATTGAGTAACGTGACATCGAGAAGGTGAAGACCCAGAACATCAACGCGATGAACATGTTAAGCTCCCAAACAATCCCGTTCCAGTCCGATGAGCCTTGGATCGTCCCGATCAGACCCACAGGGTCCAAAAGGCCGATGATCGACACAAGCGTGGTATCTTTGAACAAGCCAATGAACGTGCCCACAATGCCCGGAATGGAAATTTTGAGCGCTTGCGGCATGATGATCAGGCGCATGGACTGCCAATAATCCAGGCCTAGCGCGTCAGCCGCTTCATATTGCCCTGTTGGCAAAGCCGCCAAACCGCCCCGAATTACTTCAGCCATATAGGCCGCGGCAAAAATGGTCACCATGATGATCACCCGCAGGATGAGGTCAAAGTTGGTGCCGGGTGGCAGGAAGAAGTTCAGCAGAACCGAAGCCACAAACAGGAGCGTAATCAGCGGCACACCGCGAATAAACTCGATGAAGCCAACAGACAGCACCTTGATAATGAACATGTCAGACTGACGGCCAAGCGCCAGCATGATCCCGATCGGCAGTGAGAGCGCAATGCCCGAAACCCCGATGGTGATCGACAGCATCAAGCCGCCAAATTTGGAGGATTCAATCACCGGAATGCCGATCGGCGCTGCTGATGAAAGCATTTCTGCCACCGGCCCAACACCGTAAAGCCACCAAATAAGGGTTGAAACCACCGCCGCAATCATCGCGGTTAACTCGCCGGTAACACCCTTAAGGGCCGTGTGAGAAATGTAGCCGACGACAAAACCAGCGGCAACCATAAGCGGCCCCCAGATTGTGCCACCCCAGAGCAGCCAAACACCGATGAACGGATACAGGATCGAGAACCACATCATTTGGCGGGGTAGCTTGTCAAACAAGACAGGCGCAACCGCAACCAGCATCAAAGCAAATGCCAGCATGGGCCGCCATTGGTCATCTTGTGGGTAGAAGCCAAACATCAGCTGGTTAAAGCGGTCACGGATAACCCCCCAGCAGGCGCCGTCAATATTAGGGTCGTCAATGCATTGCCGCAACGACTCCGCGTTCCACGAAGGTTGGATCATCCATGGCAGCAATTCATAGCCAACAAAGATGACGAAGGCGAGCGCCAGCAAAGACAAGAGGCCATTGCCATAGCTTGAAAACAAGTTTTCGCGCATCCATTTAATAACACCTGTTTCCCCGAGCGGCGCAGGCTGCTCGGATAACATTTCGGTGCGGACGTAAGATTGGTTGCTCATATTACCGCTCCTTCAGTTTTACAGAGTTGTTATAAACGTTCATCACCATCGAGATGCTCAAAGAGATCGTCAGGTAAGTGATCATCAACAACAAGATACACTCAAGCGCACGGCCCGTTTGGTTGAGCGTAATGCCCCCCAAAGTGCCGGTCACATCCATGTAGCCCACCGCGACCGCCAGAGACGAGTTTTTGGTCAGGTTCAGGAATTGTGAAATGAGTGGCGGAATAATAACACGCATGGCTTGCGGCAGGACCACAAGGCTCATAATCCGCTTTTGGCGCAGCCCAAGAGCCCCTGCCGCTTCGGATTGGCCTTTGTTGATCGCCATAATGCCCGCCCGCACGGCCTCTGCGATAAACGCAGCGGTATAGAGCGCAAGTGCCAAGGTAAGCGCAATCAGCGACCGTCGGATATGAAACCCACGATCCGCATCAATGCGAAAAATTCCTTTGGTGATCATCTCGCCATCCGGCCCAATCGCCCCACGACCTAGAAAACCGGGGTAAACAAGCTCAATCGGCTGGCCCATGATGAAATACATGATGACAACGGGCAAAACCAGAAGGCCGAGTTTAATCCAGAATGTTGGCAAAATCACGCCCGTGGCTTCTTGCTTAGCACGCGCCCAGCGGCCAAACACGAAAATCGCGATGATCGAAACGATGAAGGTGATCAGCAGCACATTGGCGCCGGCCAAAAACACAGGCTCCGGCGTGAATATCCCACGGTTGGAAACGATAAACGAGTCCCAAAGGGACATGGTTGCAATCGGATCCTCACCCTTGAACTCTTTCGGCTGCGGCCATGTTTCAGACAGGATGGCGTTAATGAACACGATCCAGAGCAGCACCGGCACGTTG
>Ga0256840_1002442_pt1 | contig 16296 bp, 11 predicted proteins | sample 355202metaG_FD_185969 | JGI IMG/M metagenome (GOLD analysis project Ga0256840, IMG submission 185969) | Hydrothermal vent microbial communities from Mid Atlantic Ridge, Atlantic Ocean - 355-202 | ecosystem: Environmental > Aquatic > Marine > Hydrothermal vents | place: Atlantic Ocean: Mid... | reverse complement strand
TATCATGTGCAAGCCTTTTGTTGAGTATTGCTCTGTATGCTTGCATAGTGTACTACCTTTTTAAAGTCTTTACTCTACAATAACAGTTGGTTGTGACTTTTTGAGGACAATCTATGTATTGTTTCTGGTAACTTTTCTTTAATAGTATGTGAAAATAATACGCTCTGTCAAGGAATTGTCAGCTGGAAATTACTGTTCAGGAGATTCGTCAGTGGTTCCGGCAGGGGCTGCTTTGACCTGGTTGCGTCCAGCCCGCTTGGCGGCATACATGGCAGAATCTGCCACTTCAATCAATCCTTGCCAGCAATGGTGGTGTTCGGGAAAGCAGGCTACGCCGATACTTGCTGTAATATGGGTACTTTTTTTATCGGTTATTGGAATTTTGTGCTTCTTAATTTCTTTGCAGAGGCGCTCTGCTAGATCCAGGGCCTCGGTCAGCGAGGTTTCCGGAAGTACAACGATGAACTCTTCGCCTCCATAACGAGCTACATAATCGGTCTTTCTGATGGATCGCTCCAAGAGTTCGGCTAAATGGCAAAGGGCAATATCACCATTTTGATGTCCATAGGTGTCATTCACCATCTTGAAATGGTCAAGATCCACCATAAAAACAGAGAGTTGGTGTCTGTATCGTTTTGCCCGGTTCAGCTCTTCGGTGATTCGTTCTTCGAGAACCCTGCGGTTGTAGAGGCCTGTGAGTGGATCATGGATCGAAAAATAGCGTGATTCTTCCTCAGCCTGTTTTCTAGCTGTAATATCTCTCGCTATTCCAAGGACTCCAACCAGGTTGCCGGCACTGTCGCACAATGGAGTACGTATGACTTCTAGAAGCTCTTTGTGGTGGTCATCGGCAAAGGTGAATATTTCTTCACTGACAAAAAGCTCACTGGAATTCATAGCTACCTGGTCTTTTTTACGAAAATTGTCAGCCAGTTCTTTGCTGAGAAAATCGTAATCAGTTCTTCCAATGATATCTTTTTCGGAGCGCCCGGAAAAACGTTCAAATTTGTGGTTGCATGAGAGATAGGCACCAGCGGGATCTTTCAGCCAAATGAGATCAGGGATGGTTTCCAGCAGGGTTTGAAGGCGTTTTTCACTGTTGAGTCGCTTTTTTATCTCACTCTTGAGTAATTTGTTTTTTTTATCCAGCAGACTGCGCTGCCGATCAGCTTCCTCAAGGCGAGCCTCGAGAAGCAGGGTGTGGGTCCTGGAGCGGACTCGTATGGCCACAGAATAGAGAACCAGCAGGGCCAGGACAAACAGAGACAGGAGGTACCAGCGGGTTGCAAGGAAATTGACGGGACTGTCGCTGTTGTATTGTGCCGCGAGGATAAAGGGGGTACCTGAAACCGGAATATGAATAAAGGATGATGCTTTGTCAACCGGAGATTCCGGACCATTTTTCAACAGGATAAGATCGGGGAATGAACCTTCTCTACTTCGGTCCTTATTGTGTAAAATGTATTTCTGATCGGCAATAAAAATTGTATAGCTTGTGTTCTCGTTTGATTGAGACCGGATGAGAAAGTGGAGGACCTGTTCATGGTTGATTTCTGCTATGATGCTTCCCACTCTTATGTTGTCATGGAAATAGGGGGAAATAAGGATTGAGTGGGTGTGTTCATGGTCCTGGAACAGAAAAAAACGCATCTTGTTGATCTCAGGTATTTTCAGTTTGTGCCAGTGGATTGGAGAAATACAGGATTCTCCAATATCCACAATGATGTTGTTCTCCGGGTCGACGAAGAGGAGGCGCTGGTATATGGGGTCGTTGTTAAGTCGTTTGCTATCAATAACTTCCTGGAATGTGTTCTGTATCAATATACTGTTTTTCTGCTGCTTGGGTTCAATGCTGGTTTTACTGTTTCGGTGCACAAAAAAGTCCCTCAGGGCATGATCAAAGGCTAATGTTCGCATGTCATTTTTACGTTCAGAATGAAAATAACTGAGAACAGATGCTCTTTTTTCAAGGTTAGAGATCAGGGAGTTTGTTGAAGCCTGCCGCAGGTTCTGCTGGGAAATGTAGCTTGAGCTGAGCAGTAGAACCAGGTATGTCATCAGGAAAGGCCCGGCTGCGTATGTGAAGAAACGCTCTATCATGTCTCCTCCCTTTGCCAAAAAGAAAAATTTCTGACGTGCAGTTAAAGGTCGGTCAATACTACGATCAAAAATATGAGCTTCGTGACAGCAGGAATTACTTCAGGGGTGCCTCTGAAGTCTTTCGGAGTCTATACTACCTGCTAAGTCATCCAGTTTTGACATTTTTATGAGCTGGCCTTATTTGATTTTACGTGGAAAGAGCAGGTGGAGTCAATGGCACGGTGTGGTACCCGGGTCTTTTGGTATGTCAGGTGATTCTACGGTGGTGCTTGAACAGTTCTGTCCTGTTGAAGTTCCAGAAATCGGGATGGAGCAGTGCAAGAAAAGGGATCAGTTCAAGGCGGCCCACCACCATGTTGATTATGAAAATACATTTCGTGGCAATGGTAAGCTGTCCAAAACTTCCCATGGGCCCGATCTCTCCAAATCCTGGTCCGATATTGCCAATGGTGGCAGCGGTGCCAACGAGTCCGATGGCACCGTTACCTTCTATTGCAGTTACAAGGAGGGCTGAACAGATCATCAGTGCAAAATAGAAGAGGAAAAATCCAAGAATCTGGCGCTGAATTCCATCTGGTACACTTTTTTTATCAATCTTCACTGGCAGGACGGCCTGGGGGTGGATAATCTGGGTGATTTCACGTTTAAGATATTTGAATCCAAACAGGACGCGGATTACTTTCACACCGCCACCAGCAGATCCGGCACATCCCCCCACCAGCATGACTGTGAAGAGAATGGTTTGGGCCGCCACATTCCACAGGGCAAAGTCTGCAGAGGAAAACCCTGCAGTGGTGATAAGGGAGATTATCTGAAAGAGACTGTCTCGCATTGCATTATTCCAGTGGTAGGCATTGGCTTCGAGAAGAATAAGGCAGAGGCAGGTGGAGGCAGCCAGAATTATGATGCTGTAGAATCTAAACTCTTCACTCTGCAGGAGCGCCAAGGGCTTTCGTTTGGCAATAATTCTGTACTGCAGTGCAAAGTTACTTCCTGCCAGAAACATGAAACCGGTCACAATCCAGGTAATTGATGAGTTATCATAACCCATAATTGAGAGGGGGTGTGGCGAAAAACCTCCGGCGGCCATGGTTGTAAGGGAGTTGCAGATTGCGTCAAAAACGGGCATGTCGGCCCACACCAGGAGAGATATTTCCAGAAGGGTTAACACGATATAAATAAGCCAGAGTGCCTTGGCCGTATGGGCAATTCGCGGAGTAAACTTTTCTTCTGTGGGGCCGGGAGCCTCGGTAAAGAACATCTGGCGGCCGGCAATGGCAAATTGTGGCAGGATGGCCACAAAGAGAACGATAATCCCCATTCCACCAAGCCACTGGGTCAAGCTGCGCCAGAAAAAGAAATCTTTAGGGTAGAGTGAAAAATCGCTGAGTATGGTGGCCCCGGTGGTGGTAATTCCGGAAACAGACTCAAAATATGCATCAATGGGTGATAGTCCGTAGAAGAGGTAAGGGATTGCGCCCATGGCTGCGGTTACAATCCAGGCAAGCACCACAATCAGAATGCCCTCGTTACGTTTCAAGTCATCGAAGTTTCTTGAAAAGTTGCCGTATTTTCGGAAGATGAGACCAAGGGCCACCGATAAAGTGGCAGCTATGATGAAGGGAAGGATTGAGGAGTATTCCTGTTCCAGCAGGGCTACAATGCAGGGGGAAATCATTATGATGCCAAAGGCGACCAAGATGAGGCCGAGGCTGTTCAGGATATTACAGAGTTTCATGGGGCAAAGAGTGTTTTGACAGCCTCAGCATCTTCTGCCATGGTAAATATTTTTAACTGATCACCAGGCTGAAGGAGAGTGTTTCCATTGGGAATAAGAATGTTTCGTCCCCGTTTTACTACCCCGATAATGGCCTGGACTTCAAAATGCAGGTCCATTACCCGGATTTTGGAAAAGCTGTCCGGGAGGGTGAGTCGTAACACTTCACCCTGGCCGCCTTCGACCAGGGCCAGGATGTTCACATCCCTTGCCTGAACCCGGTTGAGAAGTTCGGTGAGGGCAGATTCTCTGGGAGACACTACCACATCAATACCGACTTTTTCAAAGAGTTGGGCAGTGCGGCTGTTGCTGACCCTGGTAATGATACGCCTTTCCGAGCCGGACTGTTTGATCAGCAGGGAGCAGAGGAGATTTTTTTCATCATTGTTGGTGATGCAGACAATGACATCAGCGTCTCCAGCGGACTCCTCTTCCAGTAATTCAAGATCTGTACCGTCACCGTGGAGGATGAGGCTGTTTTGGAGGTTGTCCGCAAGAAAAACACAACGCTCCCTGTTGCTTTCGATGAGCTTTACACGGATACCAGATTGTTCGAGTTGTCTGGCCAGCATAAAACCGACGCTTCCACCACCTATGAGGACCGCTGTTTTAATGTTGTTGCTGGATTGAAATATAGAAGCGGCAAGGGAGTCGAGAGCTGGGCCGGTACCCATGAAAATAACCTTATCATCAAGTTGGATCAATGTTGACCCGTCGGGGATGAACAGGTTGTGGTCCCGGGTGATTCCAACAATGAGGATGTCTGGCGGGAAAGAGCAGTCCATGACTCTGATGTTCCGCAGGATGGAGCCTTCTTTGATCCTGTACTCAAATAATTTGACCCTTCCTTCAGCGAAGTATTCAACATCTATGGCATCAGGAACGGAGATGATTCTGAAAATGTCCTGGGTGAGGAGTTGTTCAGGCCAGATAACAGTGTCAATATCATATCTGGTCTGGTAGCAGTTCTGTGTGGGGGAGACAAGGTTGCGGTAGAGTTCCATGGTGCGGACAAAACAGATTGTTTCAAGGTCCATAATTTTTTTTACGGTCCAGCAGGCGACGATGTTTGCCTCGTCAAGATCAGCACATGCAATGAACAAGGAGCAGTCTTCCAGATTGGTCTGTTTAAGCGCATCAATGTCTGCACCACTGCCACTGACAAAGCTTATGTCAAGGGAGTTGAATCTATCCGGTGGCTTTTCCAGGTCATCGATCAAGGTTATGCTGTGCTTATGGTAAAGTCGCACTGCGACCATGTAACCGAGTTCTGTGGCACCGTAAATCAGGAGATTCATAGGACACTCTTCCTCTGGTCTGTAGAACTGTCATCTCTACTGGTGGCGAAACGTTCAGAACGGATGCAGTGGTTGAGGTTTGGCACAAACCGCAAAGGGGCAACTCCCTGATCTAGGGAGTTGCCCCTTTGTGGTGCGGCAGGATATTTCTTGAATCCTTAAAGAGACAGGAAGTAATTCAAGCGTGAAGGCGAGGACGATTAGCCTGTTGGCGACGTCTCTGCTCAAGCCGGTCACTATCGCAAATGGCAGGTTGTTGGGTTTTGTTGTTATCAGTTTTACCCCATCCTTCTCCAAGGAGATCTGATGGCTGAAAGAAGCAGTACCAGTCTTCCCGTTTTGCCCGTTTATTGCCTTGGTCGTAAATTCCATTCCCAAAGCGTTTGGAAACGTTGCTAAGAAGATGAATAGCTCCAATTAATCCAACTGTTGCAGCAAAAATTGTAATGGGTTCCATGATACACCTCTTGTGTTGAATATATAGTGTGAGTGTCAGGTTAAAGTCTTGAACAGTGAAGGTCGAAAACCGGCACATGGCTACGTTTTTGACCTGTCTCTACTACGGTATTTTCAGGTTTGCTCAAGACGTAACGAATACCGGCGTCAGATGCACTAACACTGGCAATGGCCTCTTCAGGGGTAGCGACTTCAATAATGTGTTTGACTTTGATTCCCTGTGCTTTGGCCATGGTGGAAAATTTTTCAGCGTTGTTTTTGGCCATTTCAAGAAAACGGGTGGTCTCACGCGCCTTGCGATCTCCGGAAAACTGCAGAGGGCGATCTGTTACATCAAGAGCAATGATATCGCAGTCAAGCCGTTGGGCCATTTTTAACGCATAATCAGTTACCTGCTGCATGTACTCACCATCTTGAACCATGAGAACCTTGGTAGGCGCGTTCTGTTGGTCCATCATTCGCGCAAGTGCACCTGCAGCCTCAGAAGGACTACTCGCAGCCATTGCTCCCATGTCAACAGATTGTTTCTTTACTTTTTCAATGTTGACTTCTTTATTCTTCTTCTTTCCGAACCAGTTTGCGAATCCCATGATGTTCTCCTTCTATGTTTAGTTGTCTGTGAAAACGTATTTATTGTTTATTTGCCATTAGTGTTGCATGGAACGTGCCAGAATTAGCTTGTTTTTTGGAAAATAGAGTGATGTCAATATGTTGGGTGTATTTTGGGGCATTTTCTGGAAAATGCTCTGGGGCCAGGGATAGGTGGCCGTTGCAGCCTGAAACGGTTCCAGCACTGGGTGTGGCTGATAAACATTACCGTGTCACATACGTCGTTCTGTGTGTAACGTAGTGGTGTTGTGTCTGTTTTCGAGTGTTGTCCGAGGTGTTGTGAGAGGGATGTTGCACGCTGTAACTGTGTAACAGAATGCAACGATGTTTTGTAATTAGTTGGAAATATAGGGAGATTGTTTGTGTGGGCTCTCAGTCCATCAGGTGGTTTATTGCTTCATCAAGAGAATCAACGTAAACAATTTCGAGGTGTGCTGTTACATCTTTGTCAAGTGAGGCGACGTCTTCCTGGTTCTTGGCAGGAAGAACCACCTTTACGCATCCGGTTCGTACGGCGGCAAGCAGCTTTTCACGAATGCCTCCCACTGCTAGAACCTGTCCGGTGAGTGTCATCTCTCCGGTTATAGCAACATTACGATGTGCTGGGCGATCTGTGAGCAGGGAAACTAGTGCAATGGCCATGGCAACGCCTGCTGAGGGCCCGTCTTTTGAAACAGCACCCGCCGGTAGATGAATATGGATATCTGCATGGTCATAAAAATCAGGCGCTATTCCCAGATTTTCGGCGCTGCTTCTAATATAACTCAATGCAGTCTGAGCAGATTCGCGCAGGACTTCCCCAAGGGATCCGGTGAGGATAAGGGTGGTGCTGCCCCGCATTGAAAGGGCTTCAATAAACATTATTTCGCCGCCAAACTGGGTCCAGACCAACCCGGTGACCACACCCGCTTTATCTTTTCCCTCAGCAGCTTCTTGACGGTATTTTCTGGGACCGAGCATTGGTGTTATCTGCTCCTGGTCGATTACCGGGAGCGCCTCACTTTTATTTTCCTGCAGAATCCGCAGGGCAAGTTTACGACAGACCGTACCTATGATCCTGCTGAGACCACGCACGCCTGATTCTCGGGTGTAATCAGTTATCAGTTTGCTGAGAGCATTATCTGTGATTTTCGGCTTTATTTCAGAGAGCCCATTGGCAGAGAGTTGCTTTGGAAGGAGATATTTTCTGGCGATGACCTGTTTTTCCTGAAAAGAGTAGCTGGAGAATTCTATAACCTCAAGGCGGTCAAGCAGAGGTCCGGGAAGTTTTCCAATGTCGTTGGCTGTGGCAATGAACAGAACTCCTGAGAGATCAAATGGAATATCCATGTAGTGGTCCACAAAGGCTCTGTTCTGTTCAGGGTCGAGAACCTCGAGGAGAACTGAAGCTGGATCACCACGGAAATCCTGGCCGATTTTATCAATTTCATCAAGCATGAAGCAGGGGTTGGTGACACCGGCTCGCTTGATCTCGCTGATTATTTTTCCAGTCATGGCACCCACATAGGTACGCCTGTGTCCACGAATTTCTGCTTCATCACGCAGGCCTGCCATAGAGAGACGAATAAATTCACGTCCCAGTGAAGTGGCGATGGACTGACCAATTGACGTCTTACCGGTTCCCGGGGGACCAGAAAAACAGAGTACCGGCCCCTGGCTGATCTGGAGGCGTTTTTGAGTATGAAGGATCTCCTCCACAGTCTCTTTCAGCTTCTCGAGTTGAACTGGTTTTGATAAGTAGTGGGTTGCTCCTTTGCGCATCGCATCAACGGCATTGGAGACGGTTGCGTATCCTGTAACCATAATTACATTGGTCTCAGGAGAGACTTTGGCCACCTTGTCAATCAGGGTAAGACCATCCATTTTATCCATTTTGAGATCGGTTATCATAATATCAAAATGGTCACTTTTTTCTATCTGCTGCAGAGCTTCAACTCCGTTAGCTGCAACCTCTGAGGTATGACCAAGCCCGGAAAAGTAAAGACGCAGATTGTCGCAGGCGACTTTTTCATCATCAACAATAAGAATTCTTGATCGTTGTTGGCTTTTCAGTGTTTTGGCCGCAAGAAATTCGAGAACACGCTCTTTGACAGCATCGAGTCCGAAATGGTGTGAACTGAGAATGGATTCGGCCCGTTTTAAATCGAGGTTGTCCTTTGTCTCTTTAAACCAGGGGAGGTCAAGGAGTAACTCAACATAGTTTATGGCGATGGCAAACTCTGCGGCAACCGGATCAGTTTTTTCAAGGCGTTCAAGCTCCGTTCGAATCTGTCCGGCGACATAGGGGGGGAGATCAGTGTTGTTAGCTCGGGTTTTTAATTCGCCAAGCTGGCGGGAGCTGAATGATTCTGCGGAACCAGCAGATTTTGGCGCACTTTCGTGTTTTGAGAAGAAACCCATGGTACAGTATCCGTTTCAAAAGGTCTGCTGTCAGGGAGCAAAGAATTGTTCCCTGACAGACTGTGGTGATTGTTATCAATGACAGTCGTATGGCTGTATTAGAATCTCAGCAGGGATGCTGAGGTATCTGTTCAGGTTACGTATCATTCTCAGGGTTAGCGGTTTATGGCGTTTTAACACAGAACAGACATTACCGGAACTGCCAATATATATTTTCATATCTTTGTTTCGAAGCCCATGCTCTTTCATCACCTCTTTTAGGTGGTCAATGGGATCTGGCAGGTGTCTGTCATGGGGCGGTTGAATAGAATGAGAGACAGAATTGATTATTTCACTCATGTGTTCTTCGTTCATTTCCAGGCCATTTATCTCGGCCTGACCCATAACTTCTTCAGGTATGCTGTACTCCATAATATGCCTCCTTAAAAAAGACTGGCGTTAATAAAAAGATGGGCAAAAATACTGGCTGCGTAACCAAGGGCCACGACCGGGGCCCATTTGAGATGGGCTCCAAAGGTGTAGGTCCCACGTGCTGTACCCATAAGAGCCACTCCAGCAGCAGAGCCAATGGACAACAGGCTTCCGCCAACTCCTGCTGTCAGTGTGACGAGTAGCCACTGGCCAAGTGGCATGACCGGATCCATGGTAAGAACTGCAAACATTACGGGGATGTTGTCTACAATGGCTGAGAGTATACCCACCAGAACATTGGCGTATGTGGCACCGAGTCCTACGTACATCTGGTGTGAAACAAGGGCAAGGTAACCAAACTGGGAAAGACCGCCAACACAAAGAATTACGCCGTAAAAGAAAAGCAGCGTATCCCACTCAGCATGGGCAACACGTTGAAAGATATCGAAGGGATCATCCTGCTTGACGTCAGAAATACCCAAGGGGTTGTCATATTCCAGGGAGCGTTTCTCCTTCATCTTGATGTAGTAGGAGAAAAATCCGAGATAGGAAAGTCCCAGCATCATCCCGGCAGCAGGCGGAAGGGCGAGAAAGTTGTGAAACGATACGGCAGTAACGATGGTAAGTAAGAAGAGAAAGATGATCCGTTTGGCACCGAATTTCATGGATATTTTTTCATCCATGGCTTCTGGGACCTCTTGTGAGACAAAGAAGCTCATGATGGTGGCAGGGATAATCCAGTTGATGAGGGATGGGAAAAAGAGGAGGAAAAACTGGCTGAACGTTGCTTGTCCTTTCTGCCAGACCATCAGGGTGGTGATATCACCAAATGGGGAAAAGGCACCGCCAGCGTTGGCCCCAACTACGATGTTGATACAGGCCAGTGCGATGAATTTTTTGTTGTCCTTTGCCACTGCCATGACCACAGCACCCATAAGGAGGGCAGTTGTCAGGTTATCTGCAACAGGAGAGATGATAAATGCGAGAAGACCGGTGATCCAGAAGACAATGCGGAGGGAGAAGCCTTTTGAAACCAGAAAAGAACGAAGGGCCTGAAAGACATTTCGCTCGTCCATGGAGTTGATATAGGTCATCGCAGCAAGGAGGAACAGCATCAGCTCTGCGTATTCAGTGATATTGTGAATAATTGCACTGTGAGCCTCCTCTGCGGGAATTCCCATCTGCTTATAGGTGATGGCAATGAGGATCCAGATAAATCCTGCGGCCATCATCACCGGCTTACTTTTTCGGAGGTGGGTCTGTTCTTCAAATATGACGAGGACGTATGCCAGGACAAAGAGTGCCAGGGATGCATAACCAAATGTTGTTGCGGTCAGGCTTACTGTTTCTCCGCCACCGTGAGTAGCGGCAAACACCTGGCCGGTACTACCGAAAAAGATGGTGCAGAGTATGATTAGGGATTTCATGAGATTGGTATCCTATGGTAGATGTGGTTTGCGAAACTAACCTGGCTCTGATCAGGGCAGGACCACCTGTTTTGTGGCCGTCAGGAGCCTCTATCCACTACGTCTGCAGGAGAAGGCTTCTGTCAGGTAGGTTTCTTTTATTTTCTCCCGGCCTGTTACAGTCCGTAAAAAAGAGCAATCGTGGCCATCATAACTACCAGGTAGAGAACAGTCATTCCGGCACCGGCTCTGAAGTAGTCTTTGGTCTTGTAGCCACCTGGGCGCATGATAAGGGCGTTCACCTGATGAGTTGGCAGGATAAAGGTGTTGGAACAGGCAACTGCGACAACCAGGGCTGCAATACGGGGATCAGCTCCTGCCGCTCCTGCCATGTTCATGGCCAGGGGTACCATGAGAACGGTTGCTCCAACATTTGAGGCGACCAGGGTAAAGAAGGAGGTGAGGATTGCAATCACTGTGAGGAGGACAAGAGGTGATACGTCTCCAAGGCCTCCCATGATTGTTTCAGCAATAAGTTTTGCCGCCCCCGTTTTCTCAAAGGCAATTCCCAGCGGGATAAGACCACCAAGAAGGAAAACGGTCATCCAGTCAACTGAATTATATGCTTCATCAATGGAGAGAACTTTAGTGAGTACCATAAACATGGCACCTGCAAGCAGAGCAATGGAGAGCTGCACATGAAAGCCGAGGATCATTACAAGAGCCAGTACTAGGCCGCCAACCGCAAACTTGACTTTATCAGTTCTAAGAATTTCTCCCTGTACCTCTTCTGTGAGCGCCAGGTCGGATCGATCTTTCAGGTAGTGAAATTTTTCCCATGGGCCCTGAAGCAACAGTGCGTCGCCAGCCCGTAGAGGCATGGTTGAAATGTCACCTACATAGGTGCGATCTTCCCGGAAAACAGCCAGCGGGGTTACCCCGTTTTTCTTCCGGAATGAAAAAGAACGTAAGGCCTTGCCGACAAGCTCGGAGCGGGGGGTGATGATTGCTTCCATGATACCGGCATTATTAGGTGAAAAACTTTCTGCAAATACTTCAAGATCATTCTTTAATTCCCAGTTGAAAGATTGAACCATTTTGGCAACCAGATCAGGAGGGCCTTCGACAATGATGGTGTCTCCACCCTGTACAGAATCAGAGTAATCTGGGGTGGCGATGGTTGTTCCGCCTTTGGTTGAGATTCCAAGGACTGTTGTGAAGAAAATCGGTCTGATGTCAAGTTCTTCAAGAGTCTGTGGCCCTGGAAAAGATTCAGGAATCTTGATTTCAAAGAGGTTTCCGATATCGTGATATGTTCTCTCGAGCTCTTTGGACATTGGTCCGGTGATCAAATCATCGCCCTGCCCTGAAGGAAGGATAAAGCGACCGAATAATACAAAGTATACCAATGCTGCAGCAATGAGAGCGAGTCCGATGGGTGTTACTGAAAAGAGGCCGAAGGGTTCCACATTCGGATCGGAAATTTTCATCACGTCATTCATGAGAATGAGGGGGCTTGAGCCAATTAGAGTAATACAGCCACCGATGATTGCACAAAATCCCATGGGCATGAGAATTTTCGATACCGGAATATTTGTCTGGCGACAGATACGCTTAGCGGCAGGCATGAAGAGGGCTGCTGCACCAATGTTTTGCATGAAGCTGGAAATGAATGCCACTGTACCAGAGATAAGAATCATAATTCTGCTTTCACTTTTCCCGGCAAACTTGAGAAGAACCCGGGCCAGGGAGTTCATGGCTCCGGTTTTGTCAAGTCCGGCACCTATAATGATTACAGCGATGATCGATACCACTGCATTACTGGAAAGTCCGCTGATTGCCTCTGCTGGCGTTACCAAACCCAGTAGTGGGAGTATGATCATCATAATGATGCCGACCACATCGACACGCACCCATTCAAATATAAAAAGCAGGATTGCCAGGACCAGAACCGCCATGACAAGTATAATTGGTAAAGTCATTGTTTGTGTTTCCTTGTTTTGTTGAAAAAGTATGAAAAAAATTCCCACTACAACTGGATCTTATTGAAAATGTCGGCCAGGAGGACCAGTTGCATAGTGAAACTCAGGTCTTGATGCCGGATGGATTCGCACACCTCTATATAATGTCACTCTTGTCTCCTTCATTCTCTTCTCCCAAAATAGATGGCCTGAGATTGTTTCCAGACTGGATGCTGAAATTTTCTCTTGCTCAATATGTCAAACGTAAATCAATTTTAAACTTGTTGTGCAACCCGTATGCCGATTTTGGGGTAAATAGCTGGAGATTGTAGTTTGACTTGTTTTGTGACAGGATGAGATAAACATGGAAGGATATACTTTGGTAGCAAAGTGCCGCTGTTGCAGGATGTAACGATTTGTGAGGTGGTGTAGGCGAGTTGCCGGAGAATAACCATGAGGAAAAAAAAGAGCAGAAAGAATCGCTGCTTACTGTCTGTCCCGGGATCCATTGTTGCGAAGTGCAACGTTTCAAGTTGCAACGATGTTGCGATTATGTAACACTGTCTAGTGCCCGTGGCAAGGGAATGATGAAAGGTGCTGAAGTGCCTGATAGTGTAGCTGAAGCCGCAGGTTTTGGTCGGGGAAAGTAAATTTTTAAATGCTTGGCCTTAAACTTGCTTGAATGGCCGGAAAACAAATATCTTTTTAAGAGGGCTGCTGTAAAAATACCGCATTCTTGACCACGAACAATGCGATTAGATCTAACTTTGTTCAACTATAATATACCAATTATTTGATAATTGGTACGTGAAGGAAATGTAATGATAGCATTAAATCTACGGCAGAAGATGATAAGTTGTTTTTGTCTTCATCTGTTTTGTTATATCGCCCTTGGCACAGTTCTGCTTCATGATTTTGATATGTTTAATGACGATGTAACATTGCTGATGCATGCGGGTGATCTCAGTAATATCTGTCTTGAGATAAGGCGTTATGAAAAAAACTTTATTATTAGTCAGGATGGTGAGGCTTTCAATAAAGTTCTTGAATATATAGATAAGGCTCAACAGGCTGTTCCAAAGGTAGTTGGAGACCTGAAGATCATGTCGCAGCCGACCCACCTTGAAGATTTTGCAGCGAAGCTTATGGCGTATGAAAAAAGCTTTGTGTCCCTCAAGGAAGAGTGTGATTCTGCAGAAGAAATGAGAAGTTGCACGCAGCGAGAAATTGTTCGTGGGCTTGGTCAGGATCTTGTGAATATCACTGAAGATCTGGTGTTGTTTGAACAGCTCAAGATGGAAACATTTATTGAACACTTTAAGTCCCGTCTTGTGAAGGCTGCGGCATCCCTTGTTCTTCTTTCAGTTTTTACCATTGCTCTTCTCTATTTTTCCATAATTAATCCTCTGAAAAAAGTGGAGAATGCTGCCATTGATATTGCGAATGGTACGTTTTCACATATTCCTGTTGATGAAAAAAAAGGGGAAATCAGGAGTGTTTTACGAGCCTTTAACAAGATGGTGACAGAGCTGGAAGAGCAGCAGGAACAACTTTTTCAGGCCGAAAAACTCTCGTCCATAGGAACGTTGGCCTCAGGGACTGCGCATCAGATTAATAATCCTTTGAATAATATAGCAACGTCATGTCAGCTGGCACTTACCGAGGTTGATCCTGAGCGGACCCCACTGCTTGCAAAGATGCTTGACACTATCAATCAGGAGACAGAGCGTGCTGGTGAGATTGTTCGTGGTCTCCTTGAATTCTCGAGAGCACAGACATTTTCTTTACAGGCTTACCCTCTTACAGCCGTGATAGATAAAGTTCGACTCCTTGTTGCCAGTGAGGTTCCAGCTGGGATTACTCTGGAAACAGACATTCCTGAGGATATAATACTGTTCATCGATGTCCAGAAACTTGTGGAGGCATTGTTGAATCTTTGTATCAATGCCGTTCAGTCGATTTCTTCACCGCCAGGAACGGTTTTGATTACAGCAGAGGTTGATGGGGAGGGGAAAAATGCTCTCATCACTGTAAGTGATACCGGGGTCGGCATAGACAAAGAGCATCTTCAAAAGATTTTTGATCCCTTTTTCACAACAAAGAATGCGGCAAACGGTACAGGGTTGGGGCTTGCTGTAGTTTATGGCATAATCAAAAAACAGAATGGCCACATTCGGGTGGATTCGGAGAGAGGGAAGGGGACACGTTTTATAATAAGCCTGCCGTTAAATCGTGATTATGACCTCGGCAAATCAACTTCTAAAGTTTAACTGATCAGGAAAGAGAATGACAGATACAAGTGTAATTTCAATCCTGTTAGTTGATGATGAAGTGATAAACCTCCAGAATGTTGGGCACTTTCTTGATCATCAGGGGTTTTTGGTGACAACTGCGGTAAGCGGTAGCGAGGCCATTAATCTCATGCAGCATTCCCAATTTGATCTGGTGATAACCGATCTGAAGATGGGCGATGTTGATGGGGTTCAGGTCATGAAGATGGCTAAGGAACTTCATCCGGAAATAGAGGTGATTATCGTGACCGGGTATGCCACCGTGAATTCTGCGGTGAATGCCATGGCCGAGGGTGCTTTCTATTACCTGCCCAAACCAATCAAACTGAAGGAGTTGCATGTATTGGTTCTGCGAGCCACAGAAAAAATGATGCTGAGGCGGGAGATCAGTCGACTCAAACAGCGCATTAAGGCTCAGCATGGCACTACTCAATTTATCGGCCAGAATCCTGAAATTCTGAAACTTAAAGATTCCATTGCCCATTTTGCCCAGCTTGACTGTAATATCCTGATCACAGGTGAAACCGGGACAGGGAAGGAACTTGTGGCTCGTACCATCTATGAGTTGAGTCCCCGCTCTGAAAAACGTTTTCTCCCGATCAATTGTGGAGCCATGACCGAAGATCTCATGATTAATGAGCTTTTCGGACATGAGAAAGATGCCTACACAGATGCCGGGGCAATGCGCAGCGGGCTCCTTGAATCCGCCACAGGTGGTGTGGTTCTCTTTGATGAAATTGGTGAGATGCCACTCACCATGCAGGTGAAACTGCTTCGGGTCCTGCAGGAAAAAAAGATTATCAGAGTTGGCGGAACCAAAGAGATCCCTATAGATGTCCGCCTTCTGGCCGCCACCAACCGTGATTTGAAGGAGGAGGTGGAAAGGGGAACCTTTCGGCAGGACCTCTACTACCGCCTTAATGTGGTTAATATTCATATACCACCCCTCCGCGAACGAATGGATGATGTCCACCTGCTGGTGAATTATTTTCTGGCAAAGTTCTCTTTGCCTGGTGGCAGAACAAAGAATATGTCAAAAGAGGCTTTGCGCAAGCTGGAAAATTATGATTTCCCCGGAAATGCACGGGAACTCGAAAACATCATAGAACGGTCTCTGGCCCTCTGTGATGACAAGGAGATACAACCACATCATCTTCCAGCAGATCTGCACAGTCACCCTGATTTAGCTGTCCCCAATCTGCAGATGGCTGCGGATCCACGGAAAAGTCTTGAAGAAAACCAGCAGGAGTATATTTTATCCGTACTTAAAAGTGTTGATGGCAATAAGACCCAGGCGGCTAAGATCATTGGGATTGACAGGGTGTCTTTATGGAGGAAATTGAAGAAGTATAAGCAGAAAGGGATAGACGTAACTTGAGCCTGTAGTTGTACCTCAAGTACCGGAGAGTACCTGAATCTGTCACAGATTCAGGGGTGCTGCCGTAGTGTCGAGACGCGACTTTTGTGTTTCCGGCAGAGACTCGTAGTTGCGTAGAAAAAGAAATCGGGATCCCTTGAGTGTCTTTTTCCTGTGTTTGTCAAGTTGGCCCTGCCATGCCCCGCGAATTTCATCGAGTGCCTTGTTCA
>Ga0256840_1002441_pt1 | contig 16302 bp, 12 predicted proteins | sample 355202metaG_FD_185969 | JGI IMG/M metagenome (GOLD analysis project Ga0256840, IMG submission 185969) | Hydrothermal vent microbial communities from Mid Atlantic Ridge, Atlantic Ocean - 355-202 | ecosystem: Environmental > Aquatic > Marine > Hydrothermal vents | place: Atlantic Ocean: Mid... | reverse complement strand
TTATGGCTTGAGGGTGTTTTTTTTTAAATTTTTTTGAAGAGAGTCGATTTTTGATTGTACCGGTTCCATCGGTGGTTCCATCTGCCCAGATGAAACGTTGTAGGTTTTGAGAGGTCTCTTCTGAGATAGGGTACTCTTTTTTTAAGTAAGCAATAAATTCTTCGATAGGCTCTTGATGAATGCTGTTCCCTGAGCCTTTTTTGACAGAGTAAGTGTGTGACTCTTGCCCTATGGTGATGCGTAAATCACTCTTATTGGTTCGAGCTTCTTGTTGACAGTTAATACTCTCACTATAATTTTGGAAACTTTGTGCAATAAGTTTTTGTAAATTGGAATCTAATTGTCTATACTGCTTTTTATGAAGGGCAGTTAAAAGATTTTTTTCATTTATAAAGCCTTCATTTCTCATCTTTTATACACCTCTGATTTAATTTTTTAATACTTTTTAATAGATTATATTGAAATTAACAATGGAAGTAACAGTCTATAATATTTATTCAATAATAAGATTAAAGTTTTAAGAAAATTTTAATAAATAGGTCATTTCTTATTCTAAATCTCAAAATTGTAGGTTATAATACTTGCATGAGAGTTAATTATTTTTTCCCTTTTTTTAAGAGGCTCTCATGGATAGCTTTTAATTTCATATAATATAAATCCTTATCCTCCTCATAGAAGGAACGGTTAAAAGTTATCACACCTTTTTTACTTTTCAAAATTTTCTTCACATTTCAAGTTTTTTCACTTTTTAACGTAGCATAACTCTATTTTATTGTTATAGAAATTTTTACAAAAAAATCTAATATTAATAGATATTAATCATTTTTATTATGATTTGTAGAAGGCTTAACAGCGTCTATTATAAACTATATAATAAGATTGTATTTTTGATAAAATTTTGATAAAAAAGCCGTAATTAGATACTTTTAGAGTTCTTGTTTGCTATAATACTTCCATGAGAGTCATAATATTTTTCCCTTTTTTTAGTGACTCTCATACGATAACTTTTAATTTCATAAATTTTATTCTAATCCCTTTCTTTTCATAAAAAACCATTAAAAGTTGTCATATATCCCACCCATCTCAAAGATAATTTTCACATTTACACTACTTACATATGTTTGGTTATAATACTAATACTAATTAGAGGAGAGATATAATTGAAACATCTTATAAATTTTATAGAAGTGAAAGACGTTAGAAAAGCAAAAATATATAAACATCTAAAATGTTCACCACAAGAGGCAAAAGTTTTACAGTATATCTGTCGGCGTTTTGTTAAGGGCATAGAAGAGACAGGTGTTTTAGATACATTACAAGACAATTTTGAATATGAAGGGTATGATTACCTTAAACACTTAATCATTATAAAACAGCTTATAGATATGGGATGGATTGTTCAGGTTAGCTTTGGGCAGATTAAAGCACAAGAGGTTTCTAAACTTGAATTAATCAACACTTCTGTTGGCCCAAGCATGAGTCTTCTTCGTCTGTTGGAGGAAGGCTCTTTGGAGTTGTCTCTACCTGATATTAAACCCTATACCGATCATTTGGAGTATTTGCAAGACCAATTTGATATTATAGAACTTCTCCATCGAATGTCGGTTTCAAAACAAGGTTTTTCTGATAGCTCTTTGAGTCTGGGACGTTTAAAAAACAAGTTGGTGCTACTCAATCAACGGATTGTTGAACGTATTAAGATCACCGAAGAGCCTATTGGTGTGGAGACATTTTTTAAAGAGCATGAGTTTGATGAACGAGAACAGAGAATATTTCTAGCCCTACTAAAAGAGGAGTACTCCGGAGGAGAGGGACAGTTTCGTGATATGAATACACTTATTGAACTTATTTCGCAAGATGAATATGACAAAATTCGTAACCGAGCTTTGCTTGAAGATGGTTCAAAATTGATTAATGAGAAGATTATAGACTATGAAGAGATTCTTAATATGTTTGGAGGTATTAGTCGCTCTTTCTATCTGCAAGAGGATATTTTACAAAAGATTATTCACCCAAATAAAAAGAAAAAAGTGACCAAGTTAAAACTCGATAAATTGGTAGAGGAGCAGGATCTTTTTGAGTATTTAATCCCTAGTACCGACCTAAGTGATGTGGTACTTCACCCTAAAACCAGAGAGGTACTTAATACGGTTATAAAACAGGTCGATAAAGAGGTTTTTGCGAAGCTAAAGGCTTGGGGGATTAAAGAGAAGAGAAAGGGGATTGATGCCCGTATTATCTTCTATGGGGCTCCAGGAACAGGTAAGACGATGACAGCTGTCTCTTTGGCGAAAACCCTGAAACGTCCTATTTTGAGTTTTGACTGTTCTAAAATTCTCTCTATGTATGTAGGTGAGAGTGAGAAGAATGTTCGTAAAATTTTTGATGACTTTAAGAGCTTAAGTAAAAAAGCAAAGGTTGACCCTATTTTATTGCTGAATGAAGCTGACCAATTTTTAAGTAGTCGAAGCCAAGGAGCAGGAAGTTCAGCAGACAAAATGCACAATCAGATGCAAAATATTTTCTTGGAGCAGATAGAGCAGTTTGAGGGCATATTGATTGCTACAACCAATCTGCTTGACAACATAGACAAAGCTTTTTCAAGACGTTTTAACTACAAGATAGAGTTTAAAAAACCAGGTAAAAAACAGCGTAAACGTCTATGGCATTTTATGTTGCCTGAAAATGCAGATTATGAAGAGAAGCTGGATGTTGGCGAACTCTCTAAACATGAATTGACAGGTGGACAGATAGCCTTGATTGTTAGAAATACAGCGTATAAAGTGGCAGTGAGAGAGGAGAGTATCTTTACGTTAGAAGATTTCTTAGAAGAGATAGAGAAAGAGTTGGGGTCGAGTTTTGAAGGTTCTAAGAGTATGGGGTTTAAGGTGTAGTTGCTGTTTAAGACAAGGGATTCCCCTGTCCTAATAACAATATGCTTAGGTTACTGCCACTTAAGACAAGAAAAAGGTGCTTTGTTGTCACAAGTGTAGATGGTACAACTCGCTTGACCGTTTCCAGCTCTAGCACAACTGTTACATCCATCTGACCACTCTTGACAGGTTGAAGGAACATTGGCTCCGATGGCTCTTAGCTTTTTCTCTTCTTTAAATCCAGCAGGTAAAGAAGGAGCCTTTGTTACGGTTTTAACCTTGTTTTTACTCTCTTGAATAACATTTTCAGCTGTTTCTGTTGTTGTTTTTGGTGTTTCTATGTTGGCTTTACTGCCACAGCCTAGCATTAAAAATGCTACAATTAGTAGACTTGTATATTTAATCATATAGATTCCTTTGTAATTATATAACATAAATATACAATAAATATTATGAAAGAAAGATTTATACTATTCAACCTCAATTATGCAAGAGAATTGTAAAATAAACAGAAAATTTATTATATATTTTAGGGTAAAGAAGGAAGAAGTCATCGAAGCACTATACAAAGCAGATATTATAAAAACGCTTAACTGTCCACAGTGTGGAGATGTTTTAGATATTCACTTTAAGTGGACAAAACTTACTCAATGTCCATCATGTAAATCCTCTATTTTCTTAGAAGATGCGTCCGTTAAACTCATTGGTGAATCTTCTGTTTTAAGCCCTGAACCATCTTTGTTGAAAATTCATGACCCCATTACCATAGAGAATAAAAACTATTTGCCTTTAGGGAAAATTCGCTACTCTTATGGTCGTGGATTTTGGGAAGAGTGGTTTTTAAAAGGGGAGAAGAACAGAGAGTTTTGGTTGAGTATCGATGAGGGGGATTTTGCTCTGCAAGAGAGGGTTGCTGTCTCTTTACCTTTTAAGAGCCCCCGTATTGTTAAAGCAGGGAAAAGTTATGGTTTGTATGTGGCAACCGAAGTAGGTAAGGGTGTTTGTGTTGGTTTTGAAGGTGAACTTCCTCTACCCATTCAGATAGACCAAACCTACCACTACATACACCTAAGCAGAGGTGGAGGAGAGCTTGTAACGGTTGAGTTTATAGATGATAAGATAGAGACTTTTAATGGAAAATGGATAGACCCACTAAGTATAAAAAGAGTCTACTCATGAAAAGAGTTGTGTTGTGAGCCAAAAATATAGCCTAAAATGTACCAAATGTGCTGCACCATTGAGCCTTCTTGGTGGTGGTCGTGTTCAAACTGTCACTTGCTCTTATTGTAAGTCTGTACTAGACCTAAATGACAACTACAAAGTACTTTCTAACTTTAGAAATGTAAAAGCTTTACAGCAACTCCCTTTTGAGCTGGGGATGAAAGGCAAACTTAAAGAGGTAGAGTACACCATTATTGGTCGTGTTACCTATAGGGAAAATGAGTTTCCACATACAGAGTGGAGTGATTTTTTACTATTCTCTTCACTTTATGGTTATGCTTGGTTGACGTATGAAGGGGGTAACCTTATCTACTCTAAACGAAACCGAACTTTTCCCAACTTAGGTTGGAACGAAATAGCTAATCAGTCGGTAGTGGTGGTTGATGGAGAAGATTATGAGCCTTATGATTACTATAAAGCAAAAATTATCTATGTAGAGGGTGAGTTGACTTGGGTGGCGAAAAAAAATGATGAGATTCAGTTTCTTGATCTTATAGCTCCACCTTTTGGAATGAGTGTTGAGAACAATGAAAATGAGATAGAACACTATAAGACAGAGTTTTTAGACTCAAAGATGGTTTATGATGCCTTTACTGTTCCCGAAAATAAAAGAGAGTACTCCAATGCCTTTCACCCCTTAAAACCGTTTAACCGACCATGGTTAAAAGCTCTTTCCTCTGTGGCACTTTGGGCATTGATGATTGTTGCTCTACTGTTTATAGGTATGTTCTTTGATGGTTCAGGAAAAAACCTTACTTACTTTTCAGTAGACAACAAGCAGAGAGTTAACGAGGTGTTTACTTTGAAATCTAACCGATACCTTTCAACCATACAGCTTAAAGCACCCAATAAAAAGTCACTAAATAACTTTAACATCAAACTGAAAAAAGATGGTCAAACACTCTTTACACTCAATCAAAGTAACGCTTACACCTTTGACCCTGTCACACAAAAAGTAAAAGAGAAGCTTAACTCATGGGACAAAGATGCTAAAGAAGCGATGGTTTATTTGCATCTTGAAGAGAGAGGTCTTTATCAGATAAGTATCTCTCCTATAGATAGAGACTTAAGCTCTTCTCTTGTAGTAAATATTGAAGAGAAGAAGATGCGTATGAATTATATTGTTCTCTTTATGATCTTCTTGCTCTTTGCGTTAGTCATCTACAGACTCATGTCGTGGAAATATGCCCATAAGCTTGATGAAGAACGGGGTCTCTATGTAAGTTATAGTGACTCAAAAATAGAGACTGCTTGGGGAAACCTTAGTATGTGGTTCTTTATTTTTGTCCTTGTGATAATTATTTTAAGTATAAACAGTTAAGGAGAGCAGATGGCAAAATTTATCATACTATTTTTCCTTATTACTGGTTCGAGTACATTCTATATGACCTACCATGGAATAGGTCAAGAGAAAATAGTGACCCTAAAAACAGAAGAGACCGTTCGCTCCAACTCCTACCGTGGAGGTTCAGGAGGCTACTATGGTGGTTCAAGCTACAACAGTGGTGGCTACAGTTCTGGGAAATAAAAACTAAACAAAAAAAGGAATTAAAAATATGGAAACATTTCAACTAACAGGTGCAGTCTCTGCACTCATCTACGCAGGTATAGGTATCGCTGTTTTTTTCTTGGTTTTAACCATTATCGAGGTAGCAACAAAATATTCGGTCAATAAAAAAATCGCTGAAGATGGAAACGTAGCATTGGCTATAGTCTTGGGGTCTATTGTTCTCTCTTTGGGGCTTATTATCTCCTCTGCGATTCGTTAATGTCGACAACCGTTAACAGTAAAACCAAAGAGATAGCGCTACTTTTTGGAACATTTCTTATTGCCATTTGTGGACTTATTTATGAGCTTTTGGAAGGCACATTGTCTTCCTATCTTTTGGGTGATTCTATCTATCACTTCTCTTTGGTGATAGGACTCTTTATGTCTTCCATGGGAATAGGTGCATGGCTCTCACGTTTTATAGAAGAGAACTTGGAACGGGCTTTTGTAGAACTACAACTTACCATTGCTCTTCTGGGTGGATTTTCAGCCTTTATTCTCTTTTCGGCTTTTGCCTATATAGATAACTATGATGCATTCTTGTATCTTATTACCATCTCATTGGGTACGATGTTGGGGATTGAAATTCCATTAATTATTCGTATACTTAAAGAGAACTTTTCCCTAAAGACCAATATTTCTAATGTTTTTACCGTTGACTACATAGGTGCATTGTTTGCTTCACTACTTTTTCCTTTGGTTCTTGTACCCAAACTTGGACTGATGCAGACCTCTTTTTTGTTTGGGATGATAAATCTTTTTGTTGCTGCTATGGCTTGGTATATTTTTCGTACTCTGTTGGGGAGACGTTATATTATTTATCTTTTAACGGTGTTGGTTATTTTGCTAACAGGTTTTTGGAAATCAACAGAGCTTACGACTTCAATAGAGAACAAGCTCTATAAAAACAACATTATCTATACCGAACAAACCCCTTACCAAAAGATAGTGGTAACGGGAAACAATGGACGGGTACAGTTTTATATTAATGGCGCCATACAGTTTGACAGTATTGATGAGCATCGTTATCATGAATCGTTGGTTCACCCTGCAATGATGAATGCAAAGGCCCATGAAAATATTCTTATTATCGGTGGTGGTGACGGTATGGCACTGCGTGAAGTGTTAAAGTATGATGATGTCACTAACGTTACTTTGGTAGATTTAGACCCAGCCATTACCACGTTGTTTAAAGAGCATAAAACATTAAGCAAGTTAAATGACCATGCTTATAGAGATGCTAAAGTTCAAGTGGTTAATCAAGATGCTTGGAAGTTTATAGAGGAGGCTAAACTACTTTATGATGTGATTATTTTAGATTTGCCTGACCCCAATAATATTTCTCTTAGCCGTCTCTACTCTCAAACCTTTTATCAACTTTTAAAAAAACAGCTTTCAAAGTCTGGTGTGATGGTAACACAGGCAAGTTCACCACTCTTTACCCATAAAGCATTTTGGTCGATAAAGAAGAGCATGGAGAGTACAAAGCTTTATACCAAAGCATACCATACTTATGTTCCTAGTTTTGGAGAGTGGGGTTTTGTTTTGGCAGGGAATTTTCCTATAGATTTTGAAAAAAAGAAACCCTTATCAGGTCTAAGGTATTTAGATGAAAATGTCATGAAGCGAATGCCCCTGTTTGCTCCTGATATAGCAGAAATAGAAGTAGAAGGAAACAAGTTGAGTACACATCGTTTAATAGAATACTATAATGAAGGTTGGAAGAGGTGGTATGAGTAGAAAGTATAGCACACCCTGTTTTGTAATGGAAAAAAAGAGACTGGAGAAGAATTTAGAGAAAATCTCTAGAATAGAAGAGGAGAGTGGAGTAAAGATACTGCACGCGCTTAAAAGCTTTAACCAAAGTTCCGTATTGCTCGATATAGCCTTAAAACTATCAGGTATGAGTGTTGGCAGTACCAAAGAGCTTAAAATGGCTCAAGATGCTCATGCTGAACATCTACATCTCTATGCACCTGCTTATAAAAGAGAGGAGTTGGATGTTCTACTCCATGAAGTCTCTACCATCTCCTTTAACTCTCTTAATCAATGGAATTGTTTCTCTATGATGGAGTCAAAAGCCTCTATGGGTTTACGTATTAATCCAAAACTTCATTTACCTATTCCTGATTATTGTAACCCCAATTTGGACTATTCACGCTTGGGTATAGATGCTGGAGAGTTTATAAAAAGTTTTGTTCAAAATAAGCATAATTTTTCTAACTTAGAGGGGTTACATTTTCATGCACTGTTTCAAAGTTCGGTAGAGGGTATGGTGATTCTTTTAGACCATATTGCTGAACATTATCAAGCCATATTACCTCAATTAAGATGGCTTAATCTTGGAGGAGGACACAATTTTACAGATGCAAATTACGATGTTCAATATTTTATAGAGAGCATTAAAAAGTTTCAAGCAGTTCACCCTCATATAGAATTCTATTTTGAACCAGGGGAGTCCGTGGTTAAAAAATGTGGAGACTTTATAACTACCGTCCTTGATATTGTCAGCATAGCAGGGCAAGATGTGGTGATTTTAGATACTTCTATAGAGACGCATCTTCTTGATGTAGCGATTGTCAATCAGCGATTAAAAGTAAAAGGTACACAAAGTTTTTCTACGCCTTATTTTTATGAATTGGCTGGAAACTCTTGTTTGCAAGGAGATTTAATTGGTGAATACTTTTTTCATAAAAAGCTGGAGATAGGAGATGAGGTTATTTTTGAAGATATGATGGGCTACAGTATGGTTAAAATGACAGAGTTTAATGGAATGGAAAATGCAAGTTTCATAGTAGAATAATTTTTACAGAGTAAAAAGGGTATTGTAAATCACAATCCCCTTATATGAGGGCTATATCTCTTTTCTCTCTCTAAATTGAAGAGCATAGTTTAATTCCGTTAGTAAGTGTTCATCTTTAAAGTTAATGAAGCATATTTGTCGGGCCATCTGTTTGAGTGTAGACATCTCTTTGGTAATAGATTCTCGAACTGTCTCAGTTGTTGACTTATTGCGTTGTAAGTCTGTTGAGAAAAGTAAATCATCACTCAGGTAAAAATAGAGCTTATTATCATCTCTGATAATATTCAAATTTTCTTTTCTATTTAGGTTGTTTTTTTGTGAAATGTAAAAAAACACCATAGCTGCACTTACCAGTATCGCTGCAAATATTAAATTGTTAATAAGCATGTAGCTGACAACGATTGTTAGTAGCATTACAAATAAAATAATCATTGGATTTGTTTTCATAATTTAGTCCTTTATTATGTTGATTTGTATCTTAGCCCTCAATTGTGTAGGAATTGAGTAAAAGGAGAGGGAAATAGGGAGAAAGTAGTATGCTTATGTATATTATAGTAACATATGGGAAGAGTTAGAACTCATCATAGTGAAGTTTTAATCCTTTAGAAGTCATAACAAACCCCGAGATATGTATCTTTCCCTCATGTACCATATGGTGGTGTTTTTTACACAGGGGTATAAGGTTATACTTATGGTTTTTGTCCATGGATCCAATCATTCCTTCATCATTGGCCAGTTGTTGGGCTTGAATGTGGTGAACATCTTCCACGTTTTCTTCACATAAGGCACATTTGGTAACATATAATGTTTTATTGTATCTGCTTCGTTTTTGAGATTTAAGCTGTTTTAATTCAGAGGTTTTTCCTATAAGGTCTTCTCTAATGTTGTAAGCATTTTTTAAAAAAACTTCATCCATATGGAGTGATTTAGCAAACTCCAAACCATAGAGTGAACTGCCCATTCCCAATTGCAGTTGACGGTTATAGATAAGCGTATCCTCCTCTTCATCATACTTTACTCCTAGGTGCAAGAGTATAAGAGAGTCTATTTTCTGCAGGGGTTCAATATTTTTGAGTTGATGAAGATGCGTCGCAAAAATAAAGGTAGACTTTAATTCTAAAAGTTTTAAAATGGCACCAGCCACAATGGCAAGACCAGACTCCGTCTCTGTCCCTTGTGAAATCTCATCACCCAGAATAAGACTTCTTTGCGTAGCACGGTTAAAAATATTTTTTAGTTCCATCATCTCAATAGCAAAGGTAGATAGACCTTTATAGAGGTTGTCTTGCGAGACAATACGGGTAAAAAGCTTGTCATACATACCCAGTTTAAGCTCTGTCGCAGGAACAAAAAAACCTGACTGAGCCAAAATGACACTCAGACCGATACTTTTCATGAGGGATGATTTACCTGATGAGTTGATACCATAGAGTAGAACACCATTGATTTTTTCCCCTTCACTCGCATTGAGGGTAATGTGGTTGTGTGTGGTTTGAATCCCTTCCCCCAAATAGATATCGTTTGGAACGTAGACTCCCGACTGTTCATTGGATTCTATAATGGGGTGACGTAGTCCAATGGCTTCATAGGCATTGCTCTGTTCTACAATGATAGGACGGGTTAAGTTCATACTTTTGCTGCACTTGATGTTAGAGATGGCGACATCAATGTTGGCAATAAAAACAATAAGCTCTTCCATTAGGTGAGAAAAACGGTTCTCTATTTCATCCAAACTTTGTAGATAACGCTGTTTGACTAAAGAGATGAGTTTTACTTGATTGGTTTCAAAGTTTTGTGTCACCTCTTCAAAAAGTTTGGAGTTGATTTTAACAGCATTTTTAAGATGTTTATATTGAAAATCTTTAAAGAAGTGGTGTTCTCCATCAATGGTGACAAAAGACTCTTTTAACTCTTTTTCTATCATGGTAAATCGGTTTTTAGTAAGGTTGACGCTGTATCCTTCACTCTCTAAGTAACCAATATCAGCATAACTGTTTTTTATGAGTTTCTCTTTTTCAAAAAGTTCATTAATATGTTTTGAGACCTGTTCGAGTTTTCCTATCTCTTTTTTTTGCTTTGTTAAAATGTTATCAATGGCAGGGTAGATTCCATCTTTAAATATGTTGTCATTAATCTGTTCTATACGAAACCTAGCACAGATATTGAGGTTAAAGGTCTTTTCAAGATGCAGGTAAAACTCAGAGACTTCATTGCTGAGATTCTGTTCATACTCTATACCATTTTGTGTGGCATCTTTGAGGAGTTTAGTGATGGCTTCAAGGGACATCATAATGTAGGTCAATTCTACAGGGTGAAGCTTTTTTAGTTTAATACGTCTGGTTATACGCTCTAGGTCATAGATGTTTTTAAGGTGGGTATCGTAACTGTCACTGTGTTGCATAAGCTTTTGGCTTAAGTCATAACGTGCCTCTAAAATCTCTTTATCTAAAATAGGAGAGAGTAGTCGCTCTTTAAGAAGTCGTTTTCCAAAAGCTGTAGAGGTTTTGTCTATGAGGCTAAGTAGGGTTACCTCTGCTCTGTCACGAGAGATTACACCCAACTGCTCTAAGGCATTGTTTCCCAAGTAGAGGTAGCGACTCTCTCCTAAAAAGATAGGACGATTCATCTTCTCTATGATCAGTTCATCATGCTCTATAATAAACTCAATCAAAATAGCCAAGGCTTCCGTGGTATAAGGGTGACGTTCTAAGTCCAAATACTCAATGGCAGAGAGAAAAGAGTTGATGGCATACACTTTTGTAAAGAGTTCGTTTTGGTAAATAATCTTACAGCGTCGTTCATTAAATGAGGTGTGAAACTGGTTCAGTTCCAAATAACTTTTAATCCACTCTTTGTCGATGTCTGCATTACTAAAGGTAACAACAACTTCAGCTGTATTGTACGTTTGCAGGAGATTAAAGAGTTCATCAAGGGCATAGGTCTTGTCATCCCGACTGGAGTGTATCTCGTTGACAATGGTTTTTCCTGTAGTCACATCAATAGCAGCGTAGCCAGCAGAGTAGATACCTTGGTTCTCATCGATGTTTAGAGAGACGATGTTGTTTTCAGCACTCTCTGTTTGATACTCAAAGTTGGTACCCGGAGAGATAATGTTGGCAACATAACGTTTAATGTTGGGCATTTCACCTTTTTGTTTAACCACAACAATGGTGTACTTTTTAGTACCAATAAGACGAGAGAGATAACGCTCTAAAGAGACGGCAGGTACACCAGCTAGAAGGGGATTACGAACAGAATTTTCTATAATGGCTTTACTTTTACGGGTAAGTTGAATGTTAAGAAGTTCAGCTATCTCTTTTGCCTTACCTATTTTAAGTTTATTATTGTTGACCTCATAGACTTCAAAAAAAGTTCCTATCTCCATCAGAACCAAGGCATCAGCTCCATATTTTTTTTCAAAATGTTGTTGTAGCTCAAAGTAGACTTCGGTTAGAAGTTTTTTTTTGCTAGAGAGTATTTTTGCTGATGTTTCCAAGTATTGTAACCTATTCTGTTTTAATAGGTTATTTTATCGGGTTAGGGGTTATGTTTTGCTTTTTTTTGTAGCGTGGGTTTTAACCCACGTAAGAGTAAGAAGTTGAGTGAGACGGTTTAAACGATTGTCTTTATCGTGGAATACGTTTCATAAATTTATCATATCGATAAATATCGTCTCTAAATGACAACTCATTGTCACTGTTAACCCCAGCCGTCAGATAGATTAAATAGATAGGGAGTTTATTGCCTACATTTATTTGTGTTTTTCGTTTTCCTTTTAGTATTTTCTTTGACTTTGTCAAATTGATATCTTCGTTAAAAGTAGCGATGGTATCTAAAAGTTCTACGGGGTTTGAAAGTCGTACACAGCCATGTGAAAATGCACGAACATTACGTTTAAAAAGATAACGTGTTGGCGTATCGTGTAGGTAGACTGAAAATCGATTTGGAAACTTAAATTTTATCTTCCCTAAGGCATTTTTAGGTCCGGGTGGTTGCATAATACGATAAGGGAACTTTTTCCCTCCTGTCAAGTAATCTTTCCAGTAAAGTCCAGAGACATTAACTCTAGGAGAACCTTCAAACCATGTTGTATGTGCTTCTAAACCTTGTCTTCTAAGGTATCTAGGATTCTTAATCATTGCTGGTACAATTTCACGTTTTACAATACCTTCAGGTACTTTCCAATATGGATTGAGAACAATATAGGAGATTTTTTGATTAAAGATAGGTGTAGGGTGCTTTTTGTCTCCGACAATCACTCTTAGCTTTTTCTTTACCTTTTCGTTTTCTAAATAGTACAACATAAATTCTGGAATATTGACAACAAGATAACGATCATCCTCTGCTCTTGGTAACCACTTTATTCGGTCTATATTCAGTAAAACTGTTCTAATTTTTTCATCAACCGTGGTGTTGAGAACTTTTCTTGTTCCTCCACCAACAATACCATCAACTGTCAGTCCATGACGTTTTTGGAATTTTTTTACGGCGATATTTAAACACTCATCAAAAATGGCATTTTTATCTATTTGAATGGTCTGGTTTGTCTCATTGTTATCAAGAGAAGTAGGTGTTGTAGTGTTACACTCTTTATAGTCAGCAGAGTAGGTAAGACGTTCACGCAGTTGAATGACAATATCTCCGGTACTTCCCAACTCCAGTCGTTTAAAGTAGGGTAACTTTTTCCATCCACCATCCTCTTTCATTTTGTGAAGTCTTTTCAGTGAACTCTGTAGTGCTTTATAGCCAAAACGTTTTGGTGTAATCTCTTCAATGGTAGCATTAATATCAGGTTGATTTAAAAGTGTGGAAATTTTATAGGGTGCTTTTTGTTTTAGCCATGAAGCATTAATTCTCTGCCTCTTGAGACTAGAGAGTTTTGAAGAAAAATTTTTCCATTGAATCTCACCATAAAGTGTATGTTCTAAAAAATCATAATAGAGTGAAGTAAGTGAAAGTTCTATTTTATATAAATCTTCTTGTGTAAGGTTGTTCTCCAGCTCTTGATGCAGTTGTTGGTTATGTTGGACAATAAGCCCTTTACTCTCCAGTGTTAAATCATTGTTAATATGTGAAAAGAGTTGTTGATATTTCTCTTTTTTAAGACCATCTTTATCGATCCATAAACTGTTGTAGTTATTTTTTTTATAAAAGTTTTTTAGAAACTTTTTATGGGCTATTTTTTTAAAAAAAGTAGCATGTTTTTTAGTAAAAAGTTGTTTGAGTGTTGTTGTTCTCTCTTCTTCAAAAGTAACAGCTTTTGAGTTGTTATGTTCATTTATGGGAGTAGCCATGACTACCACAGAAAATAGTGAAATAATGATTAAAATAGTTTTTGTTATTTTCATATACTGTACCTTTACCTAAGAGCAATAGTATAGTCAAAAACAACAAAAGAACCAATTACTTTTGGTGTTTAAGTTTAAAAAAATAAGCTTTAATAAATGGTTCTGCGTTGTTTTGAGTCATAGTTGTAGATATCGTTTCTATAGTGCAGTAAGCCATCGTTTTTTACCCATGCAGTAAGGTAAACAATATGTACCGGAACTTGTTTTGAAAGGTTAAGTTGTGTTTTTTTCTTACCTCTTAGAATACGTTGTGCCCTGTTATAATTGACTGAACGCTCATGAGGTGCAAAGGTTGCTAAAAGAGCATTGGGTTGTGACACACGTATACAGCCATGTGAGAAGTCTCGACGTGCTTTTTTAAAATATTTTTTTGCTGGCGTATCGTGCAGATAAACGGCAAACTGATTTGGAAATTTAAATTTGATTTTTCCTAAGGCATTTTTAGGTCCAGGAGGTTGCATAAATTTATATTTTTTAGTCTGTCCATTTCGCAGTACCCTTGCCCAATCGATATTTTGAGTGTTGATGGTTGGTCTGCTTAAAACATAACTTTTACGAACTTCATAACCTCTCTCTTGAAGATAGTTTGGGTTTTTGAGTATGTTGGGTATCATCTCTTTTTTTACAATACTATCAGGAATAATCCAATAGGGATTAAGAACAATAAAAGATATTTTATTGGAAAAAATTGGAGTATGGTGTTTTTGATCGCCTACAACAACACGCATGCTTAGTTTCTCTCTACCATTCTCTTTGTAGTAGAGTCTAAAGTCAGGAATATTTACCATAATAAATCTCTCTTCTGCTTGGTCGGGCAGTCGTTTGATTCTGTCTAGGTTGAGTAGTATTTTATTGATTTTCCAATTGACTGAGAGGTTGAGTTTTTTACGGGTATACTTGGTAATGGTTCCTGTCTGTCCCATACCATGACGTTTTTGAAAACGTTTAATCGCTTTTTTAAGACAAGGTCCAAAAGTTCCATCATTTCCCTTGCAAGTATAGTCTCCTTCACTCTTAAGGCGATTAATAAGTTGGCTGACTATTTTCCCCTTTTTCCCATAACGAAGTTGTGAACTGCTTGGAATCTTTTTCCATCCACCCTGTTTTTGCACTTTTCTAAGTCGAGCCAACTCTTTATAGAGTTGATGATAGTTAAAGCTGTTGGGGGTGGTTGCTGCGATAATCTGTGGTAAAGAGTGCGTAAACATGAGTTCAGCAATATCATATTTAGGGTTATGGGTGACCCAGTCAGCTGATATTTTATGACGTCGCAATGAAGAGAGCTTCTTTTGAAAACCCCACCATTGGATGGCTCCATAAATGTGGTATCCTACATAAGAACGGTAGAGATCAGAGAGTTGTATATCAAGATTTAATTGTTGATGGGTATTCTTATTGTTTAGGGCAGCAACTTTTTGTTCTAAAAGTTTGGACTTTTTGAGCATAGTCCCTTTTGCGTCTAGGGTGATATCTGATTTGATAGCATGAAACAGATCGCGTAGTTCTCTTGTTTTTACACCTTTGTTGCTAAACCATAAGGGCATATAACGACTCTTTTGATAAACATTTTTAACAAACTTTTTATGGGTGATATGTTTAAATGTTTTCTCTTCGTTATTAATAAGTAAATCCATTAACCCTTTGGTACTTTTTTCACTGTAAATAATTTGAGAGAGTGTTACATCTTTACTGTAGTTTTTGTGGTTAGCACTGAGCTCTTTAAATGAGCTGTTGACAGCAGAGACTTTTTCTACGGAATTGAGTGTCATTGCTTCAAGCACAACAGCTAAAAAAATAGTAATTGTTATAAAGAAGATACTTTTGATTAAATACACAGGAACCTTTTACTCATGAAAATATTTATATAAACATATGAGTATAGCAAAAAAAAAGAAGAAAAAAGTTTGAAATATTTAAATTGGTTAAAAATTAACTCTTTTTAACCAATTTTTATCTTTAATTGGAAGCGTAATGTAGACCACCATTGGTGACACGTCTTCCCCAAAGAAATCGTTTTTTATAGAATGACTTTTCATTAAAGTTATAAATCACAACTTTTTTTCCTGAAGAGCTGGCATGAATAAAGTTTCCATCACCTAAGTAAATACCAACATGACTAACAATGCCTGTGCGATGTTTTTTAGTATCGAAAAAGACCATGTCCCCACGTTGAAGATTTTCATAACGTACAAATTCTCCCACTTTTGCTTGTTCTCTTGAGACTCTAGGAATAGTAATTCCAGCATCACGGTAGACCCATTGAGTAAAACCAGAACAGTCAAAGGTACGAGGTCCTGTTGCACCCCATACATAAGGCGTACCTAAAAAGCTTTTTGCCTTTCGTTCAATATTATTAATTTTTCTAATAGACAATCTTTTATTTATAAAGTTTTCTTGAGATGGATTTTGTCTATAAGAGATAAATTCGACATCTGGAGAGACTTGAACCCTTGAAGATTGAGTAACTTGCGATACGTATGTTTGGTGTGGCTCATCTTTAACGACAAA
>Ga0256840_1002440_pt1 | contig 16302 bp, 19 predicted proteins | sample 355202metaG_FD_185969 | JGI IMG/M metagenome (GOLD analysis project Ga0256840, IMG submission 185969) | Hydrothermal vent microbial communities from Mid Atlantic Ridge, Atlantic Ocean - 355-202 | ecosystem: Environmental > Aquatic > Marine > Hydrothermal vents | place: Atlantic Ocean: Mid... | reverse complement strand
ACCGTAGCTACGGCTACGCTAAAAGCAAACTGCCTCGCATATGATGCTTTCTCATTCCGCCTAGGTGTGTTTATAGTGTGTAAGGTCAGTTATAATTTCTCCTAAGCATTACATATAATCTGTTCATAATCTTTTAACTCTTTTATCCCATCTTTTCCACAAACTCTACAGTTTGGATTTCTTTTCACCTCTATTTTATCAAAATCCATGCTTAATGCATCGGCTATAAGCAATTTATTACTCAAAAGTTCGCCTGCACCAGTGATGTACTTGATAGCTTCTGTTGCTTGTATGCTTCCTAATATCCCTGCGACTGAGCCTAAAACTCCAGCTTGAGAACAAGTAGGCACACTATCGCTTGGTGGTGGCGAATCAAACACACATGCATAACAAGCGGACTCGCTAGGAACAACTGTCATACTTTGAGCATTAAATCTCAAAATTCCACCATGTGAAAAGGCAACACCGGCTAAAACACAAGCATCATTTATCAAAAATTTTGTGGCAAAATTATCTGCTCCATCTATAACAAAATCATACTCTTTAACAATATCTAACAAATTTGAAGCATTTAAAAACTCTTCATAAATCTTGATATTGATTTCAGGGTTTATTGCTTGCATCTTATCTCTAGCAGAGACCACTTTAGAGATACCGATATCTTTTGTGGTATGGATTATCTGCCTTTGAAGATTGCTCAAATCAACAACATCTCCATCAGCTATACCAATAGTTCCGACTCCAGCTGCTGCTAGATATAAAGCAGCAGGACTTCCAAGTCCTCCAGCACCAACAATCAAAACTTTAGAGTTTAAAAGTTTCAGTTGTCCTTCGATACCAACTTTATCCAGTATGATATGCCTCGCATATCTTTGCACTTCATCGTCGCTAAAATCTTTTTTTATCATTTTTAATCTTTCATTACTATTTGTGATGATATAATACCAATTTATATTATAGGAGTCAATCAAAATGAAATTTTTATATTCGAGTAAATCACATTTTAACCTTGCAAATTTGATAACTTTTTCAAATATTGCTGCAGGACTTATAGCTACATATTTTATTTCCGAAAGCCACTTTTTATGGGCAGCACTCTTTGCTTGGATGGGAGGAGCGTTTGATATCTTTGATGGAAAAGTTGCGAGAAAATACAACTTATCTAGTGAATTTGGCATACAATTAGACAGTTTTGCAGACTTTTTAAGCTTTGTATTGGTGCCTGTATTTTTTATATTTCAAGCTATATACACTAACTCTTTTAGTGGATTTTGGCTATTTTTAGCTGGAATTGCCTCTATATATTATGTCATTAGTGGTTTAAGAAGACTCATACAGTTCAACATAAATGCAGATGCAGGAGAGGTAGAAAAATATTTTACAGGAGTACCGACTCCACTTGGAGCGATACTTCTATGGGTTGCGTATCTTATCAACTATACTAGTTTGCTCTCTGCAACATCTGTTGTGATTTTGATGATCATTTTTGCATGGAGCCTTAACTCAAAGATTAAAGTTCCACATCCTTAGGAATCTATCTTTTTATTAGTTGCACTAATATATGCTTATTATTTGAGCCATCATTAAAACTTTCTTCTTTTATGTTTAGATAGTTCAAAGACTTGATAAGTTGCCCCATCTTTTCGTAGCCATAAGTTCTAGTATCAAATCCTGGATTTGTTTTTTTGATATGAAGCGTAAGTCTAGTCAAAAGTGCCCAACTATCTTCATCAGAAACGGCATCTAGAGCATCGCTTATCATAGCCTTCAGTTTTTTATCACTACTTATGGTTTTCTTTGGTTTTGTCTTTTCTCTAAGATTTTCAGTAAATATAAATTCATCACAAGCTGATATGAAAGCTTCCGGAGTTTTTTTCTCTCCAAAACCGTACACCGCCAATCCATCTTCTCTTATCCTAGTAGAAAGTCTCGTAAAATCACTATCTGAGGATATGATACAAAAACCATCTACATTTTTATCATGAAGTATATCCATGGCATCTATAATGAGAGATGAATCTGTAGAATTTTTCCCAGTCGTATAGCTAAATTGTTGAATTGGCTGAATTGCGTACTTGTGCAAATGCTCTTTCCACTGTTTTAATCTCTCTGTCGTCCAATCCCCATATGCTCTTTTTATATTTGATATGCCGTATTTTGCAATCTCTTTTAAAAGATTTGAGATTATCGAAGCTTGAGCATTATCTGCATCAATCAAAACTGCCAATTTTAAGTTTCCTATTTTTTTATATTCCATTATTTTATCCTTCTAACTTATCAATATATTCCAAACTGCTATGCTAAAAAACGAGACTATTATACCTAAGGCTAGCGTATTTATAGCTAAGTCTTTATTTAGTCCACCTTTTATCGCAAATACTGTCGCCATGGTCATCGGAGGCATTGCAACTTCAAGAAGTGTTACTTTTGCCCAAATCTGTGTCATATCTATCGACATGTCCATTAACACAAGAACCAAAAAAGGTACTAGTATCATCTTTATAAATAGCGCTATGACATTTTCTCTAAAGTAATATCTAAGCGCTTTCAACTCTAGTTTCATACCGACTATTATCGTCACTAGCGGTATCAGCGTTGCTTGGAGCTTATCTAAAATTCCCTCTAGATATGGTGGAAATGAGGTGCCATGAAAGTATATAGCTACTACTATAGCGAAGAGTGGAGGCGAGAGAAATATCTGTTTTAACACATCTTTTTTAAAACCCTCTTTTTTACCTCCACCCCATGAAATAATAACAACACCAAAGGTCAAAAGCGCTATAAAAGAGCCTAGCTGATCATAGATAAGTGCATAAACCACCTCTTTCATAGAATATAGCGACTCTATATATGAAAAACCTACAAACGAAGTATTTCCAAAAATCGAAACAACCATAAATGTTGCTAAATCTTTTTTTGAAAGTTTTAAAGCTTTTCCGATAAGCAAAGAGATCAAAAAAGCTAAAAACATCGCTACATAGCTGATGATTATCACCTTCAAAACTCTATCATTGAACTCCAAAGTTCTAATTTTTGAAAGAGCTAGAGCTGGAAGCGAAAAGTAGATAACAAACTCTATAAGCGCACTTGAGATGTCCTCTTTAAAAATCTTAAAGAGATATCCAATCAAAACAAATAAAAATATAGGGGCAATTTGCTCTATCATCTCCACATCTCAATCTTACTTTTGCATTGGAGTGATTTTTCTACCAAATCCAAAAACTCTTCTCTTTTCATCTCCACTGCACCCATACTTTTGAGATGATCAGTTGGAATTTGGCAATCTATAAAATCTCCGCCGATCTCTAAAACTTTTTGACAAAGTGCCGCTAAAGCCGCTTTGGAAGCATCACTTACAAGGCTAAACATAGACTCTCCGCAAAACATACCTCCAAGATATAAACCATAAAGCCCACCTACTAACTCGCCCTCATAATAACTCTCTACGCTATGAGCAAAACCCTCTACATGTAAAGCTTGAAAAACATCTTGAAGCTCTTGATTTATCCAAGTGCCTTCACCACTGTTTTTTCTTATGGTTTTGCAATTTTCCATGACTTTTTGAAAATTTGTATCAAATTTTATATCAAATTTTTTTTGGCTTCTTCGCAAACTTTTTGAGACTTTTAACTCTTTTGGGAAAAGCACAAGTCTAGGATCCACAGACCACCAAAGCAGTGGGTCATTTTCATTATACCAAGGAAAAATCCCTTTTGTATAGGCACTCATAACCCGATCTCTGCTAAGGTCTCCACCCCATGCAACCAAACCCCCTTGATCCGCAATCCTTGGATCTGGGAAACTATTTGAGTATCTACTCAGTTGTGGTATATAGACTGTTTTAGGCAACTATAAGCTCTTATACTTAAATGTAAATTTATCTTTTTTAAAGTCAACAAAGACGCTACCACCCTTTTTAAGTTTTCCAAATAGTATCTCGTCGCTAAGTGGTGTTTTTATCTTCTCTTGTATGACTCTTCTAGCTACTCTTGCTCCTAAATCACTACTAAAACCCTCTTTTGCAAGCTCCTCTTTTGCCTTTTGGCTAAGAGTTATCTCCACCCTCTTCTCCTTTAATTGCTCAACAATCTCATCTATAAGTTTTTGCACTATATTTATCATCTCATCTTGACCAAGGGATTTAAAGTAGATGATTTCATCTAGTCTGTTTCTAAATTCTGGTGCAAAAAAGCTCTTTATGGCACTGCTTGCTTTATGTGTAGTATCTTTTTGAAACCCTACATGTACACCCTCTTTTGTACCTAGGTTTGATGTCATTATAATGATAACATTTCTAAAATCAGTCTTGATTCCATTGTTATCCGTCAATGCTGCTCCATCAAAAATTTGAAGCAATATATTTAATAGATCAGGATGAGCCTTCTCTATCTCATCTAAAAGCAAAACAGAGTATGGATGTTTTTTGATGCTTTTTGTCAACTGTCCACCCTCTTCAAAACCAACATAACCTGGAGGCGCACCGATGAGACGACTAACTGTATGTTTCTCCATATATTCGCTCATGTCGTATCTCTCAAAATGAACTCCAAGCTCATTTGAAAGCTGTTTTGCCACCTCTGTTTTTCCCACCCCTGTTGGTCCTGCAAATAAAAATGAACCTATCGGTGCTTCGGCATTGCCAAGTCCTGCTCGAGCTCGCTTGATGGAACGCACCAATGCATGTATAGCAATATCTTGTCCAAATACTTTTGATTTTATATTTTTCTCTAGATTTTTAATCACTTCTGCTTCATTTAGATTCAAATGTCTGTTTGGTATATGAGCCATTTTTTCTAGCACATTTTCCACATCTACTATACTAACGCTCTTTCTTTTTCGCTTCAAAAGGTGAAAAGATGCCCCAACCTCATCTATAAGGTCTATCGCAGAATCGGGCAAAAACCTATCATTTATATACTTTTTGGCAAACTCTACTGAACTTTTTAAAACACTATTTGGATACTTAATGCCATGATGTTTTTCATAACTACTCTTCAAACCTAAAAGTATCTTGTATGTATCATCCAAACTCGGTTCATCTATATCTATCTTGGCAAATCTTCTGCTAAGAGCTCTATCTTTGTCAAAGAAATTTCTAAATTCACTGTAGGTTGTAGCTCCGATGCACTTAAGAACCCCTGAGGCAAGTGAAGGCTTGAGCAGATTGGAGAGATCCATCGAGCCTCCACTTGTAGCTCCTGCTCCTACTATCGTGTGAATTTCATCTATAAAAAGTATGGCATTTTGCTCTTTTTCCAATTCCGAAAGTATCTCTTTTAGCCTCTTTTCAAAATCCCCTCTATACTTTGTTCCGCTAAGCAAAGAGCCCATATCTAGTGCGTAAAGAGTGGAGTTCTTCAAGATTTGAGGCACACAATCCTCTGCTATCATTTGGGCGATTCCCTCGACTACTGCAGTTTTGCCCACACCTGCTTCGCCTACTAAAAGAGGGTTATTCTTTTTTCTTCTGCAAAGAATTTGTATGACTCGATTACACTCATCAACTCTACCTATAAGTGGGTCTAGGGCACCCCGAGATGCTAAATCTATAAGATTTATACAGTACTTACCCAAAGCACTCTCACCGCTACTCTCTTGTTTTTGCTCAGGTGTTGTGGCGTGTGTTATAGCTTCAAGTATCTCTAGCCTAGAGACGCCTTGCTGCTGCAAAAGCCATGCGCTATATGAGTGCTCTTCCTGGAAGATTGAGACTAACAAATCAAAAACATTTGCTTCAATCTTACCTGCTGATTTCGAGTGAAGCATCATATTTTCAACTACTCTTGAAAGTGCAACGCTCTCTATGGGTTCAAAATCATCTTTATCTAATACTATCGGTGAATTTAGAGCAAAATACCTTCTAAGCGCATCTGAAATCTCATCCACATCTGCACCACACTCTTTTAAAACTTCTATGATAGAGTCATTTTTTAGCATAGCAAAAAAGAGATGCTCTATCGTGATATATTCGTATTTGTGTTCTCTTACAAAATTTATGGCATCACTAAACAGTATATTTAACTCTTGACTTACCATCTCTACTCCTCTTCCATCGTAGCACGAAGAGGAAATTGGTGCTCTTTTGCCAAAGAGTGGACTTGAGCCACTTTTGTTTCAGCTATCTCATAAGTATAAACTCCGCACAACCCTGAGCCATCTTCATGAATTTTAAACATCGTAGCATTTGCTTTTTGGGCATCTTGATGAAAAACATTTACCAAAATATCAACTACAAAATCCATACTAGTATAATCATCATTTAAAAGCATCACTTTATAAAGTCTAGGCTCTTCGAGCTCCAATTCACTTCTATTTTCTATCTCTTCTTCAACTCTAGCCATTTCTAAAATCCTTCATTGCCCTTTGTGTTTCCCTTTGGGCATCTTTTTTCTTTAGTGCCTCTCTTTTGTCGTGTAAGGCTTTACCTTTTGCTAGCGCAATTTGTATTTTTACTATATTTTTTGAGTTAAAGTATAGGCCAAGAGCTACTATACTCATGCCGTCTCTAGATACTTTTCTCTCTAGTTTTTCTATCTCTCTTTTATGCAAAAGAAGCTTTCTGTCCCTTCTTTCTTCAGGTGCATAGTTCATATTTGCCGTACTCAGATGAGAAACATGCATACCAAATAGAAATGCTTCACCCCTTATAATTTTCACAAAAGAGTCCTTAAGATTTACCCTAGAAGCCCTTATCGCCTTGACTTCACTGCCCTTAAGCTCAATTCCGGCTTCAAACTTCTCTAAAACCTCATAATCATGATAAGCTTTTCTATTTCTCGCTACTGTTTCACCCATCTGTTTTTCCTATTCCAAAAAAACTGCTTCCACTTCCGCTGAAGAATAGTCCTTTTTTTCTGTAGTTATCTAACTCTTTTTTTACTTTGATTGCCGGTTTTAACAAATCGTTAAGTTCTAAATCACTATATCTGCTCAGAAGCTCCACACTTGTCATTTTTGACATTTTATCAGCTAATTCTAAATCTATCCTATAATCTTCTCTGAAAGTTCTATAAATTTTGCCTGTATCACACTTGATTTTTGGTGTTATGATCTCTACATGTAGAGGTTGTTCTTCAAATTTTTCCACTATTTCGCCTATTCCACTTACATTTGCACTCTTAAATCCATATACAAAAAAGGTAACATCCGCACCCACTTTTTGGGATATTTTTGCTAGTTTTGAACTGCTCAAACCAAGTCTTGCTTCACTATTTACCATATGCAAAAATGTCGCAGCATCACTACTTCCACCGCCAAGTCCAGCAAATGATGGGATATTTTTTTCAACTCTTAAAGCTTTTTTTGAAAAAATATCTTTTAACTGCTCTTCATAGCCCTCTTCTTGCAGAACTTTGTATGCTTTAAAGATTGTATTTTGCTCTAGGTTACAACCAAAATCTCCGACTAGCTCAAACTCCACATTTGATGTTTTTTTACAAAAATAGAGCTCATCAAAAAGATTTTCCACCAAGATAAATCTCGAGAGTATCTCATGATAACTACCTCTAAAGCCAACAATCTTCAAAAAAATATTTACTTTTGCAAATGCCTTGTATCTCATTTTTTCAATTTTTCACTTAGTTTGCCAATTTCGCTTAAGTCAACTTTTACAGCCGCTTTGATATTTGTATCTTTTACCACCTCTTCTAACTCTTTTCGCAAAATCAACATCTCTTTTGGAGCATCAATTCCAAGCTTTATAACACCTTTGGAAACATCCATAACAGTGATGGTTATCTTATCACCCAAGAGTACTGATTCCCCTACTTTTCTTGATAATACTAGCACAATTTTACCTTATTTAATAGATATTCTACGCCATCGCCACCTATCTTTATGATAGCTAGATATCCTTTATCTATAAATTTATAGATTCCATTTTTTTGATTTTCAAATGACTCTTTTTGCAACTTTCTTCCAAGTTCTATATCACTCAAATCACCTCTGTATATATTATCTTCTATCGGCAAAAAATTAAGAGGATCCAGAGTCTCCTCATCTTTAAAAACAAAATCGCCCTCACTTAGTCTCTCTAGCGAACTAAGCAAGCCACTAAATCCCAACTTCCTTGCAAATAGCTCACCTATACTTCTTATATAGCCGCCCTCACTGATACTTACTTCAAATGTTATAAATGGGTGCATATAATGTAAAATTTTAAAATCATAAATAGTACTTTTTATACTTCTTAGCTCAAACTCTTCACCCTCTCTAGCTAAATCATAAGCCCTTTTTCCATCAACTCTTTTAGCGCTATATTTTGGCGGTAGGTACTCAATCCCACCCAAAAAACTCTTTGAGATTATATTTAGCGAATCAAGTGAAAATGGTGCTAAAGTCTTAACTTCTTCTATCTTTTCAGTATCTAGCGTTGGACTATAAGCGCCTATCCATAGAGTTGCTCTGTATCTCTTTGGTGCTTTTTTTATAAATCTAAATAGTTTAGTAAACTGCCCAAAAGCAACTATCAAAACTCCGCTTGCAAAAGGATCAAGCGTACCTGAAAATCCAGCTTTTTTTACTCCATATCTTCTCTTAATAGTTCGCAAAAAGTAGTTTGAAGAGACTCCTTTTGGCTTATATGCTACAAAGAGTCTGTTCATATCTTTTCAACAAACGAAGCTAAAATATCTCTTTTTGTTCCACTAAAATTTATCTTTAGCTTAAACTCTCTTTTAACTTTACTTATCTCAAATACTCTTCCGATTCCAAAAATTTTATGCTTAACCAAATCACCTTTTTTAAAAGAGGTTGTCTTCTCAAGCACAAGACTTCCCTTGCAAACGCCTGCCTCTTTCAAAAACCTGCTCTTTTTCAACTCTGCTCTTCTTCCTTTATAAAATCTGCTTCCAACATAGCTAAGAGTTAACTCCCTTTTTGCTCTTGTTATCGCCACATACCCGAGTCTTCTCTCCTCTTCTATATCGCTACCATCACCGATAAGCGGGAAAAAACCCTCTTCTAAACCCATCACAAAAAGATACTCAAACTCCAAACCTTTACTGGCATGCACGCTCATGATGGAGATATGCTCATTATCTATCTGATCTTGGTCACTTTGAAGTGCCAAATCATTTAAGAAATCATCCACACTTGCTTCAGGATTTTGCTTGACAAAATCTCTATAAAGTCCATAAAATTCATCTATATTTGAAACCCTATCAAGTGCATCAGGAAGAGCAGAGTAGTACTCTCGTATGCCAAAGGCATTCTCAAACTCAAAGATAAAGTCATAAGAGCTATCTTTGTTTAACTCTTTGAGTCTTGCGATATCATCTATAAACTTCTCTAAAGCTACAAAACTTTTCTTGCTTGTTATCTTCTTTACCTCATCAACATGAGTTGTTATAAATTCGTACATAGACATTTTGTTTTCATATGAACGCTTTAAAATTTTTTCTATAGTAACCTTTCCGAGACCTCTTTTTGGCTTATTTACCACTCTTTTCATAGAAAAATCATCATGCTCATTTGCTATGATTCGCAGGTAGCTTATGAGATCTTTGATCTCTGCTCTTTCGTAAAATTTAACTCCGCCTACCATATTGTAAGAGATACCCTCTTTGTTTAAGCCCTCTTCCAAAGAACGACTTAGTGCATTTATCCTGTATAAAACTGCTATATCTCTAGGATCTACTCCACTGTCTATGAGTTTTCGGATCTTTCTTGCTATGGTTTTTGATTCATAATTTTCATCATGTGACTCTATAAACTCTATCTCTTTTCCATCTCCAAAAACACTTGTGAGATTTTTGCCTATCCTCTCTCTGTTGTGGTCGATCAAGTCATTTGCGGCTTTTAGTATTTGATTTGTAGATCTATAGTTTTTTTCCAATTTTGTGATTTTTACATTTTCAAATGTGTTGTGAAACTCTAGTATATTTTTTATATTTGCCCCACGCCAACCATATATACTCTGATCATCATCTCCAACTACACATAAATTTTCATGTGTTTTACAAAGTTTTCTCAAAAGTCTGTATTGAAGTTCATTTGTGTCTTGATACTCATCAACCATAATGTACTTATATCTCTGGCTGGTTTGGATGCACAACTCATCATCAAGCTCAAGGATTTTATAGGTTAAAACAAGCAAATCATCAAAATCTACTAGATTATTGCTTTGTGTATAGTTTTCATACTGCTCATATAGTTTGGCTATAGCTTTATACTCTTTTTTCTCAGCCTTTCTAAAAACCTCTTCTGGTGAGATAAGTGAATTTTTGTATCTTGAAATTTCACTAGCTACCATAGAGACTGGCATATCTCCTCCAAAACTTTTTATGATTCTTTTTTTATCATCTGTATCTATAACTACAAAGCCATTGTTTCGGTTTAGTTTATTTATATGAAACTTCAAAAATAGTAGTCCGAACTTGTGAAAAGTGCAAAGCAGTGGTGGATATCTGACATCTTCAATAAGGCTCAAGGCTCTATCTCTCATTTCGTTGGCTGCTTTGTTTGTAAAAGTCAGCGTTAGTATATTTGCCGGGTCAATTCCTAAAGATATAAGATAAGCAACTCTAGAAGTTATAGTTTTTGTTTTTCCGCTTCCCGCCCCTGCCAAAATGAGCAAAGGACCATCTATATGACAAGCAGCTTCTCTTTGGTTTTCGTTTAATTCATCTAAAATTTTATCCATATTTAACTTTCATACTATATATTTACATTTATTATATCAAAAATTATATAAATCTTACAAATATTCTACAAATTACTATTGTATAAATTATCATTTTTAGTTATAATTTAAAAAATATATAAGTTATTAGGAGATTTTATGTTAAAGGACTTCACAAAAATGGAAACTTTTCTAACAGTTGTTAGAGAAAAAAGTTTTTCTAAAGCCTCAAAAAAATTGGGTATTTCTCAACCTGCAGTAACTCAACAGATAAAACTATTGGAAGATTATATCGAAGATAGGATAGTAGATAGAAAAAAGAATGGTATAAGACTCACTAAAACTGGAGAAGAGCTATACAAGATAGCACTAAAACTAGATAAGTGCATAAATAGTTCTGAAAAAGAGATGTTGAAATTAATCAATAAAGATATCGTCTTTATACTTGGCGCATCATTTATGGTTGGTAACTATATCCTTCCTGCATTTTTAAATAAAATAAAATCAGAGATAAAAAACGACATTATGCTTCAAATCGATGATTCCAAAAAGATAACAGAAGAGTTGATAGATAGAAAGGTTGATTTTGCTATACTAGAGCATCCTGTTTTTGTTGATGATCTTATCTTTAGAGAGTGGTTAGAGGATGAACTATTTTTAGTCAGCAAATCTCCACTTCCAAAGTATGTAAAGCCAGAAGATTTATATGGATATCACTGGATTTGCAGAGAAGAGAGTTCACACACTAGAAAGATAATCAGAGAAGCATTTGAAAGTATAGATATAGATTGTGAAAGTTTTGATCTAAGAAGTGTTGTTTCAAGCTCAACTGCCGTAAAACAGATGATTTTGAAAACTCCAAGCGATGATACACCAACAGTGTCTATAATCTCTAGACATATCATAAAAGATGAATTAGAAAACGGGCAGTTGTATTGCGCTAGAATTAGGGGAATTAAACTCTCAAGAGTACTATATATAGCCTATTTAAAAGAAAGAAAGCATGATGCATTGATAGACACTCTCATCACTTTCTTAATGAATAAAAGAAGGATATAAGGTCAGTTTTAAGGCTACTTTTTCAATAACTTTTGATTTTGGGGGTTCGACAATAGAGCCTCCATCGATCTTTTTACTCCCTTGTTTTTTTGCTTCTGTTTTTTAACTTCATAAGGAATGCTTAGATTTATAAACAGCGGTGTATCTTCAACTATAATCTGTAGTACAGAGAGAAATGGCACGCTCACTAAAGAGCCATAATTATCCGCTCCAAAGCCAGCTTCAAAACTCAAAATATCTTCACCGATCATAGCACTATCATAAGTATATCCAGCTAGCACAAACATAGTAATAGGTTTAAATGTATCGATTATCTCTTTTGGGAGTTCTGGCTCAAAGCTAACATCTGCAACATTTGTTAAAACAGAAAAGTTTATATTTTCACTCAACAGATACTCTAACAACTCCTCTATGTGGGCGCTCATCATATCGCAAAATTTTTCACTACTTAATGCTTTGTTTAACACTGCTCTTCTCCCTTTATAAGTTTTTCCAAAACTGCCATCCTGACAGCTACACCATTTTTTACCTGCTCCAAGACTTTACATCTTGAATCATCCATCATTATATCATCTATATCTACATTTCGATGTACTGGTCCTGGATGAAGAAGCAAAATATCTCTTTCCCCAAACAGTTCTTTAGTGATACAAAAATCCTCTGCATAATCTTTAAGTGAAGCATATATCTGATTTGCATGTCTCTCAGTCTGCGTTCTTAGGCTCATGATGATATCTACACTGTCGATTATCTCTTTGACATCGTGAGATGTTCTTAGATGCGTTTTTGGCAAAAAATGTGGAGGAGCAACCAATATAACTTCCAAGCCTGTTCGGCTCAAAAGCTCTATATTGCTATTTGCTACTCGAGAGTTTTTTATATCGCCTATGATTGCTATCTTTTTACCTTTAATATCACCTTTAAAGTGTTGTTTAATAGTAAACAGATCCAAAAGAGCCTGTGTCGGGTGAGCATGTGAGCCATCTCCACCATTGATAAGCGGGCACTTTACATGCTTTGAGAGGATATGTGGAACACCTGCCCTTTTATGCCTAACAACGATAGCATCTGGTCCCATAGCATCAAGATTTGCAGCAGTATCAAGTAGCGTCTCACCTTTGCTAGACGAACTATGAGAAACATCCAAACTGACTACACTAGCACCCAACCTCTTGGCTGCAATCTCAAAACTACTCCTAGTTCTAGTAGAGTTTTCAAAAAATATAGTGATAATCATACGATTTTGAAGTATATCTCTTTGTTGATTATCTAAAAAAAGCTCCGCTCTCTCAAACAGCTTTTCTATCTCATTCATGGAAAAATCTCTAGTATTTATAAGGTGCTTCAAAAATTCGTTCCTTAGAACTGACTTTGTCAGTTAAATATTTGAAATATATTAACAAATTTTTGATACAATAATGCTAAAAAGGAGTAATATCATGAAAAAAACATCAATTTTTATCCTAGTTTTACTATTTTCAACTTCACTTTTTGCTGAAAGTATCATTTTTAACGACAGTGTCAGAGTTATAAAAAGCTCTCCGCAGTACAGAACTGTTACCACTAGAACTCCATATCAAGAGTGTTGGGACGAACAAGTTCCAGTCAGTTCAAACAGCGGCGTAAATGATAATATCGGGGCTCTCATAGGTGGAGTTGCTGGCGGCATCTTAGGACATCAAGTCGGTGGAGGAAGTGGAAAAACAGCTGCAACTGTTGGCGGTGCTATCATCGGAACGCTAGTTGGAAAAAATCTTTCTCAAGGTCAAAATTCAGGCACAACTACATACAGAACTCAAAAAAAGTGTGTCACAAAATATGACGAGAGAAGTAGCGAGAAATTTGTAGGTTATAAAAATATAGCAAACTACAGAGGCAAAACAATAGTCAAATATAGCGATAGACCACTAAATAGGATCAGACTCCGTATCAGCGTGGACTACTAGCCTTTCTACAATCTCCTCCAAATCATTTTGGAGAGTTAAAACCTTGCTAAATTTATCTTTATAAAACGGCAGGGTTTTCTCTCTAAACTCCTCTTTGTCTCTTAGGTTTACACACCATTCATACTCTATTTTCAAAGAGTCTAAAAAATTTATATTTAAAAGTGTATCGTTTATGCATCCAAGTTTTGAGTGGCTAATCAACAGTACTTTTGTATCAAACAAGTCGATCAAATCATACATGTAGAGATCTTTTTCTATGGGTACCATCAACCCACCAGCTCCCTCTATAAGTACTATATCACTAACTTTAGCTATCTTTTCAAATGTAACTCGCAGGACTTTTGCATCTATATTTTCTCTATCTTTTGAGACATAAGGAGCTGCGGGCAAAGTAAATTGGTAAGGCACAATATCTTCACATGTAAAATCTCTTAAGTCAGGGTTTGTTTTTTTTGCAGCATCAAGCAAGAGTTTGCCATCAAGCGGAAACTCCACGACCCCAGTTTCTACAGGCTTTAAAACCCCCACTCTCAAGCCTCTTTTCCCTAAAGCATCTATCAGATTAAGTGTTGCGTAAGTCTTTCCAATATCAGTATTTGTAGCTGTTATAAAAATCGGTCTATATAGCATATCTTCTCTTCTTCGCTTAGAAATGAAGCCTTAAAAGAGTTTCGAGCTAAAGTTTTTATCTGCTCTTTACTCATCTTTAAACTTGTTGCAATTGCTTCAAAATTTTCGTTTAGGTAACCTCCAAAATATGCCGGATCATCCGAGTTTACCGTCACCATTAACCCATACTCCAACAATCTCTTGATATTATGCTCTTTCATATCTTGCATAACTTTGAGTTTTAGATTTGAAAGAGGGCAAACAGTCAAAGGAATTTGTTCTTTTTTTAATCTTTGTATTAGTTCCTTATCCTCTTCACATCTCACACCATGGTCGATTCGTGCAACATGCAAAAGGTCAAGCGCTTCTTTTATGTAGCTAGCATCCCCCTCTTCTCCTGCATGTGCTACGCACTCATAACCTGCATTTTTAGCCATTTGGAAAACTTTTTGAAATTTAGATGGTGGATTTCCAAATTCACTAGAGTCAAGTCCTACACCTTTTATAAAATATTTATAAGGCAAAGACTCTTTGAGTGTAGCTATCGCATCATCTTGACTCAAATGCCTCAAAAACGACATAATCAAAAATGATGATATGCCGTACTTTTTTTGTGCATCACCCAGTGCTTCGATGATTCCCTCAACCACATCTCCAAAAGCTACACCTCTGCTAGTATGCGTCTGAGGATCAAAAAATATCTCTACATGTAGGATATTTTGATCATGACACTTTCTGAGATAAGCCATAGTAAGCTCATAAAAATCATCACTATCCACCAACACACTAGCACCTGCATAATAGATATCCAAAAAAGATTGTAAAGAGTCAAAACTGTATGCTTTTTTAACATCCTCAACACTGTTATATGGTATAGTTATGCCATTTTTCTTGGCTAGCAAAAACATTAACTCTGGTTCAAGCGTACCTTCTATATGAAGATGTAACTCTGCTTTGGGTAGATTTTGTATAAAATTTTTCATAGTTACCATTATATCATCTTCACAATCATTTCACTTTTAAGTTTTACAATTTCAATATAAAAAACGAGGAGAAAAAAATGAAAAAAGTAACATTATCTATCATATCTTTAATAATAGCGACTTTGGCTCTTCAAGCTAACTCTTTTGATACTACTGAGTATGTGAAAGTGACAAAATCAAAAGCAAAATACGAAAATGTCATAAGAAGAGAACCATACCAAGAGTGCTGGGACGAAAGAGTACCAGTCAGAAGAAACCACCACAGACGACACTCAAACACAGATGGATTTGGCACACTAATAGGTGGAGTAGCTGGCGGCATACTTGGTAATCAGATAGGAAAAGGCAGAGGAAAAACAGTCGCAACCATCGGCGGAGCACTCATCGGCTCAATAGTCGGAAATAATCTCTCACAAAGAGACTCATACGATGGAGATAGCTACGAATACACAACATACGAAACAAGAAGAAGATGCACCACTCACTATGACGAAAAGAGTGAAAAAAAATTTGTAGGATATAAAAATATAGGATTTTACAAAGGAAGAAAGATAGTAAAATACTCACAAAGAAAACTAGACTACATACCCGTTACTATCACGGTAAGCTATTAAGTAATTAACTGACCTTACACACTATAAACATACCTAGATGTGCTTATAGTGCGTAAGGTCAGTGATTAAAAAGAACTAATAGAAAAAATCTCTCTGCAGGAGGAAGTGCAGACTTGCTTTGCCTCACATAGTTTTTGTCAAAAATTTGATAAGAATATATCAATTATAATAATTGTTTTGCAATTGATTTCAAATCTTATATAAAGAAATCTGAAATAGAACTGTTATTTATAAAAAAAGATATTAGATAGGATTTATTTGCAATTAAGTTTTATTAGTGTAAACTTTTACAAATATTAAATAGTAATTATTATTATTTAATAAAGTTTATACAAAGGATGACTATGAAACAGCTAACTACAACAGCAGGTAATCCCGTAGGTGATAACCAAAATTCTCTAACTGCAGGAGAAAGAGGTCCTGTGCTGATGCAAGACTATTATCTTATAGAAAAGCTTGCCCATCAAAAC
>Ga0256840_1002439_pt1 | contig 16308 bp, 16 predicted proteins | sample 355202metaG_FD_185969 | JGI IMG/M metagenome (GOLD analysis project Ga0256840, IMG submission 185969) | Hydrothermal vent microbial communities from Mid Atlantic Ridge, Atlantic Ocean - 355-202 | ecosystem: Environmental > Aquatic > Marine > Hydrothermal vents | place: Atlantic Ocean: Mid... | reverse complement strand
GAAATATGCCTGGAACTGTATTGAAAAATGATAAAACAGGAGAAATAGTTTACACACCGCCTCAAGAAAAAGAGGAAATTCTTGACTTACTTTCTAATTTCTTAGACCATTTTAATTTAAATCAAAATGATCTATCCCCTTTAATTAATTTAGCCATTTTACACTATCAATTTGAAAGCATTCATCCTTTTTATGATGGAAATGGAAGAACTGGTAGAATATTAAATATATTATATTTGATAATCAACGAATTATTAGATATTCCAATACTTTATTTAAGTTCATACATTAATGAAAATAAATCTGAATATTACAGGTTATTGAATACTGTTAATACGACTGATGAATGGGAAGAGTGGATTTTGTATATACTAAAAGCAATAGAGGAAACTTCTAATAAAACAATCATTAAAATAAATTCAATAAAAGAGTTACTTGACGATACAATAAAAATTGCTCAAGAAAAAGCTTCTAAAATTTACAGAAAAGAACTGATTGAATTAGTATTTGAACAACCATATTCAAAGATTGATTTCGTCGTTAATAGACTTGGAGTTGAAAGAAAAGCAAGTTCAAGGTATTTAAAAAAATTAGAAGAAATTGGGATACTAAAGTCACAAAAAATTGGCAGAGAAACTATTTATATAAACTTGAAATTAATTGACATCCTAAAAAACCACTAAGCACAACACCGTATAAAATTTATGCTTAACTTTTAAACAAAAATTGAAACAACCAACTTTTAACAAACCGATTTGCTACAACCGAAAAATCTTCGATTTTTAAGTCGCACAAATCTTATAGAAACCTGACTATCCAATATAATGAAAACAATAATAATTTCACTGTTAATTACATTTTCAAACCTAATTTGTTTTAGTCAAAATGAACATGAAATTCTGTTTGGGCTAAAATTTTCAATAGACAATAATTTGAGTTCTAAATATTTAACAACAGATGGAAATATAAATGGTTATTCAAATATTGTTTATGATGAATTTAATTTCACCTCAGGTATTGTTTCTGAATACATAATTAATTCAAAATTAAATATTTCATTAGGAATACTTTACTCAACAAAGGATTTTACTGGAGTTTATAATTGTGCTACTTGTGACATAATTTACGCACCTCCTGAATATTTTCCCGAATTAATAAAACAGAGATTTTTGGAAATCCCAATTCTATTGAAATATTTCTTGATAAATGATAAATTTAATTTAGCTATTGCATCTGGACTAAGTAATGGGTTTGTAGTTGATAATGACTTGAAAAATAAGAATTATGTTTTGAGCGGAGTTATAGGGTTAGAAGTTGGATATGAGTTTATTGAAAAATGGAATATTCAATTAGGAACTGATTATAGGAAATCATTAACGTATTTTTATAATGACAAAAATTATAATTTTAAATCAAATGGATTATATTTTAAAATTTTACATAGATTAGAATAAATCGATGGGTAACACCCTATAGAATTTATCCTTAAATTTGGATTTAGTACGAAATGATAAACATGATAACAAATCTTATAAAATAGTTAGCAAATAAAAAAATTGAATACATTTAACAAACTAATTGATATGAAAAATAAAAGCCTATTAATAATTGCACTAATTATATTTTGTAACCAATCTTTTTCTCAAAATAAAATTAAACCGGATATAAATATTATGAATTTTCTTGGTAGAACTCCTCAAAAAGTTGGAAGCAATACTCTGCCAGACAATCTTATAAAAATTTTATATTATAAAATTCAACCCGATAGTTCCCCTAAAATTGGTTATATGGATAAGGAAGGGAAAATACTGATAGAGCCAAAGTATAATATGGGATTAGACTTTTATGATAATTACGCAAATATTATAAAAGATTCTATATATGGATATATTAGTAAAGATGGAACTGAAACGTTGTTTAAACAATATGATGAAACTTTCTTTTATTATGGAAATACTGGAATAGCAAAAAAAAACCATAAGCAAGGTTTAATCGATAGGAAAGGTAATCCTATCACAAAATTTGATAATAAGATGATTGAGATTTTTGGGTTTAATCGCTTTAAACTATATGATAAAAATAGAAAGATTAAAATCTTAGATGAGAAAGGAAACGTCATATTTCATAATAAATTAACGGTTAATATAAAAAGCCACTATTTTGAATCAGATTCATCACTAGTTTATGAAGAAATAATTGAAAATAAAAAATTAAAAGGACTTATTAATTTAGATGAAAAGATACTTCTAAAACCAACGTATGAAAATATTCATTTTATAAATGATGCATCTTTTTTTGCTGTCAAAAAAGACAATAAATGGGGTTTTATTGATAAGTTAGGAAACGAAATAATTCCTTTAATTTATGACAAGGTTGGGTTCAGTATTAATGACGATTTAATTCCTGTTATGAAATCAAAAAAATGGGGATTTATAAATAGAAAAAATGAAATTATAATTCCATTTGTATATGATGAAGCACATGCATTTATGGATGGTTTAGCTTTTGTTAAAAAAGAAAAAAATTATGGCTGTATTGATAAAAAAAACAATATTAAAATCTCATTTAATCTTGAAAAAACAGGATTTCCATTTTTCACAAATAAAATGGCATTATTCAAAAAAGATGATAAATATGGATTTATTAATAAAAATGGTAAAGTGAAAATTCATGCTATCTATGAGAAAGCTTACCCGTTTATAAACGGAATTGCATACGTAGAAATTAATGGAAAGTCGGGTTATATAAATAAAAAAGGTAAAGAAATAATACCTATCAAATACAAACAACTTTGGTTTGAAAGTGAAGGAATAATAAGGTTTACAGAATAACCTACAGCTAATCATGGATATCCAAAATTGCTTAATTCAACAAATTAGAATATTTCTAAACTTAGACTATGACACGTATATTTGATGTTAAAATACGGAATATGATATACAATAATGCAGTATAATTTATTTCTAAAATGTAACTGTACTTTATTAGGATTAGACAATAGAAAATAATGAAAAAATTAGAAATCAAAATACCAATAATTCACATTATAGCAATAATCTTATTTGTAATTATAGTTAATATAGTAATTGGAAAAGAGACACAAGGTAGTAGTGAAATATTTGGAATGATTTACAGTTTGAGCTTTTTTATGACTCATGATATTTATTCCATTATTCTAGGAGTAATATTGATTATTCCTTTACCACTTTTAATCTTTTCAATTGTTAAAAAAAGAAAAGACTTAATTAAAGGATTTTTAGTTTCGACTTTGACTAGTATTTTACTACTAACAATAGTAAGTATCTCTTGATTTATTGAAATTTTATACGGATATTGAATTCAAAAGTGGAATTAAACATAATTTAAATAAAAAATGGTAATTAGAGCAGAATGTAAACAAAATTATTTAAGCCCATCCCACTCATTAAAAAACTGTTTGAGAAACGTCTCCATGTATTGATGGCGTTCTTCAGCAATTTTTTTACCAGTTTCTGTGTTCATGTTGTTTTTTAACAACAATAATTTTTCGTAAAAATGGTTGATTGTAGGAGCTTTAGAATTTTTATATTCTTCTTTGGTTTGATTTAGTTTTGGTTTAATTTCAGGATTGTACAATGGTCTATTTTTAAACCCTCCATAATTAAAAGTTCGTGCAATACCTATAGCTCCAATGGCATCCAATCTATCAGCATCTTGAATAACAGCTAATTCAGGAGAAGTAAAATTTTGTTTAAAATTTCCTCCTTTAAAAGAGATATTTGAAATGATATTTTCTATATGGGTAATAATTTTAGTATCAATTTGTTGGCTTTCTAAAAAATCACGAGCAATTTTTGGGCCAATGGTTTCATCACCATTGTGAAATTTTGAATCGGCAATATCATGTAGTAAAGCTCCTAATTCAACAATAAATAAATCAACATTTTCTTGTTGAGCTATTAACTTGGAATTATTCCAAACACGTAATATATGAAACCAGTCATGGCCCCCTTCAGCATTCTTTAAGGTGGTTTTAACAAAGGTTTCTGTATTAGAAATTATTTGTAGTTTATCCATTTTATAAAAATAAAAAATCCGCTTTAATTAAAAGCGGATTTAAAATATATTTTAAAAATTTTCATCAATAAATTGCTGTGCACTTTCCATTTACACAAGTTACTTGTGTAGGAGGTAATACCACAGAACAATCAGAAAGAATATTCCATTTTATATTAAAAGCAGCTTCATTTTTGTTATAGGTAGCTACTTTTTCTTTTAACAACCCAACATCAATAGAAGTACTAAATACTAAATAGCTCCAGGGGCCTCCACAAGGTTTACTACCAAAGGCAATAAAATTACACGAAGTGTTTTCAGTACAAGTTCCTTTAGAAATTAATAGTTCAATTTCCTCTTTTAAATTGTCTAATTCAAGCCGTTCACCTTCTTCTTGGCTAACTTCAGAATTATTAGAGCAACTTATGGTTGCTAATATTACAATTGTTTTCAAGATATGCTTAAGAATTCTCATTTTTTTAAATTATTCACAAAAAATTAATCAAAGATAATATTTTAGCAATACTCTTCGTAAGCTCCGGTTAAATTAGAAGCGATAGCCTCAGCAGGTCTTCCTTCAATGTGGTGACGCTCTAACATATGAACCAATACACCATCTTTAAATAATGCAATTGAAGGTGATGATGGAGGAAAAGGAACCATGTTTTCACGAGCTTTAGCTGTAGCATCAGCATCTACTCCTGCAAAAACGGTTACCAAATTAGTAGGCGTTTTATCATATTGTAAAGAAAGAACGGCACCTGGACGAGCTGTACCAGCAGCACAACCACAAACCGAGTTTACAACAACTAATGTTGTTCCTTCTTTTTTTAAAGCTTCTTCTACTTCTTGAGCTGTATGAAGTGACGTAAAACCTACATTTTCTAGCTCTTCTTGCATTGGTTTTACCAATTCTGGTGGATACATATTTTTATTTTTTTAGTTATACAATATTTAAGGTACAAACCTACATAATTTTTTTGTTTTGAAATTATTTTAAAAACAAAAAACAATCAAAAGAACCTCGTTTACAAATAATTATAAATATTTTAACAACTGTAGTAAATATTAATAGAAAGGATACTAACAATTAGATGTATATTTGAAAACTAAAAAATAAAAATGGCGAATTTTATTAAATGGCTTGGTGCCGGATTAGGATTTACATTGGGTGGACCTATTGGAAGTATTTTAGGTTATGCTGTTGGAAATTTAATTGATGGTTTTACAAAAGGAGATGTTGAAAGAGCCAGAGCATATAGAAACACTAGTAGAACAAGCCATTCAGGTGATTTTGAAATTAGTTTATTGCTTTTATCTTCCGTAGTAATTAAGGCTGATGGAAAAGTAGACCAAAGAGAATTGTCTTATGTAAGAAATCATTTTATAAAAATGTATGGAGAGCAAAGAGCTAATAATGCATTTAAATTATTTAAGGGGTTTATAAAAAATAATAAAATTTCTACAAGGCAAGTCTGCCTGCAAATTAGACAAAATTTAACGCATGCTTCACGGTTACAATTAATTCATTTTTTATTTGGTATTGCAAAATCTGATGGTTCAGTCAACGAAGCTGAGGTAAACTCAATTAAAACAATTGCTGGTTATTTATATATAAATCAATATGATTTTGAATCTATAAAGGCGATGTTTTACAGTAGCACTGAAAGTGCTTATAGAATTTTAGGGGTTGATAAAACGGCGAGCCGAGAAGAAATTAAAATTGCATATAGAAAAATGGTAAAAAAATACCATCCTGATAGGCTACAGCATTTAGGAGAAGAACATGTTAAAGGAGCTGAAGAAAAGTTTAGACAAGTTCAAAAAGCTTACGAAGAATTACAAAAAGAACGAAAAACATAGCAACTGTTTAATTTTTTTATTGAGATATAATTTTCTAAAAACAAGAGTTTATTTTTAGAAGCTTTTAAAACTTACGTGTTTTTCTTAAAGAATAAATAACGTATTTTTAAATGAAATTCTTTTCGCTTTTTTATAAGAGTTTAAAATAATTTACTGAATCATTTTTACATCTAAAATATACACAAATATAAAGTTAAATTAAAACTTTAAATTTCAACGTATCAAGTGATTAATTTTTTGCTATTTATAAAATGATATTTTCAATAAAATACGTAATTTCGCAAACTAATTGATTTAAAGGCTTAAAATGAGTAAAAAATTTAGAGAATATAAAGGGTTGAATCTCACTAAAGTAGCAGAAGAAACGTTAGAAGCTTGGGAAGCAGCACATATTTTCGAGAAAAGTATAACTACAAGAGATGAAAACAAACCCTTTGTGTTTTTTGAAGGGCCACCTTCTGCAAATGGATTACCAGGGATTCATCACGTAATGGCACGTGCAATTAAAGATATTTTTTGCAGGTATAAAACGCTACAAGGTTTTCAGGTTAAACGTAAAGCAGGCTGGGATACTCATGGGCTACCAATTGAATTGGGAGTTGAAAAAGAATTAGGAATTACCAAAGAAGATATTGGTAAAAAAATAACCGTTGAACAATATAATGAAGCTTGTAAAAAAGCAGTAATGCGCTATACCGATGTTTGGGAAGATTTAACACGCCGTATGGGGCATTGGGTTGATATGCATGACCCGTATGTAACGTACAAACCAAAATATATGGAAACGGTTTGGTGGTTGTTAGCTCAATTATATAAAAAAGGATTAATTTATAAAGGATATACCATTCAACCTTATTCACCCAAAGCAGGTACCGGTTTAAGTTCACATGAATTAAATCAGCCAGGAACCTACCAAGATGTAACAGATACTACAGTTGTTGCACAATTTAAAGCTGTAAAAAATACATTACCTGATTTTTTACAAGAAGTAGAAGGCAATGTTTACTTTTTAGCATGGACAACTACTCCTTGGACGTTACCTTCTAACACGGCACTTACAGTTGGGAAAAAAATAGATTACGCTGTTGTGAAATCGTTCAACCAGTATACATTTAAACCTATCAATGTAATTTTAGCTAAAAATTTAGTTGAAAAGCAATTTTCAAAAAAATTCTTTGCTGTTGAAAAAGAAACTCAACTTTTAGAATATAAAGAGAGTGATAAAAAAATTCCATACTTCGTGGTAAAAGAGTTTAAGGGGGCAGACTTCTTAGAGTCTAAATATGAGCAGTTAATGCCTTATGTACTTCCATACCAAAATCCGGAGAATGCATTTAGAGTAATTGCTGGTGATTTTGTAACTACTGAAGATGGTACAGGAATTGTACATACTGCTCCAACATTTGGTGCTGATGATGCCATGGTTGCTAAAAAAGCAACACCAGAAGTTCCTCCAATGCTCGTATTAGATGATAATGGAAATCCGGTGCCTTTAGTAAATTTACAAGGAAAATTTACCGAGCATATGAAAGAATATGCAGGCAAATATGTAAAAAACGAATATTATGTAGATGAACCAGCACCTGAACGTTCTTTAGATGTTGAAATTGCTATTCAGTTAAAAGAAGAAAATAAAGCATTCCATGTTGAAAAGTATCGTCACAGTTATCCACATTGTTGGAGAACCGATAAACCTATATTATATTACCCATTAGACTCTTGGTTTATAAAGGTAACTGATAAACGAGACAGGATGTTTGAATTGAATGAAACCATTAATTGGAAACCAAAATCAACAGGAGAAGGTCGCTTTGGTAATTGGTTAAAAAATGCCAATGACTGGAATTTATCTCGTTCACGTTATTGGGGAATACCATTGCCTATATGGAGAACTGAAGATGGAAAAGAGGAAATTATAATTGGTTCTGTTTCAGAATTAAAGGATGAAATGAAAAAAGCTATTGAAGCTGGTGTTATGAAGATAGATATTTTCGATGATTTTGAAGTTGGGAATATGAGTGAAGAAAACTATGATAAAATTGATTTGCATAAAAATGTAGTTGATGCTATTACATTAGTTTCACCTTCAGGAAAACCAATGAAACGCGAATCAGATTTAATTGATGTTTGGTTTGATTCTGGCTCTATGCCGTATGCGCAATGGCATTATCCTTTTGAAAATAAAGAGCTAATAGACGAGAAAAAATTCTTTCCAGCTGATTTTATTGCAGAAGGGGTAGATCAAACTCGAGGATGGTTTTATACCTTGCATGCAATTGGAACCATGGTTTTTGATTCAGTAGCTTATAAAAATGTAGTGTCTAATGGACTGGTTTTAGACAAGGAAGGGAAAAAAATGTCGAAACGTTTAGGAAATGCAGTAGACCCATTTGAAACAATGGATAAATACGGTGCAGATGCAACACGCTGGTATATGATTTCAAATGCAAATCCTTGGGATAATTTAAAATTTGATATTGAAGGAATTGATGAAGTTCGCCGTAAATTCTTTGGAACGTTGTACAATACCTATTCTTTCTTCTCTTTGTATGCAAACTTAGATGGGTTTACGTATGCTGAAGATGAAATAGCTATTGAAAAAAGACCTGAAATAGATCGTTGGGTTTTATCAGAATTAAATACTTTGATAAAGAATGTAGAAAAATTTTATGAAGAATATGAACCAACCAAAGCAGCAAGAGCCATACAAGATTTTGTTTCAGAATATGTTAGTAATTGGTTTGTTCGTTTAAGTAGAAGACGATTTTGGAAAGGAGAATATGGACAAGATAAAATTTCAGCTTACCAAACATTATATACGTGTATGGTTACAGTTGCAAAATTAGCCTCACCAATTGCTCCATTTTTCATGGATAATCTTTACAAAGATTTAACAAGTGTTTCTGGAAAAGAAAATTTTGAATCTATACATTTAACCTCTTTTCCAGCCTATGATAAAAGTTTGATTGATGGTAAATTAGAGCATAAAATGCAACAAGCTCAAAAAATATCATCTATGGTTTTATCATTGCGTAAAAAGGAAATGATAAAAGTACGTCAGCCATTACAACGAATAATGATTCCCGTTTTGAATAATGAGGAAAGAGAAGAAATTTTAGCTGTTGAAAACCTAATAAAATCAGAGGTAAATGTAAAAGAAATTGAGTTAATTGATGATGCTTCAGGGATATTAGTAAAAACAATAAAACCTAATTTTAAAGTACTAGGCCCTAAGTTTGGAAAAGATATGAGGTTAGTGGCTCAAGCAATTCAAAAGTTAACTCAGGATGATATTGCAATTGTTGAAAAACAAGGAGAAATTTCTATAGAAATAGCAGGAAATATTGTAAATTTAACCATTGCAGAAGTTGAAATTACATCACAGGATATAGAAGGATGGTTAGTTGCAAATCAAGGAAATTTAACCGTAGCTCTAGATGTTACAATTACAGATGATTTGCGTAAAGAAGGAAATGCAAGAGAGCTGGTAAACAGAGTTCAAAACTTACGTAAAGAATCAGGATTAGATGTTACTGATAAAATTAAACTAGTTATCCAAAAAAATGATATATTAGAGCAATCAATTTTAGCAAATGAACAATATATTAAAACAGAAACGTTAACAAAAGAATTGGTATTTGAAGAGATGATAGAAAATGGTATTGAAATTGTATTTGACAATGTAAATACGAAGATATTAATTGAAAAAATATAGGTTTATGAATGAAAATAATAGATATTCCGACAAAGACTTAGCTGAATTTAAAGAAATAATTCTAAAAAAAATAAGTCATGCTGAAGAAGATTTAGCATTGATAAAAAGTGCATTTAAAAACGACAGTAATAATGGAACGGACGACACTTCACCTACATTTAAAGCTTTTGAAGAAGGGTCAGAAACCATGTCTAAAGAAGCAAATGTACAATTAGCAATTCGTCAAGAAAAATTTATAAGAGACTTAAAAAATGCATTGTTGCGTATTGAAAACAAAACATACGGTATTTGTAGAGTTACAGGTAAATTAATTCAAAAAGAACGATTAAAGTTGGTGCCACACGCAACACTTAGCATTGAAGCCAAAAGAATGCAACAATAATCAATCTAACATAAACGATAAGAAAAGAGTAAGACTTTAATTAGAAGATAAATAGCTTAAGGTTTTACTCTTTTTTAACTACTTTATTTATAAAATATTAAATCAATAAAATTGAAGAAAGCCATATCTATTATAATTTTGGTTCTATTAATAGATCAAATTAGCAAAATTTATATTAAAACTAATTTTTTTTACGGAGAAGAAGTTGTTGTTTTTGATTGGTTTAGAATCCATTTTATAGAAAATAATGGAATGGCTTGGGGTGCTGAATTTGGAGGAAAAGCAGGAAAATTATTTTTAACTATTTTCAGATTATTTGCAATTACAGGTATAGGTTATTGGTTATATACTTCTATTAAAAAAAAGGCTCATACCATATTAATTGTAGCAATATCACTAATTTTTGCTGGTGCTATGGGGAATATTATAGATTCTGTTTTTTATGGTACCATATTTAACACTCCTGGAGGTTTAAATCTAGCAACATTATTTTCAGAGAAACCTTACGGGAAATTATTTTTCGGAAAAGTTGTTGATATGTTATATTTCCCAATATGGAGTGGAGATTTACCTTCTTGGCTACCTTTTTATGGGGGTAAACATTTCACTTTTTTTAATGCTATTTTTAATGTTGCAGATACAGCAATTTCTACTGGGGTTGGCCTATTAATTGTTTTTAACAAGAAAGTATTTCCATAAAATAATAAAATTTAATGGTTTAATATTATTGGTTTATTTATTAATCGTATATTTGCGATTAACAAATTAGTAATAATTAATTAAAATAATGAGAACTATTAAAATTTTAGGAACAGGTTGTCCTAATTGTAAACGCACTGAAAGTATTATAGAAGCTGTAGTAACCCAGTTAAATCTCGATTTTAAAATTGAAAAAATAGAGGATATTCAAGAAATTATGAAGTACAATGTAATGAGTACTCCTGCAGTGGTATTAGATGATGAAGTGATTATAAAAGGACGTGTGCCAAGTTTAATAGAGATTAAAGATGTATTAACAGCTGTAACTTGTTGCTCAAGTACAGAAAATTCTTGTTGTGGTGGTGAACATCATGAACACAGAGAAAATAGTAACTCTAATACTCAAGCTAAAAAAGACTCTTGCTGTAGTAATTAATTAAAACCATTTTATATAAAAATTAATTAATGAAACCCAAATTAAAACTTCTTGACCGTTTTTTAACTTTATGGATATTTTTAGCAATGGTAGTTGGTGTTGGAATGGGAGTGTTATTTCCAAATATGGCAAATTTCACAAATAGCTTATCTGTTGGGTCTACAAATATTCCTTTGGCAATTGGATTAATCCTAATGATGTATCCGCCATTAGCAAAAGTAGATTATAAGTTATTACCCAAAGCATTTAAAGATGCCAAACTAATGCGATTATCGTTATTTTTAAATTGGATAATCGGTCCTTTTTTAATGTTTTTTTTAGCAATCATATTTTTGCATAATTATCCAGGTTATATGACGGGTTTAATTCTAATTGGTTTAGCTAGGTGTATTGCAATGGTTATTGTTTGGAACGATTTGGGAGGTGGAAATCGTGAATATGGGGCAACTTTAATTGCTCTAAACAGTATTTTTCAAGTATTTACCTACAGTTTTTATGCGTGGTTATTTATAAGTGTGCTACCAAAATATTTTGGTTTGAGAGGTTATGATGTTAATATTTCTGTTTTTGAAGTTGCTAAAAGTGTGTTAATTTATTTAGGAATTCCATTTTTAGCAGGATTTTTATCACGTAAATATTTAACAAAATACAAGGGTGAAAATTGGTACAAGTATAAATTTATTCCTTTTATTTCTCCAATAACATTAATTGCATTATTAGCAACTATTGTATTGATGTTTAGCCTTAAAGGCGATATGATTTTACAATTACCATTGGATGTTATTAGAGTTGCCATTCCATTAATAATTTATTTTATCGTTATGTTTTTAAGTAGCTTTTTTATTGCAAAATCTATGAAAGTTCCTTATGATAAAAATGCATCAGTAGCTTTTACAGCTACAGGGAATAATTTTGAGCTGGCTATAGCAGTTTCCATTGCAGTTTTTGGGTTAAATTCTGCTCAGGCTTTTACGGGAGTTATAGGTCCATTAGTTGAAGTACCTATTTTAATAGGTTTAGTTAATGTATCACTTTGGTTAAAGAAAAAATATTATTAATCAATTTTATAAAAACAACTATCTGTTCGTCAGTTCGAGTATCCTGAAATAGTTTCAGGATGTATCGAGAACCTATAAAAGTTCTCTTTAATTTTTTCTCGATACTTTTTTGATTCATTTCATTGCTCAAAAAAACTCGGAATGACGCACTTAATAAATTAAGTAAATGAAAATATTAATACTTTGTACAGGAAACTCCTGCCGCAGCCAAATGGCTGAGGGTTTTTTAAAATCATTTGATAAAAACCTTGAAGCTTATTCAGCGGGAACAAAACCAACCTTAAAAGTTCATCCAAAAGCAATACAAGTTATGTCAGAATTGGGTATCGATTTAAGTAATAATAAACCAAAATCAGTTGCTCAGTTTTTAAATCAACCTTTTGATTATGTGATAACTGTTTGTGATGGAGCAAAAGAAAGTTGCCCAATGTTTACCGGAAGTGTAAAACATAGAATTCATATTGGTTTTGAAGATCCGGCAGATACTATCGGAACAGATGCAGAAATTACTTCTGAGTTTAGAAAAATTAGAGATGAAATTGAACAGCGATTTAATAGTTTCTACCTAAAAAATCTAATTACTAAAAATGAATCCTTTTAAATAATTGTATTATGAAAAGAAGTTTAACAGATATTCAATACAAAGAAGATACCGAAAAACTGGCTCGTTTTGCTAAAGCATTGGGGCATCCTACACGAATAGTAATATTAAAACATTTAGAAAATCAATCTTGTTGTTTTACAGGTGAATTGGTAGATGTTTTGCCTTTAGCACAATCTACAATTTCACAACATTTAAAAGAATTAAAAAATGCTGGATTAATTCAAGGAGAATTAAAGCCACCAAAAATAAAATATTGTATTCATCAAAAAAATTGGGCAACAGCCAAAAAATTATTTGAGAATTTATTTAATGTGAGCAATAGTTTTGAAAAAGTTAAATGTTAAACAAATAGTAATAAAAAAGAATTACAAGTAATATGTTTGATTGGATTCAAAAATTAGCAGATTGGTTTGTATTTGATAAACTACAATTAGTAAAAGGTCAACGCTTAGCAGAAGCCTTAAACTTTTTTATATACGACAGTATAAAAATTTTACTTTTACTGTTTGTTATCATCTTTTTAATGGGAATAATTAATAGTTATTTTCCTGTTGAAAAAGTTCGTAACTACCTGTCTAGAAATAAATTATTTGGTTTTGAATATTTAATGGCAAGCTTGTTTGGGGTGGTAACACCATTTTGTTCGTGTTCTTCTGTTCCATTGTTTATTGGTTTTGTAAGAGGTGGCATTCCACTGGGCGTCACGTTTTCATTTTTGGTAACCTCACCTTTAGTAAATGAAGTGGCTATTGGTCTTTTTTTAGGCCTTTTTGGAATAAAAATAACAGTTATTTATGTTGTAAGCGGAGTTTTACTTGGTTTAATTAGCGGTCTCATTTTAAGTCGGTTTAAACTAGAACGATTTTTAACTCCTTGGGTGAAAGAGGTATTAGCCAGTGCAGAAAGAGAAGAAGAAGCTTTTGTATCAGAAAAAACTCCTTTTAGTAAACGTTTGCCTATTATTTGGGATGAAGTATTAAAAATTATTAAAGGAATTATTGTTTATATACTTATAGGTATTGCTATTGGTGGATTAATGCACGGTTATATTCCTCACAATTTCTTTGAACAATATATGGGTAAAGATAATTTTTTTGCTGTGCCTTTGGCAACAATTTTGGCAGTACCAATGTATTCTAATGCATCAGGTATTTTACCCGTAATGCAAGTATTGGTATCAAAAGGAATTCCAATAGGAACAGCAATTGCTTTTATGATGGGAGTGGTGGCCTTATCATTTCCAGAAGCCATGCTACTTAAAAAAGTAATGACTTATAAATTAATAGGAATATTTTTTGGAGTAGTAACACTTTGTATTATTTTTTCAGGATATTTATTTAATATAATATTATAAAATTTTTAAATTTAAACGTGTTGAAAATAAAAAAACCCAATAGTAGGATAAATTCTTTAAAAAAAATCAGCTTTTAAAATTAAAAATGAAATTTAAAATGGATAAAATATACCAACAGCAAATTAATGAAATAACAGAACATAATATATATACAGAATTAGCAAAACTGAGTTTAGATGATGAGAATACTAAAACATTAAAAATAATTTCTAACCAAGAACTATCTCATTATAATTTTTGGAAAGAAATTACCAAAAAGGAAGCTAAACCGAATAGGTGGAAAATAAAAAAACATATTTGGTTGGCTAAAATATTTGGCTTGTCATTTTCATTGCGTCTTATGGAAATGGGAGAAGGAGAAGCAAGTAAGTTCTATAGTTCTATTGCAGAAAAATATCCTGAAGCTTTAACTATTCAAGAAGAAGAACTTGAGCATGAACAAAAATTAATAGGTATTTTAAATGATTCTCGTTTAAACTATGCAGGTTCTATTGTGCTAGGGTTAAATGATGCTTTAGTTGAATTTACGGGGACATTGGCAGGTTTAACTTTCGCTTTCTCAAATAACAGAATTGTTGGCGCAACTGGACTTGTTATGGGCTTTGCGGCTTCACTTTCTATGGCAGCTTCAGGTTATTTATCTTCAAAAGAAGAGGAAGCAAATGAAAAAATAAATCCGATAACAGCGGCAATTTATACAGGAGTATCATACATTCTTACGGTTGTGTTTTTGGTGGCTCCTTATTTAATACAGGATAATCCATATTTAGCATTAGGCTCAATGTTGTTAATAACAGTATTAATTATAGCCGGTTACACATATTACATTTCAATAGCCAAAACATTATCTTTTAAAAAAAGGTTTTTGGAAATGGCAGTTATATCTTTGGGAGTTGCCGCAATCTCATTTGGAATAGGAGTATTAATAAAGCAAGTTTTTGGAATAGAAACTTAATATTATAATAAAAAAAAAGAGTTATACATTAAATATTGTTATAATCTGTATTACCACAAAATTTTAGTATGTATTTAGCTTTAAAAAACTAATTTTTTAAAATACTATCCTCCAAATTTGCGCTACTAAAAAAGTAACCACAAAGCCCATAATAACTGGTAAAACAGTAGCAACAGTAGTCCATTTTAAGCTTTTGGTCTCTTTATAAATGGTATATATTGTGGTACTACAAGGGTTGTGTAATAAGCTGAATAACATAATGTTAACCGCAGTAAGTAATGTCCATCCTCCAGCTCTTAAAATTTCTCCAGTTGCATTTACAGAATCTAGTTCAAACATAACACCTGCACCATTTCCTGCAGAAATTCCTGTAACCAAAACAGTTAACATCAATATGGTTGGAATTACAATTTCATTAGCGGGTATTGCAACAATAAAAGCTAATAAAATAACGCCGTTTAAACCTAATAAAAAACCAAACCCATCTAAAGAATTAATAATCCACGCCGCAACACTTTCGTTACCTATATAGATATTAGAAATTAGCCAAATTATTGCACCAGCAGGTGCAGCAAATACTATTGCTCTCCATAAAACGATTAAAGTTCTGTCAATTAAGGAGGTATAAATAGTTTGCCAAAATCTTGGAGGCCTGTATGGAGGTAATTCAAGATTAAATGTAGAAACTTCACCTTTTAAAATGGTTTTTGATAGTGCCCAAGAAGAAAAAAACATAAAAAATATTCCTAATAAGGCAATTCCAATTACGGCTGTTAAAGAAGCCAATCCTGATAAATAATTAGGTACTACAGCACCAATAAAAATAGTTGCAATTAAAATTTGAGTAGGCCAACGGCCATTACATAGTGAAAAATTATTTGTTATAATGGCAATTAGTCGTTCTCTAGGACTATCAATAATTCTTGTAGCAATAACACCGGCAGCATTACATCCAAATCCCATACTCATAGTTAAAGCTTGTTTCCCATGAGCTCCAGATTTTTTAAATAGAGAATCTAAATTAAAGGCAACTCTTGGTAAGTAACCAAAATCTTCTAATAAAGTAAATAGCGGAAAAAAAATTGCCATTGGAGGTAACATTACTGAAATTACCCAAGCAACAGATAAATAAACACCGTCAATTAAAAATCCACTTAACCACCAGGGAGTATTAAATGTTGTTGCTAAATTTTTTAGCAGTGGGTGA
>Ga0256840_1002438_pt1 | contig 16314 bp, 20 predicted proteins | sample 355202metaG_FD_185969 | JGI IMG/M metagenome (GOLD analysis project Ga0256840, IMG submission 185969) | Hydrothermal vent microbial communities from Mid Atlantic Ridge, Atlantic Ocean - 355-202 | ecosystem: Environmental > Aquatic > Marine > Hydrothermal vents | place: Atlantic Ocean: Mid... | reverse complement strand
AGAACAAATTTACCTTACTTATTTATCTATAAAAAGCACAAATATTTAGGCATTCACAACACTACAAATTCTTTGGATGGAGGCGTGTTCTCGCCGATGAAAATGTTGATTAAAATTCATAGAGGATTGAGTAAGTCTTTGAAGTTAAAAATGGTGGATGATTATTTAGTTAGAGATAAGAAAAATTAATAATTCAGACCCCCATTTTTACCATTAAGTCTCCCTTTGCATTTATGAAACACCATATGAATTTCAAAGAGACGAGATATCTAGGATTGGAAAAGAATCAAGAACATTTTAATCTTATTGCAGCCTGTGCAAACCTGCGAAGAGTACCCAAACTGATGGAAGCCTATGGATAGCCATAAGAAATAGCATAAAAGTGTCAATATAGGTACTTAAAAGCAAAATATATCACATAAATGAAGGATATTTCAGAGAAAAATAGCTAAAAATGAAGGAGTTTATTTTTTAGGTGTTATAATATTTGAAATATGATGGATTCTTTGGGTTATTCAGAGGGTTCAATTTGACATTGAACATTTTAAACAATAAAAAGATAATATAAAATACAAGAAAGAGTATAATATACTTATTCTCAAAAAAAATCGTCTTAAAAAAATAAAAAATGAATATATAATAAATATCTTCTAAAAGAAGAATATCTAATTTACTAAATATATGGAGATATTGCATGAAAATACGAGTCTATTACGAAAACTCCTTTTAGGGTGCCATCTACGAAATAGCCCCTATCTACAAGGGGTTTTAAAACTTTACCTCTTCTAAATTCCATTTTAAGCGAAAAAATGGGCACGATTTTGGTCACGCAAAATCACACTATTTTTTCATTGATAATGGAGAAAAAATGGTTGTAAAACTTGTAGCATCTAAAGGTAGTGGCTCTTTTGGTGGTTTGGCTAATTATATTTTAGACAAATCACATGATGGGGCTAAAGTTGTAGATACAGAATTTACTAATTGCCCCTACTCTACCATTGAAAAGAATCTATCTTTTATCAAAAAGATGCAAGATCTTAACCAATCTGCAAAATCTGATAAAACGATGCATTTTATCGTATCTTTCAGAGAGGGAGAGATCCCTTCTAAAGATACACTAAAAGATATAGAATATGAACTTCTCAAATCTATAGGCATGGAATCACATCACCGATTGAGTGTTACACATAACAACACTGCTAATTTTCATATGCATATTGCTATAAACAGAATACACCCAGAAACTAAAAAATTGATTGATCCTTGGCAAAGCAAAAAGAAGCTAGACCGTAAGGCGATAGAGCTTGAAGAGAAGCACCATCTTCAAAAAGACAATCATGCTCCAAATGATTTACTCAAACAAGCGGGTATTATGTTTGAAGATATCAAGTATTCAAAATCAAAAGATATAGAAATTCACTCTGGAGTAGATAGCCTCCTCACCTGGATAAAAGAGGAAGCCATAGACGACATCAAAGGGGTACTCAAAGATCCTAAATTATCCCTGGAGGATTTACACCAGGTATTAGCCGATTACAATCTGGAGCTAAAACCCAGAGGTAACGGTATTGTCATTAAAGACAAAACACGAAAACTTTTTGTAAAAGCCTCCGATGTTCACCGAGACCTATCCAAAGGTAAGCTGGAGAAACGCTTTGGAGCGTTCAAGACCTCTAAGATTACCTCCACTCCAAAAAAGAAATTTGGTAAACCCATAAATGAGTATTGGAAACGGTATCAAAAACTATCTACACAAAAGAGATCTACCAAGACAGAAGAGTTAAGAGTTGAAAAATTAGCCAGAGAAACACTCAAAGCAGAAATTACAAAGAAATATGCAGCACGAATCCAAAAGATCCAAACAGATCCTCTTATCAATAAACGACACAAAGCCCAAGCACGAAAAAAAGTTTACGCACGGCGCAAGGCAGAGCTAACAGCTCTTAAAGAGACATTTAGCAAGAAGCGTACAGAGATCTACTCCAGGACCAAACAAACATCATACAAAGAGTACCTAATGGAATTGGCACTCTCTGGAGATGAGGGAGCGTTAAAAGAACTCCGAAAACAGAAACAAGAGATCAAACCAGATGATAAGGTACTTTTGCACCCTAAGAAAAAAGTATCACACTCCATCTTTAAGAGCTTCATATCCAAGATTACCAAGCAGGGTAATGCAGTCTATGAAGTAGGCAAAAACTCCACCGTCACAGACAAAGGAGACCATCTAAAGCTCTCTTTGGAGTCCAAGAGCGATGAGGCGATGCTACAAGCTCTTAAAATGGCAGTTGCCAAGTATGGTAATACTTTGGACATTCAAGGCAATATCGAGTTTAAAAAGCGTGTACTTATGGTAACGCAAAAGTACGATCTAAAAGTGAACTTTGCAGATCAGAAGATGCAGAATATTAAGAGTGAGATGAAGAGAAATATAAAGACTCTATCAAATAAAAGAGGTATGAGAAGATAAACTACTTTACCTTCAATAATTTATCTATGATATACTTTTGCAATATATCATACTCTAATATATCCATTTTGGGCTCCATGATACCCTCTGTTTCTACATCTAGTTCATCAGGCTTTTTGGCTTGAATATTTTGAACAATATGATTGTCTGTATAGGTAAACCTATACTCTTTAATTGTTTCAAGAATATCTTTGGCATTGTATCCTTCATACTCTAACATATATACAATATCATACAAATCACGAATTTTATTTCTATCCAAAAGCAAAAGGGACTTCAATTTAAAAAGTGTATCTAGACTGGTAATTTGTAGATAACCAAAAGGTACCGATATATCATTTTTCAATATCTCACTCTCTAATATATTACTAGAAGGGTTGACTACAAAATCAACTTTGACACCATCTATGGAAAAACGCTTATGATAATCTTCTATCTCGCCACCATCATTAATTACACTATCTATAACAGCACGATCAAAGGGTAGTGGTTTGGCGTTATATTTTTCTAAAACATCCAAAGAAGGTAAAGTACTATGATGAGGAAAAGTAATATCTATATCAAAGCTCATTCGATGCTTGACATGAAACGCAATCGCAGTACCACCTATGAGCTGGGCTTGCTTTTTCTTAAAAAAATGTTCTTTGGAAAATTGTTCCAAAAGTAGAGCAGCAGGCGGATATATCATGTAGCTTGTTTAGTGTTTCTTAATTGGGTTTCTACTGTTGCAAAGAGCTTATCAGAAACTCTATTACGATATTTGATAAGTGCTTTTGTGATTGTGTCTGCACCAAAAAATATAGCAAGTTTATGAATCACTTCACTACTATACCCATTTATAAGAGCTGATACTATAATGATATTTTTGTCAATCTTTTTTTCACGATCTACATTCCATAATACAGCAGGATCCAAACCAAACTCTAGAAGCTCTCTTGGTGTTACTGTAGGAGAATTATGATATTTACTGTGTCTTTTTTGTATCATTGCTTCATCCTTTCAGTAGTTTATTAGCACTATTATAACATAAGTTCAAAATATAACAAAAAAACTATTCCCAATCCAACTTGCTAATTGTTACCCCATCAAAAAAATCATTTATATCACATTCCAGAATAGAAGCTATCATAAAGAGATGTTTTAGAGAGAAATGCTGATTGTGACAGATCTCTGCTTGGGAGACGAGGGAGACAGACTTAAATCCCATTAAATGGGTGAGTTGGAGTTGGCTTAGTCCTTTTTCTTCTCTATTTTGCTTGACATTCTTTCCTATTACTCTATAGAACTCTTCTATCTCTTGTTCATTTTTCACGGTGAAACCGCCTCTTAAGCTTTTTCACAATAGTACTTTGATAGAATCTTTTTGCAACCTGTATATACAGGGTAAGGAGACTACCACAATGAAAAAACTAATTTTATTTGCAATACTGACTGGGCTACTTGTAGGGCTTACGGGGTGTAATGATGAGGCTTCACAAAAAGAAGCAGAGAAAAAAGCCAAAAGAGAACACATGAAACAGCATGTAGATACCAGTGGTGAGAAGAAAATTACCAAGCTACCTTTTTAGTGACACCTATGAAACAGTTATTACAATTTGCAGACAATAAAACTTACTTTGGCGTGACTTTTCATCGTCATGGTATCAAAGTATCAGATTTGAAGAAACTACCTTTCTTTGATCTTTTTACAGACTATCATGGTGATAAACTTTATCTGACCGATGGTCAAGAGGATTATATCCCGCTGATAGATTGGGAAGGTTTTTGTTTTGACTATGTGATGCATGGGAATTATAGAAAAAATGGTTAACCTTGAGAGGTTATAATATAGCATGAATCAAGGAGTTTGAAGATGATTTATCAAGAATTTACACAGGCAGAAGCCAGAGAGCTTGGAGCCTTTACGGAAGATGCACTCAGTGAAAAAGATGCTATGAGTGCAGCATACCATCCATACGGGGATCCTTATGGAGAAAACTACCCTACCAAGTGGGATAACTTTTATAATAAATGGCTGGCTTTAGACCTTACTAGAACGGGAGGCTTCCCATCGGTATTACTTGGCACTCTTTTAGTGCTTACAGCCCCGTTTACGCTTGGTAAAATATGGGTGATTGATCCGATTATGAACTACTTACGCAAATAAAAGTCTTTTTTTATTTACAGTAGTTCTTTTTAAATTTTAATAATTAATTTTTATAGAGATTATAAATATGTATTTTACCCACACCTGTGGAACGTTTTTTACTTTTTACAGGAAAATCATATAATGCACCAAAATTTACAGTATCATCTTCTTCATGATTAACAAGAAATACAGCACAACCTATAGCATTTGGTTTGGTACCGATAGGGGCTATTCTAAAGCTTTTTTTTGTATTCGAAATTTTTTCTAATAATTTAAATGATTGATATGGATTATTTGCAGAAACATATTTAATTTCTGTAAAAGAGTACTTTGCATCAAAGAATTTTAAGTGATTATTAATTGTTCTACTTTCCCAACCTGGTGAAAAACCAGGTAATGGAACAACAGGAACAAAATTTTCATATATAATTTCTTCAGATGAAAATATTTGTCCCAGTCTTTTTTTTTCAAAACCCAAAAAAGCAACTAATTCAACATCAACAAGTTCAGTATTAATTGTATAGCCTGGCAAAGGTGGAAATTGTTGAAGTTTTTCAGATAAAGAAAACTCATCATAAGTTGTAATGGAACTATTCCGAAACCTATATTCTGATGGCTCAATATATAATATTTGAATATTCTTAATAAATTCAAGTTTATTGGCATCACTAAGAATATAAAGGATTTCTGCAAAACTTAATGATGTAGCATCAATAATTAGAGATTCATCTTTGTATTGATTTAATAATTCTTGTATTAGTTCATTTCTTTTAAAAGTTTTATTATTTGCTCTAAAATGGAAATCCAACTCATTATATTTCAAAAAAATTTTATTTTCTATATCTAAATTATTGAAAAGATCCATTACAAATTCACCTCTATCATCTAGGCTGCAATCTCCATGATATGCAATAACAGTAGATTCAAATGATAATTTTTCATCATTATTGTATGTTTCAATATTTTTAAATTTCCACATTAATATGTTTCTCCAAAAAGTCCTAGATCTTCTGCATCTTCAATTTTCCAATCTTTTACAAATTTTTTATATAATTTATCAAATTCTATATCACTACTTAGAAAAATGATCTTTATCTCATCAAGAGTAAAAACAATTTTATGTATTTTTCTCATACTGATTTTATAGTATGGTGCGAGTATAGGACTTAACATAAATTCTTTGGTTGCAATATTATCAGGAGAATCTTTAGTGGTTTCATCAAACTCTTGCAAAACATTCCATAATTTAGCCTCATATAATAATGTTTTAATTTTTTTATCAATTGATTCTATTGCATGTGTTTCAACAGAAAAGTGTATGTTTTCTGGTTTACTTTGAGTTCTTATCTTTTGTTTTAGCGAAAATATAATTCCTAATCTATTTGCAATTTTTTGTAAATCTTGCCCATATGGTCCAAGCTCAGATATAGTATCAAGCTCTTGTCTGCTGCAGAATTTAGATGCCTTTGCTTGAAGTTCAATAGCTACTTGAGGAATTTCTGACATAGACTTATTAGCATTAACCATTGAATTTTCCAACTCAACAAATGATTGATAGCAGAGTTCGAGTAAATGGCGAAGATTACTTCTAGACATTAAACAAAACCGCTCAAATCCTGCATAAATTGGACAAATTCTTTGAGGAAATGATATGTATATATATAAAATTGATCCTACTAGAACATTTGAAATTTGTTCTTTATATGCTTGCACTGAAGAAGATTTTGAGCCAGTCTTATACTCCTCAAAAAGTTTGTATAGATCTTCAGGTTTAGTTCGTGATCTGAATAAAAGGGTCCCATTAGCTAATGAAGCTTCAGGAAAATCATCATTATAAAAAGATAAGCTAGGCAATAAAGTCTTTTTTGTTTTTAAGGCAATATCTATATTTTTTATTAATTTACTTTTTAATGTTTTATCAGAAAAAATTTGATTAGCAATCTCTTTATATGCCAAAGATGGCAACACACTATTAACAAAGTCGATTATTTTATTTTTATACTCAAGTGATCTTCTTTGATCCAGTTGAGTAATATCAGATATTTTATTTTGGTCAATAATATCATTTCCAGAAATATATTCTTGTATTTTTGTTGCTATAATTTCAGCAGAAAGAAGCTTAAAATCATCATCTGTTCGAGCATATAAATCATCAACTAAGTCTATGATTCTATGATCATTTCTTCTTTGTGTATGTTCCTTGCTTGTGGTTTCATCAGTTACATAAGCATGTTTTTTATAGGCTACACTAAATAAAAGAGGGTTTTCTCCATGCTTCATCCAAGTATTTATAATTTTTTGTTGTTCTTCTCTTAAATTTTCAAACTCATCAATAAAAATATGGAATTTTGTATTTTGAAAAAAAGCATTATCTTTTAATATTAGAATTAAATACTCAATAGTTGCTTTCCCATCTAAGTAAAAATGAAAGTCACTTTTGGGATTATGTAGCCAATTTTGCAGTTTAAATAAGGATCCTCTTACTATACTTTTTAATTCAATTAAAAAAACTTTTTTATCTAAATTTAATTCACTTGTAAATTCACTTGGCAATATAAAGTTTTTTAAATCATCTTTTAATTTATAATCATAATAACTCGAATCTAAAAATATATCAATTAATCCAGTAAATTTCATTAAAAACGATAATGCAACATACGTATTAAATACGGCTTCCCATTTTTCACCAATATAATCTTCATTAATTAACTGTACAAAATGTGTATCTGGTTTCCAATATACACCTAATGTATTAATATCGCTTTCATCGATATTAAGTCTTTTTTTACTTAGTTGTGTATGATATGCATGATACTTCAGATACATTGTTTTTCCAGTACCCCTACCACCCACAACTTTCACACCCTTTGTTTCATTTAATAAATTAAATTGAGCATAATTTAAGGGGAGAACATATTTTCCCCACAAATCATCTGGAAATTCTTCTGCTCTATTCTTTTTAAAAATTTGTGATAATCTTTCTTCCATATTTAATCCTTTATCTTGGAACAAGATGATTCCATAAATCATCATTATAAAATAGTATTGGTAGAGTGTTATTTGGTGTTGATACAGAAAAGATATATGTTAATCCTAAATCTCCTCTTCCCATTAAACCTTTTTTTAATTTAGTTTTTTGCTTCATCATTCTTTCATACAATCCTATTAAATTATTAATATCAATATTTTCAATAATTTTAGGCATAAATTCTTCATTAAAAAAATTATATCTTGTATCTAATTTTTCAACAGGCTCAATAATAACTCTTGGATATTTAATATAATCAAAAGATTCCAAAGCGATTGTTGTTGCGGCAAGGGGACAATAAAGTAAAATTAATTCTTCAGTATCTAAATAGAATTTTTCTAAGAATGTATTAAATTGCTCCCCTGTACCCATTATATCGTCAAATAACACAATGACTTTATTTTTATTTCTATCTACATCTTTTAATTTTTCCGCTGAAACCTTCAAATCATTATGAAAACTTCCATATCTTGCAAAATCTCTTAAAATTGTACTTCCACTTTTTCCTGTTCCTTGGTCAATATTTTCAATTGTAGAAAATAATATAGAAGAACCATACCCTCGTTCTAATGTTTTATGAAAGTCATCCATAGTTCCAATATGAATACTGTTATTTTTCAATACCTTTGGTATTATTAAATCTATAATATATTGATACATCGATAAGATGGACAATTTATTTCGATATATAATTCTATAAATAATAATTGCTGCTAAAAATTTTTCATGATTTGTATCAAAATTTTTATACCATAATAGAAAATCATCTTCAGCTATATCCCAATGATTAATTCTAATATACTTAATTGCTCGATTATGCATATCGGAACAAAATTCTTCCCACTCTTCAGGTAATTCAAACATTATTTGTATCCTTTATATTTATAGGAAAGTTTTTTATATCTTCAATTGTAATATGTTGGGCTGCAACTCCTTTTGTATGTGCATGTATCCATTCTTGACCACTAATACACTTTAAAAGACTAAAAATTTCATTCCTTAAATTTTCATCTACTCTTATAATTATTAAACAATCTGTAGGAACAAAAAAACCTTCTTTTACTATACCTATTTTACCAACAACAGAACTACCTACTCTAGCTAATACAATATCACCAGGAATTACAAATTTATTTGCATATTTATTTAATGACTTTGTAGATTTTAACTTATTATAAAAAATATTTTTATTTTTAAAACTAGTTGTATGCAAAATGTGTTTATTGGATATATCTTTTAACAAATATTTTGATTTTCCCCTAAATATATATGCACAATCTTTCAATTTGTCTTCATTTTGATAATTTTTTTTATTACATTGAGTATATTCATAAAAAGAATAATCCATTCTTTTTATTGCATCTTTATAATGAATATTTAGATAATTAGATTCTAAATTTGAAAGTCTTATAAATGATGATTCCCTTAATGTTTTTTTTAATATCAATATATGTGTTTTAGCCTGGGTATTCTTAAAAATATTCCTAGGTAATTCTAAGACTTTTTGGACATTATAATTTAAGATGAGTAATTTTCTAAACTCCAATAAAGAATCATTTGTAAAAAAACCATCAGGTAATATTAATGCTAAAGTACCATTGTTTTTTAAAATCTTTAAACTCTGCAAGATAAATGGTATTTCCGAAGATATATATTTTCCTTTATACTTATCAGATAGATTATATTCATTCAATAATTTTTTAATATTTTCATCTTTTGTAATTTTATGGAAAGGCGGGTTACCTATACATAGATCTACCTGATTAATATCATTAACTAACAATTCAATTGTTTTATATTGAAATATATCGTAATTTGTGCAGTAAATATTTGAATGATTTGAAGATAACTTTTGGCAGCATAAAGGATCAATATCATTTCCATACAATATGGAATCACGCCATATTTTCTTCGCTTCTATTAATAAAGCACCTTCTCCCATCGCTAAATCAATTATTTTCTGAGGAGAAATAATATCTAATTCATTAATTAATATTTGGCTATACTTTGTAGGAGTAAAAAATTGCTTAAAGTTTTCGGACATAGTCATAAATAATATTCTCCTCCCCCGTCATATTTTTATATTCATATAAATAAATATATTCTAGCATAAATATAATCTCATTTAAATTTTATACCATTGAGCATCCCCAATGTGAATACTCTTCAGGACGATTATGTGACACAAAATACATATTTTGTGTCACATAAACCCTTCCTGCCTTTCTATTCAAATCAAATTAAGACTATTTAAGAGAACTTAAACAAAATAAGCAAAAAAATCTCAAGGATTATGCTTAACTATGCTTGATTCTCCTAAAATATTCTAAAATATGCTTAATTTAACTTATTTTGCTTTACCAAAGTACCCTACATAGTCAAACACCTCTTCAGGGTATTTGACCATCGCATACACCTCTACTTTTGAAAAATTACGATGGATAATTTTACTTAGCAACTCCTTTTTAGGCTTCTTGGCAAACCCCGCTTCAAACCCTTTGATGCGTTCTACCAGTTTGGCTTTGGCATTACTGGGTAAAAGGTCTGTATCATTCTCTTCTGACATATCGGCAAGAATTTGACGGAGAATATCTTTAGAGTAGTAGGTGTTGAGAAAATCAACCAAACTTGATTCAAATACTGTAACAAGTTTAGCTTTAGCTGAGTAGATAGCATTGTCTACCATAAGCTCATTTATCTCATCTAGCTTGTCCTTTGAGCTGCCTAAAAACTCAAACTTGGAGATCTTGCCAGTGTCTAAAAACTCTTGTATAGACTCCTCATCCAAATACTTATGCACTAAATCAATAATAGGGCGTTTCTCCTTCTTCCAAGAGAAATAAGTAGTTCTTGACCACCCGAACAGTTTTACTAATAAGTCTTCCATAAAACCTCCTGATAAACAAAAGTATATCAGAAAAACTTTACTGTTCCTAACTTTTAGGAATATTTCTGAACTATTCTTAAAAATTCTTAACTTTACTTTACTAAAAATACTATTACTTGACTTTTAAGAAATATTAATGCTATGATTCGTGTATCACAAAGAGGACTACAAATGAGTAAACGATACTACTGGCTAAAACTAAAAGATGACTTTTTCATAGACCCCAAAATAAAAAAGCTACGAAAAATAGCTGGAGGAGATACCTATACCGTCATACTTTTGAAACTCATGCTTTTGACACTTAAAACAGATGGCATACTCATCTTTGAAGGCATAGAAGAGACACTTCAAGGAGAACTCTCTCTAAAGCTGGATGAAGATGAAAATAACATCAGTGCTACATTGATCTTCATGGAGAAGATGCAACTCATCGTTGAACTAGATGCCTATAGATACAGCCTGCCTCAAATGGCTCTACTTACAGGCTCGGAGACCGATGCAGCTAAAAGGAAACGCAAAGAAAGAGCGAACAAAAAAACCAAAAATGTGACATTGTCACAACCTAGTCACAAAACTGTTACGCTAGAGATAGAGAATAAGAAGAAGAGTTAGAGAAAGAGACAGACACAGAGAAAGAAAGCATTGAAAAATGGCTCCATACAAAATCTATAAATGCAAATAATCCTCATACTTATAAAGCAAAAATGAGACAACTCATAGAAGTACAAGATAGAGATGCCTTAGATGAATTTCATACTTGGGTACAAAAGCACAATGAGATAGCTGCACAAAAGGCGTATAAACAGATGATAGATGAATTTGACTATAGACCGTTGAAAAAACTTGATGGTAAAACGGTACAAAATGTTATCTCTGACAAAGGTACCTCATATCTCGATATTCACTTTAAAGATGGCTCACATATCAGCGTACCAAAAGAACAAATATATCTATCTATCACACAAGGAGGTGCAACACATGAAAGTCTATAAAGATCACTATATCAGAGCCAGAGTGACTGAGCATGAGTATAACCACATTAAACTCAAAGCTCAAAACATGGGCTTGCCTCTCTCTGCTTATATTCGTAATATCTCTATGAACTACCCAATAAAAAGTGTAGCTGACCAAAATGCCCTTAATGCCCTCTTGAACACAAGAGCTGACCTAGGGAGGGTTGGAGGTCTGCTAAAGATGGCTTTGAGCCAAAAAATGCCTCTAGGAGATAGAAGTACAGTAGAAGTAGAACAGCTACTCCATGACATAGAAGATAAAGCTCAAAAGCTTTTACTTATCTCTGAGCAGTTGCTATGAAAGGGCTATGATGTTTGAAGAATTAGAAAATACATTAACTAAGATTTTGGAAAAATTGAATAATCAAGAGATCATGCTTCAAATGGTGCTTAGTTCTCTAACTACCAGTAAACAAGTGGCAGCATTTTTGGGTGTGAGTACACGGACTATAGAGCTTTGGGTAAAGAACGGTACACTTGTGCAGGATCTGCATTATTATCGTAATGATAAAAACCGTTTAGTATTCATCCCTAATGCTATTCTAGAATATAAAAAGAATCCCAAAAAATCCAAAACAGACACAATACAAAAAAGGGATGAAAAAGAAAAGGCACACATCATCCATCCTACGGCTAAAAAATTTGTTACTGGATTGCAATAATGGCAAAGCTAAAACCTATCAAATATCACTACTCTGGCATTAAGTTCACGATAAAAGAACGTCATAATAAATGGTGGTTGGATTTTTACTTTAACAAAAAGCGTGTAAGGCGTTCTACAGAGTGTCATGCAACCAAAGATGGCTTGACAGAAGTAAAAAAGGTTATCATTCCAGAGATAGCCATGGCACTACTTGATCATGTTACAGCTCCAGAGACAGAGAAGGAGTGGACGGTAGATGAATTTGCTATAGAGTATTTTGAACTTCAAAAAAATCAGATACGTGAACATACACTAGAGCGTAACATCGCCCACTATAATAACCACATAAAGCCCTACTTTGGTTCTAGGCTCATCGATACATTGAAGCCTATAGAGCTTGAAAAATGGCAGAATACAAAGCTAAAAACATACAAGCCTCAAACAGTCCAAAAGTATAGATCTATTTTATTTTCTATTTTGACAAAGCAGTGGACAATGACATCATCATGAAAAATCCACTCTCTAAAGTCACCGCTCCAACACAACTAAAGAATTTTAGAAACCAAGAAAAGAATGTAGAGCCATTTACAGAAGATGAACTCTCTACCCTTATCAAAGAAGCAAACGGTTACATGAAAAACTTTATACGCTTCATGTATGCCACAGGTGCTAGACCTGGGGAAATCATCGCTCTACAATGGGATGATATAGATTTTGAGCGAAAAATTATCAAAATATTCAAAACGAGGATGAGAGACAAAGAGGGTGACACCAAAACAGTAGCATCTACCAGAGAAGTCGATCTACTACCTTTAGCAGAAAATGCACTCAAGGATCAAAATAAAATTACTGGAAATAATGGTCATATATTTGTAAACTCATCCAAGAATCCGTTCTATAGCCATGACATCATAGGCGTAAATTTCCAAAAGCTTTTAACCAAATGTGGGGTACAAGCAAGAGTCTTGTATAATCTTAGACATACATTCGCTTCGCAGCTCATCAGTAAAGGTGCGGATATCGTTTGGGTCAGCAGAATGCTAGGACATAAAGATGTTTCTATCACCCTCAAAGTCTATACTAAATTTATAGAAGAGGATGACGAAAAGCGATTTAAGAAAATAGAAAAAATGGGCACGATTTTGGGCACGGTGACTATATAGTACCCCTCAAAAGCCTTATATATGGGGTTTAGAAGATGAAGATAAGAGTATATTACGAAGATACAGATTTAGGTGGTATCGTCTACCATACTAACTATATAAAATTTTGTGAAAGAGCGCGTTCTGAAATCTTTTTTCAAAAAAAGATGGTGCCTACACTTGGGGAAGATAGTGGGTTTGTGGTGAGGAACATTAATGCAGACTTTTTAGCTACTTCTACGCTTGGTGATATGCTAACGGTTACCACCACACTCAAGACGCTCAAAAGTAGTTCTTTAGTACTTATACAAGAGGTATGGAAAGAGGAGGTGAAAGTATTTTCTATGGAAGTAGTGTTGGTTTATATAAGTAAAGGGAAACCTTCTCGTATCCCTGAGTTGTTCAGAGATATTTTTGAAGGTTTTTAACTTTTTTATGAGAGAAAAAGATGTGATACGGCAACTGCGAAAGCAGATGCCCCTATGTACCCTGCACCGAACATAAATGATGAAATAAGTTTTAAGATAGGTTGAAATCTCCATTTAACCAATAAAATAATCAATGACCCAATGATAGATGGCAAAAATACATATGCCATCAAAAAGCCTAAGCTAAAATGGTTTGGTATAAGAATTTGAGTAGAGACCAAAAATCCGATGATAAAAACAGCTATAATATACATAGCCATATATTTTATCGTTGAATATTTACCTGCCAATTCACCTATATTTAATTCTTCTGTAAAAACATCTTTGATATCAGAGAAATCTGCATCTTTTAATGACATCTCTTCTGCAATGAAGAAGATAATAATACTCGCAAAAAATCCAATGCCGATGGCAATCATTAACATACCCATTATTTATCCTTTTATTTCTAGTTTTTGACTCAATTAATTGTAACATAAAATAATTTTATATTAGTTTTTATTATAAAGTTAGTTTAAAAAATATTTTTAGGTGTGTAAAAAAGGTATTTAATACGTCATAAAAGAGGATAGATGTTTAAAGTGACTTTTTAGCTTCTTCTGCTTTTTTACAAAAGAGTTCAGCACGATATTCATAAGAAGCCAACGAAGCAGCAGCAAGCATATCTTTACGTAAATGTTTTTTATAATCTTCCACTTTTTTAGTGAAAAGTTTACATAATCTATCATTTTCTACAAACTCAGCTTTATTTTTAGCTCCTTGTTCATTAAAGAATCCAGCAAAAGTGATAGTATTTATAAGTGCGAATAAAATTATGTGTTTCATCGTAATCCTTTGATACAATATTATAGTAAAAGTGACTTAAGGATAAATTAATATTATGCATATAAAAAGAGTAAATTATAAGTAGATAAATAGTGAGGAGTCATACCCTTTAGCACCATCCATTTTTGGATGGAGTCAAAGGATAAAGAGAAAAATTACTCAACCATCGCTTCAAGCTCTTCTTGAGAAACTTTGTTGAAGTTTAGGTATCTGTAGACATCATCTGTCATCTCTGGTTTGATTTTGTTTGGTACAATTTCCATATACTCTGCAGCAGTTGGAAGTCTTCCTTTAAGTGCAACCACACCAGCAAGCTCAGAAGAACCAAGGTATACTTGAGAATCTTTACCCAGTCTGTTATCGAAGTTACGTGTACTCGTACTAAATACCCATGCTCCTTGTCCCACAGATGCTTGGTTACCCATACAGAGTGAACATCCTGGTATCTCTGTTCTTGCACCTGCCATACCAAATACTGAGTAATACCCCTCTTCTTGAAGTGTTTTCTCATCCATTTTTGTTGGAGGACATACCCATAATTTAGAAGGTACTGCACCTTCACCACGGAGTACTTCACCTAATGCACGGAAAAGACCAATGTTTGTCATACAAGACCCAACAAAGACTTCGTCAATCTCTGTTCTCATTCCAGACTCGTGGATTTCAGTTAATGTTTTCACATCATCTGGGTCATTAGGACAAGCCAAGATAGGCTCTTTTATCTCATTCATATCGATTTCAATCACCGCAGCGTACTCTGCATCTGCATCTGCCTCAAGAAGCTCTGGGTTTGCGATCCATGCTTTCATCTTGTCGGCACGTCTTTGTAGTGTAGCTTTGTCTTCGTACCCTTGAGCAATAAGCTCTTCAATGAGTACAATGTTAGACTCTAGGTACTCAATAATAGGTTCTTTGTTAAGCTTCACAGTACATGCTGCAGCTGAACGCTCAGCAGATGCATCAGAAAGCTCAAACGCTTGCTCACACTTAAGGTCTTCAAGTCCTTCAATCTCTAGTACACGTCCTGCAAAGATATTTTTCTTACCTGCTTTTTCAACCGTAAGAAGACCATCTTTAATTGCTTGGTGAGGGATAGCATTTACCATATCACGTAGCGTGATACCTGGTTGCATTTCACCTTTAAATCTTACAAGTACAGACTCAGGCATCGTAAGAGGCATCATACCTGTTACACCTGCGAAAGCAACAAGACCAGAACCCGCTGGGAATGAGATACCAATAGGGAATCGCGTATGGCTATCTCCACCTGTACCTACTGTATCTGGAAGACACATACGGTTCAACCATGAGTGGATAACACCATCACCTGGTCTAAGGATAAACCCTTTTCTCTCTGTCCAGAATTTAGGCAGTGTGTGTTGTAAGTCAATATCTGCTGGTTTAGGATAAGCCGCTGTGTGACAGAAAGACTGAAGTACAAAGTCTGCACCAAAGTTCAGTGCCGCAAGCTCTTTAATCTCATCTCTGGTCATAGGGCCTGTCGTATCTTGCGAACCAACAGTCGTACATACTGGCTCACAGTACACACCTGGTTTTACACCCTCAATACCACAAGCTTTACCTACCATTTTTTGCGCAAGTGTAAAACCTTTACCATTGTCAGCTGGTTGAGAAGGAGCCATAAATGCATCAGATGCACCCATACCAAGTGCTTCTCTAGCTTTAGCAGTCAGTCCTTTACCAATAATAAGTGGGATACGTCCCCCCGCTCTCATCTCATCTGGAAGTG
>Ga0256840_1002437_pt1 | contig 16314 bp, 15 predicted proteins | sample 355202metaG_FD_185969 | JGI IMG/M metagenome (GOLD analysis project Ga0256840, IMG submission 185969) | Hydrothermal vent microbial communities from Mid Atlantic Ridge, Atlantic Ocean - 355-202 | ecosystem: Environmental > Aquatic > Marine > Hydrothermal vents | place: Atlantic Ocean: Mid... | reverse complement strand
AAAAGGTGGTTGTGCTTCAACTCTACTGTATACTTTTATATTAAAGGCAACTATAAAATATTTATAATAGTTTTAAATTCTGCTCACAAATATCTTTCCACGAACTATCTACATTTATATTTTTACACTTTGTAAAGTACTCTTTTGCTTTACTATTTTGATTTAATTTCATGCTAAGTTCACCTGCACTGTAATAGGCTCTTATTTTCTGCTCTAGTGAGATTTCTTTGCCAATTAGCTCTTCTGCTATAGTTAAAGCATCTTTTACTCTATTTAGTCTCTGAAGGGCACCTATAAGACTAAGTTCAACTTCTGGAGTATAAGCATTGGCTTTGTACTTTTTTTGTAGTGCTATTATTTTGTTTGCGTACTCTACTAATAGCAAATCATTTCTATCATCTTTTGCTCTTTTTATAATTTCAATAAAAACATCAGCATTTTTTAAATCATTTGGTGCCAATTTATCTATGTATTTTGCAATTTCTATGGCTTTTTCAAATTTAGCTAGTTTTATATACGAAAAAAATATCATCTGTAGAGTATCTCTGCTAGGGTTTTCTTTTATAGATTTGGAAATTTTTAAAATATCATCTCCAACTTTTTCTACCTTTTTATATTTATTAAGTCTATAAAGAGCTAAAATATAATTCTCTAGCCAAATTTTTCTGTTTTTCAAACTTCCAATCTTTATATACTGTTCGCTTAATTCTTTTGCTTTTGCATATCTAGAAGTTCTTATAAGACAGTTAAATGTTAAATCTTTATCAAACTTATTTAACTCAAGAGAATACTTTTCAATAAAACCTACTGCACTATCACAATCTGAATTTTTCAAAGAGATTTTAGTAAGTGCACTTGCTGCTTGTATGATCTCTTTTACTGTGGAGTTGTTATCACTTGCATATTCCAAAGATTTTTGCATTTTCAGAACATCTGCATACCTTTTTTGAGACAACAAAAGTTTTGCTTTCTCTAAAACTGCTCTATCTCCTATTTTGTTATTATATTTTTTTATAAGCTCATCATAATACTTAGCTAGTTTCGTTGTATTTGTTTCTTTCAGTTCAAAAAATAGTTCATCTAAAGCTGCTTGAACTTCCTCCCTATAGTTACCATACTTATACTCTTTTAGATACTTCTCAAGCATATTATACGCTTCTTCTACATCATTTGCCTTTGCATGCCAAATTCCACTATCTTTTAAAACATCTTCCCTAATCTCATTTCGCTTTTTCATTCCACCTAAAATAACATCTGCTACTTTTGCAGCTGTATTATAAAGTCCATTTAAAGCTAACTTTTTAGCAAGCTTGTAAGACTCTTTTTTATCTTTTAGAAGATACTCTTTATTGGCATCTAAAACTTTTAAAAGATAGATTTTTGCCTCTTTATTTTTTCCTCTGTTTATCTCTTTATCACTTAGTCTTATGGCTGCCTCTGATGCTATGTCTAAATCTTTAGCAGAGTAGAGAACATCTAAATACAGTTTTATAGCTTTATCTTTTTTTCTACTATTGTATAGTGAATCTGCAAATACCAAAATGGCTTTTTTTGTAAATGAACTATTTTCATGTTCACTTATAAGTATATCCAAAAAGTAGTTGGCATCTGATTTAAACCCCATTTTTAAATATGCCTTAGCAATAAGCATTAGAACTTCAGGTATGTTGCTATCTGATGGAAATGCCTTAATCCAAGCTTTTCCCTCACTTACTATCTCATTTCTATCATAACTATTTGCAATACGAGCAATATTTTCATCAAGCCCTATGTTTAATGCTCTAAGTCTATATAACAAAAATTCACTCTTAAAAATTGTATTTGGATACTTTCCTACTGTATCTTTGCTATCTTCTATAACATCTAAATATTTCTTGTTTTTATACTTTCTTTTTAAGTCTAAATATAGCCCTATGTCTTTACTCTGAACATACGATATAGGAGCACCATTGAGATCTAATGCACCAATAGATGGCTTCAAGTTTTTTGAAAAAATTACTGGAAAATTTATACTCTCACTAATTGGATCACTAGGATATAACGGCTTTTCGTATAAAAATATACTCCAGTGGTTGACAAGTTTTTTAACATTGTTTGAGCTTACTTCCTTGCTTTTATATAAAGGTGTCTGTACTTTTAATATGTGTGATTTTACTTTTGGCGTAATTCGAATATAAAATTCTTTCTCTTTTTCTAAAAAATCAATATCTACTAAAGGCATTTTTTTTGCATCAATTGGTGTTTTTACGATTTTATTAAATTTACACAGATATACCTCTTTGTCCAAATCTTGTGGTAAAGTTTGACAGTTAACTAGCTCACTATCTTCAATATGAAGAACAGCATAGGGCTTGCCACTTGCCTTTGCACTATTTAAGACTATCGTAAGGCTAAAAAGCTGTGTTGTAAAAAATATTAAAAGTAGTAGTTTAATTTTCATAAAAGCATTATATCAAAAAAGGGATAGCATATGCCACCCCTATAGATGATACTAAAAGCCACTAAGTGTTACATAATTAGTAATTATATTTAAAAGTGGCTCTACAAGAACAATTGAGATTGAAGTAACAAATACAGCAAATCCTAAAATCACTTTTAGAACCGTTGACATATTGCTGCTATATATATTTTCATCATCACTAACAGGATCTTTTAAAAACATATAGACAATAAGTTTCATATAGTAATAGACCGCCATAGCACTATTGAGTGCCATAATAACAGCTAAAGCTATATGTCCACTGTTTACCGCTGCACTCATCAAATAAAGCTTTCCCCAAAATACTGAAAATGGAGGCATGCCAGCTAATGCAAACATAAATATGCCCATAATTACTGCATTTGTAGGAGATACTTTTATCATTCCTGAGAACTTTACAAATGGATGCTGATATCTATTGTCCCAAAGATTTTGTCTATGTCTTGTTGCCCAAAGCATTGTAAATGCACCAAGATTTGCAAACATAAATAGTATCCAGTAGAGGAAAAGACCTGCATTTGCTTCTGTTGTTCCTATTAAGATTGCAGCCATTACAAAACCTGCATGTGCTATTGAACTAAATGCCAACATACGCTTTACATCTTCTTGAACAAGTGCTACGATATTACCAAATGTCATAGTCATAATAACTGCAACATAAAGTATGTTTTCAAGCCAAACAACTCCTGAGTCTATAAGCATCTCAAAAAGTCTCATAGCTACTACAAACCCAGCTATTTTTGGAACTATTGACATATAACCAGCAAGTGCAGCTGAACTTCCTTCGTAAACATCTGGTGTCCATGTATGAAATGGGACCATAGAGAGTTTAAAACCAAGTGCACCTAACATAAACACAGTTGCAGCAAGTACTCCAACAAGCGGTTCAAATCCTCTTGCGTTTAGTACTAGTGCAATTTGATGAATTTCAACGCTCCCTGTAAGTGCATAAAATATCATTGCACTCATAGTATAAAATCCGGCTGCGAGTGCTCCCATTGTAAAGTATTTGATAGCTGCTTCATGTGCTTTTGCACGGTTGTGCATTGCTATCATAGTATATAGTGCAAGAGAAGCTGTCTCAAGCCCTATAAAAATCATGATAAGATTGTCACTTGAAACCATAAACTGAAAGCCTGCAATCATAAACAAAAAGAGTGCATAAAACTCTGCCATTGCAAACTCTTGAAAACGACGACCACCAAGTGCAAGGAGTACAAATAGTGCAGATGTTACTAAAATTATCATTTGTGAAATCATAGCTATTCCATCTGATAAAATCACATCAAAAAAAGCTCTATCTTCTCCGTTAAACCCAATAACAGCTCCAAGTGAAAGAATTATAAACAACACTGTCAAAACTGTAAAAAAACTCTTTTGTAAATTCTTTGCTGCAAGATCAATAACTATGATACTCAAGGCTCCAAAAACAGTAATCGCCATTGGTAGAAGTGAAGTCACATTTAGTGCTACTAAATCTATGCTTATAGGTTCTAACATTATTCACCCCCTCTTATAGAGTTTACTTTGATAATAAACTCTTTATTTTCAGGTAAAACTGATTTTTTTTGCATTAGAACTATCATCTTTTTAACACTTGTATCGATTGGATCTAAAATTGGTTTTGGATAAATACCCAAGATTACCACTAGTGCAACAAGAGGAATCATAGCTGCTAATTCTCTTCCATTTATATCTTTTAAGCCTCTATTTTTGTCATTTGTTATCTCTCCAAAGAATGATCTTTTATAAAGAGTTAGCATATAAACAGCTCCCAAAATAATCCCTGTACCTGCAAAAAGTGTCATAATCCAATTGACTTTATAAAAGCCCATCAAAGAAAGAAACTCCCCAACAAACCCAACTGTCAATGGAAGTCCTACTGATGCCATTAGCATAATGCCATATATAGTTGCAAATGTTGGCATTGAGATAGCAAGACCTCCAAATTCGCTCATGAGTTTTGTATGCCTTCTATCATATATCATACCAACCAACATAAAAAGTCCACCACTTACAATACCATGACTTATCATAAGGAAGATAGACCCTGTAATACCTTCTGCATTTATTGCAAATATACCAAGTATGATAATTCCCATATGAGATATGGAACTATATGCAATAACCTGCTTCATATCTTTTTGTGCATATGCTACCATCGCAGTATAAATAACCATAACAATTGCTACAATTGCAATTGGGATTAAAAAGTAAATAGTAGCATCAGGAAAAAGTGGAAGAAGAAATCTAACCATTCCATATGTTCCCATTTTTAGAAGAACTGCAGCAAGAATTACAGAGCCAACTGTTGGTGCTTGTCCATGAGCATAAGGTAACCATGTATGGAAAGGAAACATAGGTACTTTGATTGCAAATGCCAAGAAAAATGCTCCAAATAACCAAAATTGAGTACTAATAGGAAGTATAAGTAACTCCCAATCTGGAATTGAAAAACTCCATACTCCTGTTGTTGCATGGTAAATATAGCCCATATACAAGATTCCAACTAGCATTAAAACTGAACCTGCAAATGTATATAGAAAAAACTTAATTGCTGCATATATTCTTCTATCACTTCCCCAAGCTCCAATGATATAAAGCATAGGAACAAGTGAAAACTCCCAAAATAGATAGAATAAAATGACATCTAAACTCAAAAATACCCCAACCATTGTCATTTCAAGGTATAAAATAGAAATTATAAGATTTTTGGCATCTTTTTCTATATTTAATCCAATAAGTGCAACCATTGTCATAAAGGTACTAAGTATTACAAGAAATAGTGAGATTCCATCAACACCTACATGATAACTAACTCCAAAACTAGATATCAAAGTTGCATGTTCAACAAACTGAAAACCTGCTTCATTTCCATCAAAGGCAATCCAAAGAGCAATTGTAATAGTAAACTCTATAAATGCTACGGTTATACCGTATGCTCTAATACTCTCTTTATTTACTAAAAAACCAAAAATTCCTGCTATTAGTGGAAAAAATATTATTAATGATAAGATATGATCCATTTTCTTCTCCTATACCATCGGTCTATAAAAAATTGCTAATGCTAGAAGTATAATAATACCTGCTACCATCCATCTTAGCATAGATGAAAGGTTTCCACTTTGCATCTTTCTTGCTTTCTCGCCTGTGCCATATATAGCCCCTGCAATCATATCTACTGTTTTATCCACTATCATATTATCAATATTTAGCCATAAAAACTTAGAAAAAGATGTAAATGGTTTCATAATTCCATCTTTATAAAGTTTTGGTATATAGTACTGATTAATCAAAAGTTTATAAACTCCCCACTCTTCAATCTTCTCACTAAATCCACCTCTTTTATACTTATATACTGCAAACGCTATACCGCTAATTGCAACTGCAGAAGTTGCAAATATGAGAATTAATGCTATACTATGATCGAGTGTAAACTCATAGTTAACTAAAAGCTGTGTTGTAAACTCATGAAATGATTGCTCAAAAAATCCAGCAACAATTGCCAAGAGTGCAAGCGGTGTCAGTGCATAAATCACAAATGGTTTTGCTTCATGCGGATTAAATCCCAACTTTTTATGAACTTTTTCTCCAAAGAAAACTAACATTACTAAACGGAAGCTATAAAATGCTGTCATACCAGCTCCAATAAATAAAGCAAACCATAAGAAGTATGAGCCATTATTAAATGCTACTTCTAAAATTTTGTCTTTACTAAAAAATCCAGCTAGAGGATAGATTCCTGCCAATGCTACTGAGGCGATACTCATCAAAATTGCAGTTGGCTTCATTGCACTATACAATCCACCCATTTTTTTAATATCAAGCTCATCATCCATAGCATGCATAACATTACCAGCTCCTAAGAAAAGAAGTGATTTAAAAAATGCATGTGTCATTAGATGAAAGAGTGCAATCCAGTAAGCTCCAAGTCCAGCTGCAACAAACATATAACCAAGCTGCGAAAGAGTTGAATAGGCTATTATTCTCTTTAGGTCTCTGTTAACTAGTGCCATTGAAGCAGCAAAGACTGCAACAAATGCTCCTAAACTTGCAATAAAAAGTCCAACATCAGGAATAAGAGTATAAATCTCACCCGCACGAACTATCAAGTAAACACCAGCGGTTACCATAGTTGCTGCATGAATCAGTGCTGAAACAGGAGTTGGTCCCTCCATGGCATCGGCTAGCCATGTATGGAGTGGAAACTGTGCTGACTTTCCCATAGCTCCAATAAAAAGGAAAATTCCTATCCAAGTTACCACATTGATATCAAGATTAACAATCTGGGCAAAAACAATATCATATTGAAGTGAACCTATGTTCCAATAGATTAAAAATAGTCCCATAAGCATACCAAGGTCAGCTATACGGTTCATGATAAACGCTTCATTAGCTGCCCAAGATGCACTATGCTTTTTATACCAAAATCCAATTAGTCCCCAAGAGCAAAGTCCAACACCTTCCCATCCAATAAACAGACCAACAAAGTTATCACTCATGACAAGTATCATCATAGAAAAAACAAATGCGGAAAGCCAAGAGAAGAATCTATTGAAACTTTCATCGTGATCCATATAGCCTATTGAATATATGTGTACCACCGTAGAAACTAAAGTAACAGTAACCATCATAATCACTGAAACTTGATCTACTACAAAACCAAATGGAATTGATAAGTTACCAGCACTAATCCAGTCCATAAGTTTTACATGCACAATCTGGTCTTCATCTACATAATTTAAGAGAATCATAGAACTAATAAAAGAGATAAAAATCAGTGTAGAAGTAAATATACCCACACAGATTTTTTTAGGCATCTGTGCAAATAATGCTGTGATTAATGATCCTACGATTGGTGCAAAAAGTGCTATATATAAGTATGTTTCCATGCACTTACCCTTTCATCATTGATAAAGAGTCGAGATCAGTTGAGCCAGTTTTTTTGTACCAAAGAACTAACAGACCAAGACCTACAGCTATCTCACTAGCTGCTACTGCTATTATAAAAAATGCAAACATTTGACCACTTAAATCACCATAGTAGTGACCAATTGCTACAAAGCCAATATTGACCGCATTTAAAAGTATTTCTGTAGAAAAGAAAAGCATCAAAAGATTTTTTCTCTTCATTACACCAACAAGTCCTATGGCAAAAAGAATTGCTGAGAGAACCAAATAATGAGTTAATCCTATCATATTATCTCTCCTTTCTCTTCATAATTATCCTCTTCAGTAAGATTCATCTCCATCCTTTTACTAACAAGTAAAATTCCTGATATCATTGCAACTAAAAGCATAACTGCTGCTAACTCAAATGGTATTAGATACTTTGTAAATAGTACTAATCCAACCATTTGTGTATTTCCAACTCCCTCAACCATCGAAGGGTAAATGGCCTCAATATTTGCAGAAAACAGAGGTGCACTCATAATTATAACGATAAGAACTGCTGAAAGAACAGATAATGTGTATAATATTTTTTTGTATTGAATATTCTCTTTCACATCTCTTGTGGTATCAAAAAACATCATACCAAAAGCATATAGTGCCATAACAGCACCAGAGTAAACCACAATCTGGACAACTCCAAGGAATTCTGCTCCTAAAAGAAAGAAGAATCCGGAGATAAAAATCATCCCACCTGCCAATGCACTCATTGCATAGAGTGCATTTTTACTTAAAACTACAATTCCAAACATCAAAATGGTCAAAATTGAAAATGTATAAAATGCTATAACTTCAAACATAGTAACCTCAATACGCTAGTGGTGTTTTTTTAACAAAAGAGTCTGCATCATCACTTAATGCACCAAAACCTGGAAACTCTTTTTGTTTGTTGGCCTTAAATTCATCTAAAGGCGTTAACATATCTTCTTTTAACCCAAAATGCGCTCTTTGTTCACTTGCATTTTCATAATCACCACTATGAACGATAGCAAGTTCTGGACAAACTTCTGCACAATACCCACAAAATATACATCTTCCAAAGTTAATTGTATACTGAGAAACCTCTTTTCGTGAGTTCTCATCAAGTTTTGTTTCCATTCTAATACAGTTAGCTATACATATCTTTTCGCAAAGACCACAACCAATACATCTTTCACTTCCGCTCTCTTGGAGCTTTAATAACTTGTGAATTGCCCTATAGCGTGGTGCCATTTCTATCTTCTCTTGAGGATATGAGATTGTATGAGAATTACCTTTTCTTAGCATCTCTACTAAAACTATTTTCAGTCCTACAAAGAGCTCTCCCTTTATTGCACGACTAAATCCTCTTTTAAAATACTCCCATCCACTCTTAGGTGTTGGTTCTGCATTATAAAATATATATCCAGGAGATGCATCTCTTTTACTAAATTGTTCTAAACTCATTATGTCCCCTTATATAAGCACTATGCCAGTGATAAGAATATTGATAAGTGCCATAGGCATCAATATCTTCCAGCAAAGCCACATCATCTGATCTGGTCTCACATGAGGCCAAGCCGCTCTTACCCACAAAAATAAAAATATGAAAGCAGATATCTTAATCAATATCATAATCGCTCCTGGTATAATCCAAAAAGAGTTATAACCTCCAAGAAAAATTATGCTTACTAAGAATGATATTGTAATCATATTTGCATACTCCCCAATAAAGAACAACCCCCATCTCATGCCAGAATAGTCTGTTGCATATCCTGATACTATCTCTGCTTCATATTCAATCAAATCAAATGGTGTTCTATTTGTCTCTGCAAATCCAGCAATTACAAATAGCAAAAATGCCATAGGCTGAGACCATACTAACCAAGATCCAATTCCGCCTATTTGATAGTCATTTATATCTATTAGTGAGAGTGAGCCTATCATCATTAGTGGTGCTAAAAGTGCAAGCCCTGAGACAACTTCAAAACTTAAAAGTGCTATTACTGTCCTCGCTGCACCAAGTAGAGCCCACTTGTTTGTACTACTCATACCTGCAAGCAGTGGCGCATACATGCCCGCACTTGCAACACCCATTATAAAAAGTATACCAACATTTATATCTGAGACAATAGGTGTTACGGTATATCCAAAAAGTGTAAACTCAGGGAAAAATGGTATAGCTGCCATCGCAGTAAAAGCTGTTACTGGTGCTATTACTGGTGCTATTTTATAAATTGGCTTTACAGCATTTTGTGGTACTATATCCTCTTTGGTAAAAAGCTTTATACCATCTGCCGCTAATTGTAAAATACCATGAGGTCCCACATTCATAGGTCCTAGTCGTCTTTGCATAAAAGCTAGTACCTTTCTTTCAATATATGTAGCAAATGCCGCCATACCAGCAATAACTGCTAAAACAACAATAGCTTTTATAACTGTTTCTATTACTATAGCCCAATCCATTACTTCACCCCTCTTATGCTAACATCTGCATATCTGTACCCACTTGGGAAGAACTGCTTAGCATTTAGTTTTGTATCAAATGTAGGTAGGTATGGAATATCTCCACTTATCATAGGGTCTAATTCCACTCTAATAGTAAGCTTAAATCCATCACCTCCTTCAACTTCTACCATATCACCATTTTGTAACTCTCTCTTTTCTAAAAATTCACTTGATACATATAGAGAACCTGCTTGACAAAGTTGATGTGCCTTGTTCGTAAATGCATTGAATTGATGAACAGGATTTGCAAGGTAAATTGGACTACTAAAATCTTTTATATTTTCTATCTCATCTACTTCATCTTTAGAAGTAACAATTTTTTCACTTAACAGATAACCTCTATTCTCCACTCCTGCACTTGTAAACTCATTTGGTAGGCTATCAAATTCCACAGACTTAAACCCTCTTCTAGTTGGAAGCTCTTCTGTATAGTCTATAGTGTTTTCAGCATCCAATCCAAGTTCATTTGCTATATCATTTAGACAATAGCCATTAAAAGGAAGTGCCACATTTGTAGGAACCACTCTTTTGTTTATATTGGTAAATGTTCCCTCTTGCTGATTAAGAGCTGGCATATCCAAATCACCTTTACCCAAAGCACTTAGCGTTACATCTGCTTTTACATTGTAGCCCAATGTAAACTCACCCTTTTTCTTGTTCAAATCACAAATCATTGAAACACCAAGAGTATTTGTTTGACTTGGGATAATAACTACACTAAAATCTGTATACTTCTGAATAAGTCCTAAAAGCTTTGCTAAATTCTTACTTTTTGGATGAGCATATAAATCTTCTCCCACAATCAGTGAGAATTTATCTTTTTTAGCAAGTAGTTTTGGTAATTTTTCGCTAAAATCTTCTATACCAGCCAACTCAAAGAGTGAATTTTCATCTATCTCGATTTCTTTAGTTTCATCTCCCTCACCTACTGTCTGCTTACATATAGTATGAAATGACTTAAGATAATCAGCAGTTTCAACAGGTAAATTTTTACCAAATAAATCGAGTATAAGATAAAGAACAGCCTCTTCAGCTCCAACTTTATGTTGAACACTCAATATGTTTTTTGAGTATCCCTCAACAACTGGGTCACCAAGAGGATGAAAATATAGTCCTGCACCCTTATTCATAACTAGTGCATTATTAAATGCAAATCCACTGTTAGGGCTATCTGTCTTTAATGCAGTTCCAACACTTACAACAAAATTGCTGTTTTGAACAGTTTTTAGATCTCCGTTGTATAGATTTACACCACTTGTTGATGCAAAATTATCTAAAAATTTTCTATACATATATGCATCGTTATTTACAAGCTTATAACCAAATTTATCTTTTAGCTTTTGAAGAATAAGTGCCTCTTCATTTGTTATAAAACTATCAAACTCTATTGTATCAACTTCTGTTTTCATAAGATTTATAACTCTTTCAAATGCCTCTTTATCTTTTCCTTCAACTACATTTTCAAAGTCATATCCATATCTAATACCACCATGAATCGGTGAAAAACTATAGTCATTGCTTACTCTATAAATCTTGTCATTTGTATTTGAAATATTATCATGTCTAACATCGTAGTATATCAAAGAACAATCACTACTATGTGGATTAGCAGCTGGGATTTTTTTGAGCTCCCAAGCATTAGCAGTGTATTGGAAGTCGCTTCCAACAAGTGCTCCAACAGGACAAACCGAAGTACACTCTCCACACATAGTACAATCTAAAGTATCCGCTCCACTTGCTACACCGATGGTAGCTTTTTGAAGTTTGTTCCACATTGCATATGCATCTTTTGGCATCTTATCTTTCCAGCCCTTATCTAGCTCTGGTCCACCTCTTTTAACTGTTTTAAGAGCAGACTCTCCAATCATATCTTTACAGACTGTAACACAACGCTCACAGACTATACATAAAGATGAATCATAATGAATCTTACCCCAATTTTGAGTAGGACGAGGCATATCGGCTATGCAGTGGCTTTGAGAGTCTACTTCCATCTCAAGTGTATAGTTTTGAAGCTCACACTCTCCACTCTGATCACAAACTCCACACTCCAATGGATGGTTTACATCATAAACCTCCATAATCGCTCGTCTCTCTTTTTCTATCTCCTCGTTTTTAGTAATAATACTCATGCCATCTTTTGCTTTAGCATTACATGAATATGCCCTTTTACCATCAACTTCCACCAGACACAATCTACATGCCAAAGTAGGCGAACAGTTTGAAATATAACAAAGTGCTGGAATAAAAATATCATTTGCTCTTGCTATATTTAGTACAAACTCTCCCTCTTCTGCCTTGCATTCAACGCCATCGATCGTCACTTTAATCATATTACTGCCTCCTTTTTACCAAACAAGTCCAGTAAAAATTCCTCGCGACTGAAGCACGAAGTGAAAACTTCTATATATTTCATTGAACTTCTCTCTTTGTGATTTTAGCTACTTCAAACCTATAAGAATTTTCATCAATATTACTAGGCATTAAAGCAATAGTTCCTTTTAGCTTGTTGTTAAGTCTAAACACTCTATTTTGATTTTTAACTACTATTGGTTGTCCATCTTGAAGTTTTGCTGCTACTGCAAACTGTACTGAACCTATTAATAATTCATTGTCTATATCTGATTTATACTCAAAAACAACCGTTCCATCAAAACTCTTTAGCTCCTCAACATCCTCTACATCTAGACTCTGTATTGCTAAGTTTCCTAAATATTTTACATCTATATTGGTATATTTTTTAATCAAATTTAGAAATTTAGAAATATTTTCAATCCTAGGATTTAAAAATATATCTTTGCCAAAAACAATCAAAGGGCTTGAAGATTTTTGAATCATACCACATAACTCTTCAACCTCTTCCTCCCCTACATTGGTCTCTGCACTTATATACCCTTCATCCAATTCACCAAAGTACTCTTTTATATCTTTAGGTAAATCTTTATCTTTTAAAAGCTCTTTTGTAAGAATAGCTACAACGCCCTCTTCACTTCCTGCTTCGTATTGGCAAAAGAGACTTACTTTATCCATTAATTCAGGATCTTCCATAACACTAACTAAAGCAATTTTAGAATTTTTTATTTTTTGAAATAACTCTTTATCATCATATGAAAGCATTGAACCAATAATAATTACTAAATCATGTGCCATTAATGAACTCCTTTTTTTACAACTATTGTCCAGTCTGCTTCATTGAATTTTAGTGAGTTCATAAGCGTATGTCCTGCATCCCTAACAACATCTGCACTTTTTTGAATAGGAGTAAAATCACCTATTTCAAACATAAATATAGATACTTCATCAGTATCACTAGACTCAATAAGTTCTAGCATTCTGTCATAAAATTTATCTTTTAAATGTCTTAAGTCATATCTTTTCATTTTATTGTCTCCTTTTTCAAGAAGTGAATTCTTAAAAAATTCCCCTCACTCTCTTTAAGAGAGCTTTCTCCACGAGAAGAGAAAAATATATTTTTCATTCCATCTCTCCTATCTGTCTATTTCGCCAAATACTATATTGGCATTACCAATAATAGTAACAACATCAGCTAAATACTGACCTGGTAGTAGCTCTTGAAGTATACTTGTATGCCAAAAACTTGGGGCTCTTAATTTTAGTCTATATGGATATGGGTCACCTTGAGAGTTAATATAAAATCCAAGCTCTCCCTTTGGTGATTCCGTTGCCACATAAACTTCTCCAACAGGAGGTCTCATACCTTGCGTTACCAATACAAAATGTTGCATTAAAGAGTAGTTTTGAGTCATTATCTGCTCTTTTGGAGCTGATATATACTTTGGGGCATGTGCCATAAGCTCAGGTGAAGTCTCTTTATACATTGGTATAAGTTGCTTTAGTATTTTTAAGGACTCTCGCATCTCTTGCATATGAATCTTATATCTTCCATAGCTATCACATCTATCACTTACAGGAACATCAAACTCTACTTCATCATAAAGCTCATATGGCTCCTCTTTTCTGATATCCCATGCTATACCACTTCCTCTTAGCATTGGTCCACTACAACCCCAACTTTGTGCCATTTCAGGAGTTATAACACCAACCTCTTCAAGTCTCATCTTCCAAATACGGTTTTGATCTAGTAAGCCCTCATAAGTTTCGATAGCTTCAGGCATATCATTGATAAATTTCATCAAGTGAATTAGCCATTTTTGTGGTAAGTCTAAAGGAACTCCACCAATCCTAACAGCACTATGCGTTAATCTAGCTCCACAATACTCTTCAAAAAGATCCATCGCATATTCACGCTCTCTAAAAGCGTAGAGAAAAACTGTCATAGCTCCAACATCTAGTGCATGTGTTGCTATCCAAAACAGGTGAGATGTCAATCTTGAAAGCTCTAGCAACATCATCCTGATTATTTGTGCTCGTCTTGGAACCTCTAAACCAATTAGTTTTTCTACTGCTAAAGCAAAGCCATAGTTATTTGAAGTTGATGCTATATAATCCATACGATCTGTTGTAGGTAGAAACTCGTTGTATATCATATTTTCTGCCATCTTTTCCATGCCACGATGCAGATATCCAACATCTGGAATAGCCCTTGTTACAAGTTCGCCATCAAGTTCCAAGATAAGACGAAGTTGCCCATGTGAACTTGGGTGCTGAGGACCAAAGTTGATAATCATATTGTTATCTTCTCTCTCAAATACTAAGTTTTCAAAAAATGGTTTAAGTCTATTTACTTTTTGCATATCATGGTCTCTCTTTTAGTATTTTTACATCTTTTTTAGATAGTTTTCTTACAATTAAAATGCCATCTTCCTCTTGATAATCGGTATCTACTGGCTCTTCACTATACTCTGCTCCAAATGGAACTTCATGCTTAATTCTTGCAAAGTTATGAGTATCTTTCTCTACAATTTTTGCACTATCTCTCTCTTCTGGTCCAATTATATCTCTATACTCTTTTCCAAAAATTTTATCTATTTCATACCATTGTGCCTCTTCGTCACCATGCAGTGGATATGTTTTTCTTAGGGGATGATCATGCCAATCATCTGGCATAAGAATTCTTTTCATATAGTGGTGTCCTGTAATCTTTACACCAAACATATCGTACATCTCTCGTTCTGCCCAGTCTGCACTTTTATAGATTCCCATTACACTTTGAATCTCTTGTTTCTCTTTAATAAAGTATTTGACTCTCATTCTTTTTCTTTTACTTGTTGAGAGCATCTGATAAAAAATCTCAAACTCTCCACTTTTTGCCAACCAGTCTATAGCACTAAGTTCACTCAAAAAGTTATAGGCCAATTCATCTCTTAAAAATGTAATAACTTTTACTATATCTTTTGGCTCAATATATACTACGAGTTGACCTCTTTGGATATATGTCTCTTTAATATTAAACTTACTTCTTAAAGACTCAACATCCTTGGCAAAAACTTCATCACTATCTACTTCTTCTTTTGGAATCTGTGGAGCTTTATAAAATCTATCATTATAATATGCTTTTTTCTGTGTATTTTTTTTATCGATATATTTTCTCATCACACCAACCTTTTTGGCTTCAGTTTTCTAGATGCCGGCTCTTTTCTAATCTTTTTTTGCAGAAGCATCAGTGCATACTGTAAAGACTCTGGGCGAGGTGCACAACCAGGAAGATAGATATCAACTGGTATGATTCTGTCCGCTCCTTGTACTGTTGCATATGTATTAAACATTCCACCAGTATTAGCACAACTTCCCATACTTATAACCCACTTAGGCTCACTCATTTGGTCATAAAGTCTTCTCATAAAAGGGGAGTGTTTTTTAGTCAAAGTTCCAGCTATTATAAGAACATCTGACTGTCTTGGGCTTGCTCTAAAAATAGTACCAAATCTATCGAAGTCGTATCTACTACCGCCTGTTGCCATCATCTCAATGGCACAACATGCTAATCCATATGTCATAGGCCACAAAGAGTTGCTTCTTCCCCACTGGACAAGTTTATCTACAGTTGTAAGTGCAACTGGTAGGCCTCCCTCGCTTAGATAATTTATCTTATGCTGTGCCATTCGAGCGCTCCTTTTTTCCATGCATATATAAAACCAATCGTGAGAAGTCCAATAAATAGAATCATCTCAATAAAACCAAACCAACCAAGAACCTTAAAGTTTACAGCCCATGGAAACATAAAGATAATCTCTACATCAAAGAGTATAAAAAGTAATGCAAAAAGGTAGAAATGTGCCGAAATCTTATTGGGTTGTTTACTTACTTCTGGTCCGCACTCGTATATGGTAAGCTTCAACTTTTCAGTATCTAGTCTTGCCATTTTTCTCGAGACTATTCTTGCTAAAACAGATATACCGTAAAATACGATAAAACCAAACGCTAAGAGGAAAAATGCTCCAAAATAGGGATGAGCAAAATCCATATGTGACATTTGTGTCATGGAAAATCCTTACAAT
>Ga0256840_1002436_pt1 | contig 16316 bp, 15 predicted proteins | sample 355202metaG_FD_185969 | JGI IMG/M metagenome (GOLD analysis project Ga0256840, IMG submission 185969) | Hydrothermal vent microbial communities from Mid Atlantic Ridge, Atlantic Ocean - 355-202 | ecosystem: Environmental > Aquatic > Marine > Hydrothermal vents | place: Atlantic Ocean: Mid... | reverse complement strand
CTTTAGCACCAATCCTTAGAAAAAAAATATCACAAGAGAGGATTAGCTTTGAATTATATAGAGGTGTATGGAGAGATATAGGTACACCTCAAAGACTTCATGAGCTTAACAAATCTTAGCAAGCTTCAACTCTATTCCTGCCACTTTTTTTAGCCATATAAAGTTTTTGATCAGCTATGTTTACATATTCGTTTAAAAAGTTTTCTTTATAGTAGTGTTCTGGATTAATTTCAACAACACCTATACTTACGGTTGCTTTTATTTGTTGATTTTCAAAGTTAATATATTTGTTTTGAAACTCTTTTCGAATCGTCTCTATCACTTCAAAAGCTTTGTTTTTGTTTATTGCTGGAAGAATGAGAACAAATTCTTCACCCCCATAGCGTACTGTAATGTCAGAATTTCTCAAGTACTCTTTGCAGGTGTTTACAAACAGTGTAAGTATTTTATCCCCAGCAACGTGTCCATACTTGTCGTTAATATTTTTAAATAGATCGAGGTCACAAAGTGCTAAAACAAAACTATTGCCTGTAGCGAGTGAAAGTTCATATTGGCTTTGAAAAACAGCATGTAAACCATTTCGGTTCATCGCCCCTGTTAGTTCATCTTTTATCACTCTTTTATTCATTATGATGTTATCTACAAGAGCTAGTTCAGTACCTATACTCAAGGAGAGTAATTCGCATTTTTCCAAATAAGTTATGAGTATATGAAACTCATTATTTTGTAGATGTTGCTGTATTTTTGCACTAAAATTGTGTAGATTACTATGTAAGGATATTATTGCATTGTATTTTGAATTATTATGGATAAGCTGTTTTGCTTGTGTATTAAGCCATTTTCCAAAATCACATCTATTTTCATCAAGTTGAGGCAGTTTGGAAATATTTTTAGTTTGAATGAAAAGAGCAAGTTTATTAAGCCACATTAGATGGCTTTCATAATGTCTAATAATCTTTTTATCGATAAGATCTGAAATTGAATTTATACGGATTGAATTCAGTGAGAGTAGTTTTTTGATATAGTTATGTAAAAATATAAAAGCTACTTGGTTGTTTATTTTTTTAAAAAGGGTAAAAAAGGATTCTACAGAATTTGGATTATCTTTTGTGATGTGTTGAATCAGTATATTTTGCAAACAATGAAGTTCTCTTGTAATAATTATGTAAGAATAGTGTAGTGAAATCTCGTGATAGGCGAGTTCTTCAAAGAGTTTAAGGATTGTTTTTTCTTGAAATTCTGAACATAATGTATCTAAAATTGCTTTGTATTTTTGGATAAGTTCGTGCGAGCTACCATCTTCTATATCTATGAGTGTAGTATAGTTGTCTATAAATTCATTTAAAAGAGGCTTGCAGTCATCTTGTGTAAATTCATTAAAATGATATGTCATGGAATAAGTCCTTTTTAGATATTTTATTTATATTAACAAATAATCATAAAAACTTATCTGAAGTTTTAAATTAGTTTTTAAAGACCAGATTAATACTAAATTTGTTAATATTTAACAAGTAAAATATTAGGAACTATTAAGTGGACATAACGCAACTTCAAAAAGCAACAAAATCATTACAAATTTTATATGTAGAAGATTCTTTGGTGATTCGTAAAGCAACACACAAGATGCTTTTAAATTATTTTGAAATAGTTGATGTAGCTAAAGATGGAGCAGAGGCTTTTGAGCTTTATGTGACACATTATGACAATATGCAAAGTTTTTACGATATTGTTATAACAGACTTAGAGATGCCTCATATGGATGGTAAAGAGTTATCCATGAAAATTATGGATTATAACTACACGCAAGAGATCATAGTTATATCTAGTGTTGGTGAGTTCGCAAGATTAGTCGACCTGATGAACCTAGGGGTTAAAAAGTTTATATCAAAACCCATAGAAGAGCAACAGTTAAGTGAAGTGATAGAGCAAGTCTATAATGATATCACTCTTAAAAAACTTCAAGAATCTGAGATGCAAGATGTAAAAGAGTACAACGAGAGATTAAAAGTTAAAGAACAAGAACAAAAAAAAGTGATAGAAGATAAGGTTATAGAGTTACAAAGATATAGTGATGCTCTTGAAAATTCTTTAACAGAACTTAGAAAGCAGAAAAAAGCCAAAGAAGATTTTTTTATAAATATCTCCCATGAGATGAAAACCCCACTTAACTCTATACTGGGCTTTTCTGCAATGTTAAAAAAACGACTTGCAGATGATGAAAAGTCATTACTGATGGCTAGTACAATCTATGAGACTGGCAATGATTTAAACAAACTCATAGAATCGATAATAGATTTGAGAAAGATTCAAGATCATACCCTAGAACTTGTAGAAGTCGCCTTTCATCCTCATGATGAGATAACAAAGTGTATAAATAGTTATGTAAAAGACAGTTTTGCTAAAAATCAAAAATATGAAACATTTATAGAGAGTGAATTACCACAAACATTACTAGGTGACCCTAAAAGAATAACGCAAGTGATAGGGATAGTGATAGAAAATGCCATAAAGTTTACTGATGATGAAGGGAGCATAGGAGTAAGTGTAGAGTATGATGCGTCTAGCGAGTGTTTAGTGTGTCAAGTAAAAGACTCAGGCATTGGGATAGCTAAAGAGCAACAAAGTGAAATATTTAATATAGAACAACTTGATGCCCAAGCGAACCGTGCGCATGAAGGTGCAGGTCTTGGACTCAATATCGCCTCTAACCTTATGAAAATAATGAAAGGGAAGATACAGCTTAAGTCTGTTCCCTCAAAAGGTTCTGTGTTTAAACTAGAATTTCCTCTTAAAAAGATATAATAAGTAAAAATTATTATAGGTTCTTTTTATGGCAAAAACCGTTACAGTTATAGACACATTTGGTTTCTTCTTTCGTGCTTTTTATGCACTCCCACAACACCTCTCAAACAAAGATGGTTTCCCTACAGGCTTGCTTACTGGTTTTACTAACTTTATATCAACCTTACAAAAAGATCATGACAGTGACTACATCATCTTTGCCATAGATACTAAGGGGGATACTTTTAGAAATGAGATAGACCCTAACTACAAGGCTAACCGTGAAGCTCCACCTGAAGAGTTGCGTATGCAGTTACCAGTAGCTATAGAGTGGATAGACAAGATGGGCTATAAAACCCTTGGTATGAGTGGTTATGAAGCAGATGATATGATAGCTACAGTTGCTAAGTTAGCAAAAGATGCTGGATATAATGTTCGTGTAGTCTCTCACGATAAAGATTTGTATCAACTCATAGATGATGGTAGGGTAGTTGTTGTAGATGCTATCAAACGAAAAACTATGGATGAAGAGGCTTGTTATGAGAAGTATGGGGTGACTCCTGCACAGTTCATAGACTACCAGTCTATATTAGGAGACTCAGCCGATAATGTCCCAGGTGTAAAAGGGATAGGTAAGGTTGGAGCAGAGAAATTACTAAAAGAGTACGGTACACTAGATAAGATATATGAATCATTAGCTGAACTCAAACCTGCCATGCGTACAAAACTTTTAGAGTCTAAAGACAAGGCCTATATGTCAAAAGAGCTAGTTACACTCAAGCAAGATGTTTTTGAGAGCATAGATTTTGAAGAGTACACCATGGATGTAGCGCACCCATTTTTAAACATCTACGATGAGCTTGTGAAGTATGAACAAAATGGAATCCTTAGAATGCTAAAAGCTAAGGGGCAGGTAAGTGATGAGGTGCATGCTAAAGCGGTAGAAGTTCACGAGGATGCAAAACAAGAAGCTAGACTAGAGTTTACAACAACACTCATAACTGATGCTAAGGTTTTAAATGATCTCTTGAGTAAGTATGATGCTAAGACTCTTATAGCCTTTGACACAGAAACAACAGGACTAGACTATGAAAAAGATAAGTTAGTTGGATTTAGTTTTTGTAGTGATGATGCTGAGGCTTATTATGTTCCTTTTGGACATTACTATTTAGGCGTGCCAGAGCAAATAAGTGAAGATGATGCTAAGCGTGCTATAAAAAAGATATTTAACTCTCAAGTAGTTGGACATAACCTCAAGTTTGACTTACATTTTGTAACAAGATTTTTAAATGATGATAGTTTAGAAGTATATGGCGATTCTATGATACTCGCATGGCTCATCAACCCAGAGTCAGCACTAGCCCTTGATAAACTCTCAGACGCACTCTTAGGTCATAAGATGGTAGCTTTTAAAGACACAGTAAAAAAAGGGGAGACCTTCGGAAACGTTGAGCTAGAAGATGCTTGTAAATATGCAGCAGAAGATGCCCTCATAACTTTTAAACTTTACAATCTTTTTTTAGAAAAACTCAAACTTCAAAACTGTGAACATCTCATACAAGAAGCCCAAGAGGTTGAGTTTCCTTTTATGAAGACACTCATAAAAATGGAAAAAGAGGGTATAGAAGTGAACCAAGAGTTCTTAGAGTCTTTTCTTGCAAAGGTAAAAGCGACTCTTTTTGACTTGACAAATGAGATACACGAGTTAGCTGGAAGTGAGTTTAACATCAACTCAACAAAGCAGCTTGGAGTTGTACTTTTTGAGCACCTTGGATTGCCAGTTGGAAAGACTACAAAAACAGGGTACTCTACAAATGAGCAGGTTTTATCTTCACTCATAGACTCTCATAGCATCATACCAAAGTTGCTTGAGTACAGAGAGGTATATAAACTTTTCTCAACCTATATAGAGCCACTTTTAAAACTCTCTCGTGATGATGCTAAGGGGCGCATCCATACCTCTTTTGTACAAACGGGAACAGCAACTGGGCGTTTAAGTTCTAAAAATCCCAACTTACAAAACATACCTACAAGGACAAAGCTTGGCGCTGAGGTAAGAAAAGCATTTGTATCAGGCGAGGGTAAAAAACTTATAGGGATAGATTACTCTCAAATAGAGTTACGACTTTTGGCACATTTTTCCCAAGATACCATTTTACTAGATGCTTTTAGAGAGGGTAAAGATATTCACCGTCAAACTGCTGTAGCTTTATTTGGCGAGGAGGAAGCTGACGCTAAGAGGAGTGTTGCAAAAACTGTAAACTTTGGGCTTCTTTATGGGATGGGACAAAAGAAACTCTCTCAAACGCTCGATATCTCTACAAAAGAAGCTAAAGATATTATCGAGAAGTATTTTCTTTCATTTCCATCTGTTAAGAGTTACTTTCGTGGCATAGTAGATGGAGCAAAAGAGGTTGGCTATGTGCAAACACTTTTAGGACGTCGTCGTTACTTCGACTTTGCAAATGCTAAGCCAATGTTTCGAGCTGCTTATGAGCGTGAAAGTGTAAATACTTTGTTTCAAGGAAGTGCAAGTGACCTTATAAAACTATCAATGAACAAAATCCATGATATAATAATACAAGAAAACTTAGATGCAAAAATGCTTTTACAAATTCATGATGAATTAATCTTTGAAGTTGATGAAGACAAGGTGGAAGAGCTTGGTTTCAAATTTCAAAAAATAATGGAAGAAATTTTTGTCTTAAATGTACCTCTAAAAGCAAGTTTAAATACAGGAAATAACTGGAGCATGTTAAAATAAATGTTTGAAAGTATAGATAAAGAAGCAGTATTAAATATAAGTGAAAATACTAAGTTCGCCATACCTGGGCAGTTAGTCGCTCTTTTAGGTGTTATGTATATTTTAAAAGATAATGTCTCCTTAGACCTTCTCTTGATGGGTTTTGTGACACATATCTTTCTTATGGCTTCAAGAGTCATTATTAGACAGAATTATGCTCATGATAAGAAAAAGTTTCTTATACTTTACTCTTTGAGTACCAGTCTGAGTGGTATCGCTTGGGGATGTGTCTTGTTCTTTATAGGGAACCTTTCTGCTGAGTATCACCTACTTTTATTTGCGATATTTATAGGGCTTGTCTCTGGTGCACTTTTTACATTGGGTGAAGTCTTTTATCTTTACATGACATATAGTGTCCCCATATTAGGGATGAGCATTGTTTGGTTTTTTTCACATGGTGACAATGAAATCTATAAAGTAACAGGCTACTTAGGCATTTTTGCATTTTTTTATTATATATCTGCAGCTAAAAAATATAATACTAACTTTGTTAAGGCCTTGTATGAAAAAAAAGAAAAAGAAAAAGTAGTTGATGAGTTAAAAGAAAAATCAAATATCTTTGAACTTCTTTTTGAACACTCTGTGATGGGTGCTTTAATCATAGAAGATGGAAAATTTGTTCAGTGTAATCAAAAATCAGTAAAGATGATTGGTGCAAGCTCTAAAGAGGAACTTTTAAACATTACACCAGATGAAATTTCACCACAATACCAGTCGGACGGAAGACTTTCTTCTGAAAAAGCAAAAGAGATGATACAAATAGCCTTAGATGAAGGCAAGCATCATTTTGAATGGCTTTATAAAAAAGTGGATGGTAAACTCTTTTTAGCTGATGTTAACATGTCTTCAATCATGCTCAATGCAAAGAGAGTCCTTTATGTCTCGTGGAGAGATATTACTGAAGAAAAAAAGTTAAAAAACAACTTAAAACATTTAGCACATCATGATAGTTTAACAAACCTACCAAATAGAGTATTATTTAATGATAGACTAGAACAAGCCATTATTAAGTCAAATCGCTCCCAACTTAAACTCGCTGTATTTTTTATAGATTTGGATAAGTTTAAACCTATTAATGATTCACTGGGACATGAGGTTGGAGATGATGTCCTCATTAAAGTTTCTCGTTTGCTACGTTCATCTTTAAGAGATGAAGATACGCTTGCTAGAATTGGTGGTGATGAATTTACCATCATTATGGAAAATATCGCAGATACTAAAGATGTGACAACGATAGCAGATAAGCTAATCAAAGCCTTGCATGCCCCTGTAGTTGTTGGTGTGCATAGTTTAGATTTGTCTTTAAGCATAGGTATAAGTATCTATCCCCAAGATGCTGATAATGCGAAAATGCTTTTAAAACTAGCTGATGAAGCAATGTATGATGCTAAAGATAGTGGACGAGATAACTATAAGTTTTATACAAAGGGTAATTCTTGAGTAAAGATATGAAAAGTATAGTGAAAATTTGGCATACAACTTTTGAAGATGAAGCGAAGCATTATTCAGAGTTTGAAAGTTCAGATATAGAGTATTTTATAGGGTGTATGCTTTATAATCATTTTAACTTTGAAAATGCACTTGATACGATGAAAACTATAGATTTAAGTTATGATTTTTTGCTTAGTGTCGAAGAAAATTATGATGAAGTTAAAAATTTTATTGATAAAATTAGTTTAGATGATGAGTTAGAAAAAATAACTTTTTTAAATAACTTTTTAAATGATGCTAAGAGTAAATATAGCGAAGATGAACTGTACTTGATAAATCGTTTATCGTATCATTTAGATGGAGTGAAGCAAAGGTATGATGGTAAGATACAAGCTCAAAAAGTTGATTTTCAAGCACCAAAGGCAAAATCTAAAAACCCACTTGCTGGAGTGTGAGGTATGGAGAGTTATCTTATAACATCACGAGAGTTTTACACAGATACTCCAGCAGTATTTCGATCTATTTTGCATGAACAACTTCAAAAACATCTACCCACTTATGCGCTTTATAGAGATAAATCAAACCCAGACTATGATGCACAAGCTGAACATCATGTTCAGGTGTGCGCACAGTTTAGTAATGTAAAAAGTTTTTTACATCAAAAGCCAGACTTAGCAAAAGAGCTCAATGCTACAGGCGTTCATCTCACTTCAAAACAGTTTGATACAATAGCCTATGCTAAGTCTTTAGGTTTAGAGGTAATAAGTAGTTGTCATACCCATGATGAAGTGTTACAAGCGCAAAAATTAGGAGCTGATGCAGTGACATATAGTCCTATTTACTCGAGCCCAGGTAAGGGTGATGCTAAGGGGATTATGGAGTTGAAAAAGTTAGTTGAAAAAGTAGATATAAAAGTATTTGGACTTGGTGGAATCATAACAAAACAACAGATTGATGAGATAGAAAATACAGGGACTTTTGGTTTCGCTTCTATACGTTATTTTTATTAGGGTAAAATGTAGATATGAATAGCATAATAACCCTCATGAGACCGCATCAGTATGTAAAAAATATCTTTATATTTGCGCCATTACTTTTTAGTTTTTCTTTTGACGATACCAACAAAACTATCATTACATTTATGGTTTTTATACTTTTTTCCATCTTAGCAAGTAGTGTATACATTTTAAATGATTTGATGGATGTAGAGGAAGATAAAGCACACCCTACGAAGAAAAATCGCCCCATAGCTAGTGGCGCTCTTAGTGCTAAAACAGCAAAGGTTTTGTTTGTTGTCTTAGCATCATTGTCTTTGGTCTCATCATTGCTGATATCTCAAGAACTTTTTTATGTATTGGCTAGTTATTTTATTTTAAATGTTGCTTACTCTTTAAAACTCAAACATATCTCTATAGTCGATATCTTCATTATAGCTACTGGTTTTGTCTTAAGACTTTTTGCTGGAAGTGTCGCTACAGATATACCTCTTTCTATGTGGATAATCATCATTACTTTCTTACTTGCCATCTTTTTAGCGCTTGCAAAAAGACGTGATGATGTGCTTTTATCACTCAAAGGACAAGAGACACGTAAAAATATAGATGGTTATAACCTCGAGTTCGTCAATGCTACTATGACACTTATGTCTGGCGTGGTTGTTATGAGTTATATTCTTTACACAGTCTCAGCAGAAGTTATAGAACGTGTCCATACACATTACCTTTTCTTAAGTGCTTTTTTTGTCATACTTGGCATTTTTCGTTATATGCAAATCACATTTGTAGAAGAAAAAAGTGGAAGTCCATCTAAGATAGTTGTTGGGGATAGGTTCATAAAAATAACCTTGCTGTTGTGGTTGGCAAGTTTTATCATCATAGTTAAAATGGCATAATGGTAGTTCGATATATTCTCTTTGCTATTATATCTACGATAGTAAACCTATTGTTTCAGTATCTTAGTTTTTTTGTATATAGTGGTTTTTTAGCCATCTATGTAGCGATGTTTAATGGAACTTTAGCTGGTCTTGTACTAAAATATATACTTGATAAAAAGTATATTTTTTATCATAAACCAAAGAGTAAAAAAGATGATGGTAAAAAATTTTTACTTTACTCTTTAATGGGTCTATTTACTACCTTTATCTTTTGGGGTTTTGAGATTTGGTTTGATTGGCTCATTGGTGGCGAGGGTGGAAAATATATAGGGGCAGTAGTTGGTCTTGGTATCGGCTATGTAGTAAAATATAATTTAGATAAAAAATTTGTTTTTAAGGACTAATCGGTGAAATTAAATAGTTGGGGAATGTACCCTAAAGTTGATTCTATGACACATGAGCTAAGTGATGATACTAAGTTAAAAGAGTATCTTGAGAGTTGTGATGAGTGCATTAGTTATGGAAATGGTAGAAGCTATGGAGATAGTGCATTAAGTGCAAACATAGTCCATACAAAACCTCATGACTTTTTCTTAGATTTTGATGATGCTAAAGGTCTTCTTCATGTTCAAAGTGGAGTGCTTTTAAGTGAGATTTTGGAGTCCTATGTCCCTCGTGGTTGGTTTTTAATGGTAACTCCTGGGACAAAACTCATTACCGTAGGTGGGTCTATAGCGAGTGATGTACATGGCAAAAATCATCATACTGAGGGTTGCTTTAGCTCTTGTGTGCTAGAGTTTAACATGATGCTAGAAGACGGCTCTGTAAAAAATGTCAAAAGCGGCACAGAACTTTTTAAAGCAACTTGTGGGGGTATGGGACTCACAGGTATCATCCTAGATGCGAAGATACAACTTAAAAAAATCCACTCCCAATATATCAAACAAACAACCATAAAAACAAAAAATCTCAGAGAAACTTTTCGTGCCTTTGATAAGTACAAAGATGAGCCGTACTCCGTTGCATGGATTGACTGCCTAGCAAAAGGTGATGATATAGGGAAATGTCTGCTTATGGTTGGAGACTTCGACACTAAAGGTGACCTAGATTATAAGCCAAAATCTAAACTCAATATACCTTTTAATTTTCCATCATTTGCTCTTAATAATCTTAGTGTAAAAGCTTTTAACTGGCTTTACTACGCAAAAGCACCAAATGGCGAATCAAAGCAAAGAGTAGGGATAGACAGCTTTTTTTATCCGCTAGATTCTATAAAAAACTGGAATCGCATCTATGGTAAGGGTGGTTTTACTCAGTATCAGTTTATCTTGCCTTTAGAGGTGAGTTATGATGGGCTTCAGGAGATTTTAGGGCTTATATCTGCTAGTGGGAAAGGCTCATTTTTAGCAGTTTTAAAACTCTATGGTAAGAAAAACGACAACTACTTGTCTTTCCCAATAGAGGGGTATTCTTTAGCACTAGACTTTAAGATAGAAAAAGGTCTTTTTGAACTTTTAGATCAACTTGATGAAGTAGTTGTTCGTTTAGGCGGACGCATCTACTTGACAAAAGATGTGCGAGTTTCTAAGGATACTTTTGAGTCTGGGTATGAAGATATAGAGAAGTTTAGAGCATATAGAAAAAAACAAAAAATGGACACTAAGTTTCATTCATTACAATCAAAAAGGGTACAAATATGAGTTATGTTTTAATAGTTGGAGCAAAGAGTGACATCGCAAAAGAGGTAGCACGTACTTACGCTAAAAATGGTTATAACCTTTATTTAGCTGCTCGTAATGTTACGTCATTAGAAGATTTGGCTATCGATATTCGTACACGCTCAGGTGTAGAAGTTCATCTTAAAGAATTAGACATTACAGAGTATGAGATTCATCAAGATTTTTATGATTCACTAGAAGAGCGTCCCCTTGGTGTTGTCACAGTCTCTGGTTATATGGCTGAGCAAAAAGAAGCACAGGTGGAGTGGGCAAAGAGTTTAAATACTATCAATGTAAACTACACAGGTACTGTAAGTTTTTTAAACATAGTAGCAAATGACTTTGAAAAAGAGCGTCGTGGTTTCATAGTGGGTGTGAGTTCTGTTGCAGGTGACCGTGGTCGTAAGGCTAACTACATCTATGGAAGTGCAAAAGCAGGATTTAGTGCTTACTTAGGTGGTTTAAGAAATAGACTTTACGAGAGTGGTGTACAAGTTCTTACAGTAAAACCTGGTTTTGTAAACACAGCTATGACAAAAGAGTTAGATTTACCTGAAAAACTAATAGCTCAGCCACTAGAGGTTGCAGAAGATATATTTAAAGCACAACAAAATGGTGGAAATGTACTTTATACAAAATGGATTTGGAGATATATTATGTTTATTATCTCTCACATCCCAGAATTTATATTTAAGAAGATGAGCATCTAAAACTATGAATGCACTTACTTCGACGCAGATAAAAACTGTTGTATGGGTTGTTTTTTTTAAGATTGTACTGCTGAGTTTTTTACCATTAACTGGAGATGAGGCCTACTTTATAAAATGGGCGATGCATCCAAGTATGGGTTATTATGATCATCCTCCTATGATAGGATGGGTGATATATCTGATGAGTTTTGTGAGTGAAAACTATGTTTTTTATAGGTTTTTCGCACTCTTTACAACAATGATAATTGCACTTGTTATCTACAAGATAGCGCGTCTTTATGCAGTAGATAGAGAAAAATCTATGATGCTTTATATGCTTTTTTTAGTATCACCCGTTGATGTCTTACTCTCTCTTATCACAAACGATATCACTTTAGTGCTCTTTGGTAGTTTAGGGACACTCTTTTTACTTTATGCATTAGAGCGACGAGAGTATTGGTTAAAATACTCACTTTTAGCAGGTATGTTTTTAGCATTTACATTTTTAAGTAAGTACTTTGCTGTCTTTTTACTTTTTTCCTTAGTTGTTTTTTCTTTTATGGTGTATAAAAAATCAGCATTTAAAATAGTCGCTGTTGTTAGCATCATCGTTCTTTTAGGTATAGCACAAAATTTATGGTTTAATTATAATAGTTGTTGGAACAATATACTTTTTAATTTCTTTTCACGAAGTACAAATGATGGTATACATATCTCGAGAGTACTTGGTTTCTTTGCTTTAACTGCTTATATTATCACCCCATGGGGTGTGTACTTTTTACTTAAAGCCAAACATAAAACGCAAAATATGAAGCTCAATAAACTCTTGTTTTTGGTCTTAGGTGTAATTTTTATAGTATTTTTTGCTGTATCCCTCAAAAATAGTATAGGGCTTCATTGGTTTCTACTTTTTATCCCTTTTATATATCTTTTGTTTGTATATCTCGATATGAATCAACTCAATAAGATGTTCAAATATAATGCTATATTTTCTTTCATTCATATTGCCATATTGATGGTAGTTATCTTTACCCCTAAAACTTTGTTTGAAAAGATAGAACGCTACTCAGATGTGGTTTTGATGGACAATCCCCAAGCTGTTTGTCGTGGTATAGCGGAGTATGATGCTAAGAGATTTTTTACCAGTGGATATACGAGTGCTGCTTTTTTATCTTACCATTGTAAAAAAGATATTAGTATGCTTTTTTATGATAGAAAGTACGCAAGGTATGATGACAAACTAGTAGATGTTCGAGAACTTAAAGAGCAAAACATAGTTTTTATGAACAAAAGAAAAATGGATGAATCTTACTTCAAAGGTGTATGCGCAGATGTAAGTATACAAAAGAAGATGCTTGGTGGTGCTGCTTTTTACTTTGCTGAGTGTAAGGCATTTAGCTATGATAGATATAAAAAAGAGTTTTTAGACTATCAAAATAAAAACTATTACAATATTCCAGAGTGGTTACCTGTTGGAAAATGCTACTTTAAAGATAGGTATTATAGTGAGTAATAATTTAGCTCTTTTTGATTTTGATGGTACACTGACCACGAAAGATTCTCTTGGTGAATTTATAAAATTTGCTAAAGGAAATAGTACTTATTATTTTGGTTTAGTCAGATTTAGCCCTTATTTTATCATGTGGAAACTAGGGTTTATGAAAAATTATAAAGCAAAAGAAAAATTATTTATGCTTTTTTTTAAGGATATGAGCGAATATTATTTTAAAAAAATTGCTAGTCAATATGGACTATCAAAAATATACAAAATTCAAAGAGAATCAACTTATAAAATATTTCTACAACATATAAAAGATGGAGATAGGGTTGTAGTAGTTTCTGCTTCTATGAGATGTTGGTTAGAACCATGGACAAAAAAACATAATGTAGAGTTACTTTCAACAGAGTTAGAGTTTAAAGACTCAAAATTTAGCGGTAAGTTCGCAACTAAAAATTGTCATGGCAAAGAAAAAGTAAATCGTATAAAAGAGTTATTAGATACTAGTGAATATGAAACTATATACGCTTACGGGGATAGTTCAGGAGATAAAGAGATGCTAGACTTAGCAAATGTTAAATATTATAAGGGTAAATATTTAGAGTAGTTTAGCCGCTAGATACCCACTAGAAAAACTCCACTGTAAGTTGTAACCACCACATGGCCCATCTATATTTACAACTTCACCACAAAAGTATAAGCCTTTTATGATTTTGCTTTGCATTGTTTTTGGATTAATCTCATTTAGTTTTATCCCTCCACGAGTGATCATAGCCATTTTAAAACCATCATGTCCTGTGATGGTGAGAGGAGTCCAAGCTAAGAGTTTTATGAGTGTATCTTTTTTGATGCCATCTAGTTTGGAAAAAGTAAATCCCTCTTCAATACCTGCAAGTTTTAGTATCTCATTTGCTAGTGGAGTTGGAAGGAGGGTGTAGATATTTTTTGCTTTTAAGTATTTGAATATAGCATCCTCATTCATCCCTTTTGTGAGGTTTACAACTATGGGGACCTCCCCATACTTCTCTATGAGGGGAGTGATCTCTCTTGCAAAGTCTAGTACAGCAGGACCACGTATGCCTGTTTTTGTAAATATTAAATCAGCTTTTATTTGAAGTTTTTTATATTTTTTCATATTTACTTTTAAAGTAGCATTTGCGATGGTGTCTGCTCTACACTCAGCTACCCAAGTCTCTTTAGTGCGAAGTGGCATCATAGCTGGATGCAGTTTAGTGATACTATGTCCTAAGTCAGATGAGAGTTTATATCCATCACCCTCAGCACCAAGAACTGGGTAACCAAGACCACCAGAAGCTAAAATGACAGAGTTTGTTTTGAAAGAATTAGTGGTAGTTTTGACACCTATCACCTTCGCATCATCTACTACTATCTCTTGAACTTTTTGCGATGTGAGTATAGTGATGCTAAGGTGATGCATCTCATCTGTAAATGCATTTATGATAGTGGAAGATGAATGTGTCGATGGAAAAACGCGAAAACCATCAGGGGCATGTGTCTCAACACCAATCCTATTCATAAAATCTTGTAAGTCAGAGGAAGAAAAAGCTTTGAGTGCATCTTGCATAAAACGACCATCACGACCAAACTTTTTCATAAAATCTTCTTGGGAAAGAGTATTTGTGAGGTTACATCTACCCCCACCAGTAGCTTTGAGTTTAGCTCCAACTTGGGAGAGTTTTTCTAAAAGCAAGACGTTCTTAGCATCACGAGCAGATGTAATGGCTGCCATCATACCAGCAGCCCCAGCTCCAACAACTATTAAATCATACTCGTGTGTTTTCATAAGTGTATTTTAGTATAATTTCACTTATGAGAGTTTATGGAAATAGAGAAAAATGTTACAAATGTTATAGACCGAAGGTCTCTTGTATGTGTAAGCATATTATCCCAATAGAGACACAGACAAAGTTTGTAATACTGATGCACCCAAAAGAGTTTAAAAAAGTAAAAAATGGCACAGGTTTTTTAACCCATCTTTCTCTCACTAACTCAGAACTTTTTATAGATGTAGAGTTTAGCAAGCATAAACGAGTCAATGAAATCATATCTCAATATGAGTCCTTTGTTCTTTATCCAACTGATGATGCTATCAATATCTCTCAAAATAACCCTAAAAAAATACAAGATAAAAAAATGGCAATTTTTATACTAGATGCTACATGGAGTTGTGCAAAGACGATGCTAAGAGATTCTGCCAATCTTCAAAAATTGCAAACTATAAGTTTTGATTTAGGTAGGAAATCAATGTTTGAGATAAAAGAACAACCTGAAGAGTTTTGTTTGTCTACGATAGAATCTACCTTGTCTGTACTAGAAAATATAGATAGATTAGACTTAGAAAATATAGGTAATGATGCTAAGGCTAATTTTTTAAATCCATTTTTTAAAATGATAGAGTATCAAAAACAAAGGATTGAGCAATCTTTGGGCAGTTTTATAAGATATAAACAAAGATAAAAGAGTATAATACTCTCCAATTTATTATAAGGAATGTTTATGAAAATAATTAATGCACTAAAAGCAACAGCTGTTGCTTCACTTCTAAGCACATCACTTTTTGCTGGTGCTCTTGGTACACACTGGGGTTATACTGGACACTCGTCTCCTGAACATTGGGCTGAATTAAATCCCTTGTTTTTTATGTGTAAAGATGGTTCAAACCAATCACCTATTAATATTGTAAAAAAAGATATACTCGCAACTACTGGTTTAGAAAAAATTAAATTTAACTATACTACAAATGCTTCAGGCGTTATAAACAATGGTCATACCATACAAGTAAATGTTAAAGATGGTAGTTCTATCACTATAGATGGAATTCAGTTTGATTTAAAACAGTTTCACTTTCATACTCCAAGTGAAAATGAAGTAGATGGTAAGCATTTTCCACTTGAAGCACACTTCGTGCATGCAGCAAAAGATGGTCATTTAGCAGTAATCTCTGTTTTATTTGAAGATGGAAAAGAAAATGTAGATTTAAAAAGAATCTGGTCAAAAATGCCACATAAAGAATCTTCAGCTGGTTGTGGACTTCCTGCTGCAATGATAAAAGATATCTTACCAAAAAACAAAGCATATTATAGATTTGATGGTTCTTTAACAACCCCTCCATGTTCTGAAGGTGTGAGATGGTTCGTAATGCAAGACTACTCACATGTAAGCGCTGCTCAAGTGAAAGAGTTCGCAAAACTTATCCACGGTCACGATAATAGACCAGTGCAACCAATGAATGCTAGAAAAGTTTTAAAATAAGATAATTATTTATTAAACATTATCGAGCCAAGTCTAACCATGTTAGACCCACACTCGATAGCTAGTTCAAAATCTCCACTCATCCCCATAGAACAGATATCTGCATTTTTTAGTTGTTTATACGCTTCATGAGTTTTTCTAAAGCTTTCTTTTACAAGCTTAGCATCATCGCTATGTGCACCTATACTCATAACACCACGAAGATTTATGTTTGGACATTCACGCTGAATCTGCTCGTAGATACTCTTAG
>Ga0256840_1002435_pt1 | contig 16323 bp, 13 predicted proteins | sample 355202metaG_FD_185969 | JGI IMG/M metagenome (GOLD analysis project Ga0256840, IMG submission 185969) | Hydrothermal vent microbial communities from Mid Atlantic Ridge, Atlantic Ocean - 355-202 | ecosystem: Environmental > Aquatic > Marine > Hydrothermal vents | place: Atlantic Ocean: Mid... | reverse complement strand
AAAACAATCTGCAGGAGTACTAGCTGCAATGACAATTAACGGACTTTCACCATTTCTACCATATAAAGCTTGTAATAAATCTGATTGTTCTGTTTTTGTAGGTAAACCAGTAGAAGGACCACCACGCTGAACATTAACAATAACCAAGGGTAATTCTAAAATCATAGCTAAACCTATAGCTTCTCCTTTAAGCGCCAAGCCTGGTCCAGAGGTAGTTGTAATTGCAAAATCGCCTGCAAATGAAGCACCAATAGCCGATGTTATTCCAGCAATTTCATCTTCTGCTTGAAAAGCTTTTACGCCAAAATGTTTATGTTTTACAAGTTCGTGTAAAATATCTGATGCTGGAGTAATAGGATAAGAACCTAAAAATAATTCCAATCCAGATTTTTCTGCAGCAGCTAAAAAACCCCAAGCAGTCGCTTGATTTCCATTTATAATTCTGTACTCTCCTTTTGGCATTTTAGAAGGAGAAATAGAATAGGAGTTAGGTATTAATTCTAAAGTCTCAGCAAAATAAAAACCAGTTTTTAACACTTTTGAATTTGCCTCAGCAATAATAGGTTTTTTAGCGAATTTCTTATTAAAGAAATCCAAAGTATGCTCCATATCACGATTATACATCCAATAAACCATTCCTAAAGCAAACATATTTTTACTTCTAGTGATAGATTTATTGTCTAATCCCATATCAGACAAAGCTTCTCTAGTAAGCGATGTCATGGCGACTTCAATTACACGATAATTATTTAAACTGCCATCTTCTAACGGATTACTTGCATAAAGTGCTTTTTCTAAATTCTTTTTTGTAAACGAATCGGTATCTACAATTACAGTATGACCTGCCTTTAAAGCACCAATATTGGTTTTTAAGGCTGCAGGATTCATACATACTAATAGGTCTAAGTCTTCTCCAGGAGTGCTAATCTCAACACTACCTATATGTACTTGAAATCCACTTACTCCATATAAACTCCCTTGTGGAGCTCTAATTTCTGATGGATAATTGGGAAATGTGGCAACATCGTTACCAAACATTGCAGACGTATCAGTAAACTGCATACCCGTAAGTTGCATTCCGTCTCCAGAATCTCCAACAAAACGGATAACAACTTCCGATAATTCTTCTTTAATTGTATCTTTTGTATTTGTCATTATAACTTTTTTTATAGTATTAAAGTGGCTCAAATTTAAGATATTTAGCTCTTTTAAAAATGTTTTTTTTAAATAGTTTTTAACCGATGCAAATTTAGAATCATTCTAAATAGATGACAATGATTAAAATCAGTTATTTATAAAAGATATATTTTGTAATTTTGTGCTATTATTAATTATAAAACAAACAAAAATGGCAATTATAATAACAGACGAATGTATAAACTGTGACGCATGTGTTGCAGAATGTCCTAACAATGCAATTTACGAACCAGATTCTGAATGGTCTTATGCTGAAGGAACAAATGTAACAGAAACAATAACTTTACCTAATGCAGGAGAAGTTGATGCAGATGCAATGAACGAACCATTATCTGATGAATTTTACTTTATTATTACTGATAAATGTACAGAATGTAAAGGTTTCCATGACGAACCTCAATGTGCAAGTGTTTGTCCTGTGGATTGTTGTGTTCCTGATGAAGACCATGTAGAAACAGAAGAAGAGTTATTGGCTAAAAAAGAAATTTTACACGGATAGTTTTTATGTAAACTAATTTTAAATTAAGAGCTCCAATTTTATTGGAGCTTTTTTTATGATAAAAATCAGTTTATTTATATTTTATATTAATTCAAAAAGTGTATGTTTGCAATTGAGATATTCACTATTAACTAAGGATTTCTTTTTATGGATAAATTTTCTTTCTTAAATGCAGTTCATGCGAGTTTTATTGACGAATTGTATGAAAAATATTTACAATACCCAGATTCTATTGAGCCAAGCTGGAAAAGTTTTTTTCAAGGCTATGATTTAGCAAACTCAGATTTTTCTTTTAATGATGAAGAGAAAGTTGAAATTCCAGAGCAAGTGCATAAAGAATTTCAAGTTATAGAATTGATTAATGCGTATCGTTCTAGAGGTCATTTGTTCACAAAAACAAATCCTGTAAGAACTCGTAGAACTTATTTACCTACACTTGATATAGAAAATTTTGGCTTATCAAAAGATGATTTATCTTCATCATTTGAAGCAGGGAATATTTTAAAAATAGGCACAAAAACACTTCAAGAAATTATTGAACACTTAAATTTAGTGTATTGTGATTCTATAGGAATAGAGTATATGTACATTAGAAATCCAGATGAGATTCAATGGTGGAGAGATCAACTGCATAAAAATGATAATCAGCCTAATTACTCTGTAGATCAAAAAAAATATATTTTATCTAAACTAAATCAAGCAGCTACTTTTGAGCAATTTTTACAAACAAAATATGTAGGTCAAAAACGTTTTTCATTAGAAGGTGGTGAAACCTTAATTCCTGCTATTAGTGTGGCTTTATTTAATGCTGTTGATAATTTTGGAGTTAAAGAGACCGTAATTGGTATGGCACATCGTGGAAGATTAAACACACTTACTAATATTTTTAGAAAACCTGTAAGAGCCTTATTTAGTGAGTTTGAAGGAAAAGATTTTGAAGATAAAACCATTGATGGTGATGTTAAATACCATTTAGGTTTAACATTAGATAAAACTTACCAAAACGGAAAAGCAATTAAAATGAATTTAGTTCCTAACCCTTCTCATTTAGAGACAGTTGATCCTGTTGCTGAAGGAATTACAAGGGCTAAAATTGATAATGATTACCAAAAAGACAATTCAAAAGTATTGCCTATTTTAGTACATGGTGATGCTGCTATTGCTGGTCAAGGAGTTGTTTATGAAGTCATTCAAATGAGTAAATTAAACGGTTATTCTACTGGTGGAACAATCCATATTGTAGTAAATAATCAAATAGGATTTACTACCAATTATTTAGATGCTCGTTCAAGTACTTATTGTACTGATGTGGCAAAAGTTACTTTATCACCTGTGTTACACGTTAATGCAGATGATGTGGAAGCTGTTGTGCATGCTGTTGAAATGGCTTTAGCTTTTAGAATGAAATTTAAACGTGATGTGTTTATTGATTTATTAGGTTATCGTAAATATGGGCATAATGAAGGTGATGAACCTCGTTTTACGCAACCTAATTTGTATAAGGCAATTTCTAAACATGCCAATTCGTTTAAAATTTACTCTGATAAGCTTATCGCTGAACAAACTGTTGATGCAAATTATATTAAAAACTTAACAACTAACTTTAAAGCAATGCTTGAAGAAGAGTTTGCTAAGTCTAAGAACGATAAGGTTTCAAAGATTAATCCTTTTATGGATGAAATATGGAATACTTTTACTAGAAAACAACTCAAAGAAATGTTGTTGCCTGTAAATACAACCTATCCAAAAAATAAATTAGAAGGCATTGCCAAAGTGATTTCTACTGTACCAGAAGAGGTGAAATTTATCCGTAAAGCAGAACGAATTTTAAGAGGTAGAGAAAAAATGGTTTTTGAGCAAGACACCATTGATTGGGGAATTGCAGAAAGTCTAGCGTATGGAAGTTTATTAGAAGAAGGTTATAATGTGCGAATTTCTGGTCAGGATGTAGAAAGAGGAACTTTTTCACACAGACATGCCATTTTGCGTGATGAAATCTCCGAAAAAAGAATCAATTTATTAAATACCAATCTAAAGAACAAAGGAGAAATGTTTATTTACAATTCACTTTTGTCAGAATACGGTGTTTTAGGTTTTGATTATGGTTACGCAATGGCTAGTCCAAATACTTTAACCATTTGGGAAGCTCAATTTGGAGATTTTTCTAATGGAGCACAAATTATTTTTGATCAGTATTTATCTGCTGCGGAAGATAAATGGAAATTGCAAAACGGAATTGTTGTGTTGTTGCCTCATGGTTACGAAGGTCAAGGTTCAGAACATTCTTCGGCAAGAATTGAAAGATATTTACAATTATGTGCTGTTGATAATATGAACGTTGCAAACTGCACTACACCATCAAATATATTTCATTTGTTAAGACGACAAATGAAACGTGATTTTAGAAAACCTTTAATCGTCTTTACACCAAAGAGCTTATTGCGTCATCCTAAAGCCATTTCATCTATTAATGATTTAGCTAAAGGCGAGTTTCAAGAAGTAATAGACGATACTATTTCTCCTGAAAAGGTAAAGAAAATGGTCTTTGTTTCAGGTAAATTTTATTACGATTTATTAGCTGAAAGAGAAAAATTAAATAGAGAAGATGTTGCATTGATTAGAATAGAGCAATTATTCCCTTTACATAAAGAAAAAATACAGCAAATAATTGATAAATATAAAAAGGTAACTGATTATGTTTGGGCACAAGAAGAACCTAGAAATATGGGAGCTTGGTCGTATATGTTAGAACGTTTTGATTTGGTGAATTTAAAATTATGTTCAAGACCTTATTACGCTGTTCCAGCTGCAGGTTCAAGTACACGATTTAAAGAAAGACACCAAAAAGTAATTGATGCAGTGTTTAGTCCATCTTCCGTCTTCCCAATAGGAAGAGACTGATTGGCAAAATAAAATGTCCCATCTTCCGTCTTCCCAATGCGAAGAGACTGATTGGATAGATAAATATAAATGAGTAATAGAATTATTAACATAAGACTTTTAGTTCCTTCCCTTTGGGAAGGTTAGGATTAAAATATAGATTATTATGATATTAGAAATGAAAGTTCCTTCACCAGGAGAATCAATAACCGAAGTAGAAATTGCACAATGGTTAGTCGCAGATGGTGATTACGTAGAAAAAGATCAACCAATTGCAGAAGTAGATTCAGATAAAGCTACACTAGAATTGCCTGCAGAAGAAAGCGGAATTATTACCTTTAAAGCAGAAGAAGGTGATGCTGTTGCTGTTGGAGCAGTGGTTTGTCTGATTGATATGGATGCTGAAAAGCCAGTTGGTAGTGTGCAGTCTTCAGTAGGCAGTACACAGTCTTCAGTTGGCAGTGTGCAGTCTAAAGATCATTATGCTAAAGGAACAGCTTCTCCAGCAGCAAAAAAGGTTTTAGCAGAAAGAGGAATTGATTCTAAAACAGTAAAAGGAACTGGTAAAGATGGTAGAATTACCAAAGACGATGCTTTAAAAGCTGTGCCAGCAATGGGAACTCCTACAACAGGTGGAGAGAGAGGTTCTTCTCGTAAAAAAATGTCTATGTTGCGTAGAAAAGTAGCACAAAGATTAGTATCTGTAAAAAATGAAACGGCAATGCTAACTACTTTTAACGAAGTAAACATGCAACCCATTTTTGATTTGCGTAAAGAATTTAAAGAAGATTTTAAAGCAAAACACGGTGTTAGCTTAGGATTTATGAGTTTCTTTTCAAAAGCTGTTGTACGAGCATTGCAAATGTATCCTGCTGTAAACAGTATGATTGATGGCGATTTTATGATAAGTTATGATTTTATTGATATTTCAATTGCTGTTTCTGGTCCAAAAGGTTTAATGGTTCCTGTAATTAGAAATGCAGAAAATTTAAGCTTTAGAGGAATTGAAAGTGAAGTAAATAGATTAGCAATAAGAGCTAGAGACGGAGAAATAACCGTTGATGAAATGACAGGTGGAACGTTTACCATTACCAACGGAGGAGTGTTTGGCTCTATGTTATCAACTCCAATTATAAATCCACCGCAAAGTGCTATTTTAGGAATGCACAACATTGTTCAAAGACCAATGGCTGTAAATGGAGAAGTGGTTATTCAGCCAATAATGTATGTTGCTTTATCTTATGATCACAGAATTATTGACGGAAAAGAATCTGTAGGATTTTTAGTAGCTGTTAAAGAGGCTTTAGAAAATCCTGTTGAACTCTTAATGAATAATGAGGTTAAAAAATCTTTGGAGATGTAATTTTATATGTATTGATTTATAAATAAGTCAGTAATAACTTATAGTATAGATATATTTTAGACCTCACAGGTTTTTAAAACCTGTGAGGTCTTTTGTAATAAATAGTATTCGTGTAAGTCCTTTTTATGATAATTTATTACTTTCGCAACATTATGATTAGTAAAAAGAGTTTTTTTCGTTTAATAATATTGTGTTTTGTATTTATTTCTTTTGTAGGGTTTTCACAAAACAATAAATTTCAATACTCTAAAAATCAACTAATTGGTAGAGGTAATTTAAAGTTTTACGGTAATAGTTATAAATTACAAAAAGAAGCATATCTTGCTTTGCAAAAAATGATGAAATCCGCAAAGAAAGATGGCTTTTCAATAAAAGTGGTTTCTGCTTATCGAAATTTTAATCATCAGAATAGGATTTGGAATAGAAAATACACTAAATTTATAAATCAAGGATATTCATCTAAACAAGCTGTAAATAAAGTATTAGAATATACAGCAATTCCTGGTACTTCTAGACATCATTGGGGAACAGAAGTAGATTTAAGTACAGACTATTCTCTTGAAAATAATAAAGCTAAATTTGTGAGATGGATGGATGAAAATGCGCATAAGTACGGTTTTTATCGTGTCTATACAAACAATAAATTAAGAGATGGTTACAATTATGAGTCTTGGCATTATTCGTATAGAAACTTATCTAAACCTATGTTGCAACAATATTATAAGTTAAATTTAGTTCAAATTTTAAAAAATCAAAAGATAAAAGGCAGTCAATTTTTTACAACACAATTTATCAATAATTATTTTCAAAACAATGTGTTAGGAATTAATGATTATTTGTATTAATTATTTAAAACTATAAACAATTCCATTAGAAATATGGTATTCTTCTTGTGGAACTCCTAATACAGGAAAACGATCATACGTATAATTCACACTCATTTTATAAGCTAAGTTTTTAGCAATTTTAAACTTTAAAGCACTTTGATGGGCAATTCTATAATCAGCTAATTGATTGATTAATGGCTGAAAATAAGTCGTGCTAATTAAGGCTATATTTTTGTTAAAATAGAAACTAAAGGATAAATAATTACTATTCCTCCAATCTTTATGATATAAAATATAATCGGATTTTGTCTTTTCATATTCATACATCAATAATACGCCAAAGTACATTTTATATTTTTCAGATTTTGTTAGCTTTAGTCTTATACCAGCTCCTGCCAATTCTCTAAAATCAATTTTATATAAAGCATTGTATTGATTTTGAAGAAAAAACTCACCTGAAATACGTTGATTAATTTTATAATTATACCGTAAATGTTGCACACCTTTATTTATAAAATCTTCATTATCTATACGTTCAAAACCAATATCATTCACAAATAAGAAAATACTTTTCTTTGTTTTATACTGAATGTGAATTTTATTTTTTATACTAAATTTGCTTTTAGTATTCTTTGATAAACTTAAATTTAAACTAACTGTACCTATCCAACCAGTTGTATCGGTTGCTTTTCTAAAAGCTTCTGTGTTAATAATTTGAGAGTTGCTACTTAGTGTAAAAAGCAATACGCTAATAAAAAGGACTATTTTCATTATTTTTGATTAGAATTAATATTTATACTGTTGTTCAATAAACTTTTTAAATAAGTGAGTTTAAATAAAAGTTTTGAATTTGCTATTTGTTTTTAATTATAGTTATTTAATTAGTTGCACTACGTTGTTGTTTATTAGATTTTACATTCTGTCTAGTGTCTTATTTCTTAAAGCAAAGCAATTTTAAGTCTTTTTATTTTCATAAGCCATTAACAATCCCAACATTCTTCCATAACTTTTCATGCCATGTTTTTGATGATTTGCTTTTAAAAATAAACTGTAAAATTTGTGAAAATAGGGCTTAAACGGATTTTTATATTTTTTCCAATGTTTGTAATTTTCTTTTAAATTCTTTTGGACACCAATGGGTAATCGGTTGTAAATTTCATTATGTAAGTCTTTATCAGAGCGATAAATATTTCCTAAAGCATATTGTAATGCCATTAAATAACCTGAATATTTAAACAATAAATCTGGATTGTTAATTGCAGCTAAGTATCCAATAAAATTAGCTTCACTTTCATTTGCATATCCAATTTGATGCGCAACTTCATGACTTGCTGTTGAAGGTAAATCAAAGTCCAACGAATTGTAATTCACTTGTGCTTCACCAGAAATCGGATTCAAATAACCGCCAAAACCCATATAACTCATAGGTGTACTAAAAATGGATTTTTTTACTTCTGGATGTGTATAGGTAAACTGAGGATGTTTTTTTGCCAATTCTGCATAACCATTCACTGTTCTATTTAATAATTCCGTTTGTGTTAAAACGGTTTGTACAGGTATGGTGTCATTTCTAGTCAATTTAAAATGAATTTCTTCCGTTTTAACTAATAATTTTTCAGTAAGCACAGCCAATTCATCAATATTATATTTAGGAATGCTTAAATTTAAACTTTTTTGTAACGGTTCTCTGTAGTAATTCAATCCCCAAAATAGATAAAAAATAAAATACAGAACAGATAATTTACTTCCAATACTAAAAAAAAGATTTTTGTAGTTTTTAGGTTGCTGTTTAAAAAACCGAATTGATTTTACTATAATATAAATCAAAGCCAATAAAAGCAGTACATCTCCAACAGAAAAGGGAATCCAACTTAAAATAGTTCTTAAAAAAGAAGCTGTATAAGGATAAATGCCGTTTGAATAATATGTTTCAATTAAATTAGGATAGTTAGCCAACCAATTGACAAATAGTATTTGGATAGGAAGTAAAATGGTAAGGATTATATTTCTCTTTTGCATACTTCAAAAATAAAATTTTTATCATATCTTTTTAACTTTTAAGTGATTTTATTTTAAAAATTCTATTCATTCTAATTTCTGCTCATTTTTGCTTAACAAGTTATTCTATAACAATCTCTAAAAACTACAAAAACACTATAAACAAAAAACAAGGGTTATTAACAGGTTTATAAACAATTTATTAACAAAAAAACCTAAAATATAAATCAGAAAATTTTTAAAAAAGAAATAAAAAACTATTTTTGTTCTATGGAGCAATCAAAGCAATATCAATCAAAAAATGCAAAAAGAGGAACAGTGATTCCTTTAGAAAAAGGAAAATTACCACCACAAGCACTTGAATTAGAACAGGCTGTGCTTGGCGCAATGATGATTGATAAAAAAGGAGTAGATGATGTTATTGATGTATTGACTTCAGAAACTTTTTATAAAAAAGAACATCAATATATTTATGATGCAATTTATGGATTGTTTAAAGATTCTCAACCAATTGATTTATTAACAGTTTCTGATAGGCTAATTAAAGACGGAAATTTACAAGTAGCAGGAGGTGATGCTTATATTATTAGTTTAACTCAAAAAGTTTCCTCTTCTGCTCATATTGAATTTCATGCTAGAATTGTTCTGCAAAAGCACATTCAACGAAAATTAATAAGTATATCTAACGATATTATTCAAGAAGCCTACGATGAAACTACAGATGTTTTTGATTTATTAGATTCCGCTGAAGCCAAACTTTTTGAAGTTTCTCAAGGAAGTTTAAAACGTAGTTCAGAAACTGCCGAAGGTTTAGTTGCTCAAGCACTTAAAAAAATTGAAGATATTTCTAAAACAGAAGGAATGAGTGGAATCCCGTCTGGTTTTACAAAATTAGATTCGCTTACTTCTGGTTGGCAACCATCAGATTTGGTGATTTTAGCAGCAAGACCTGGTATGGGTAAAACGGCATTTGTAATGTCTATGGCAAAAAATATGGCAATAGATTTTGATATGCCTGTCGCTATTTTTTCTTTGGAAATGTCTTCGGTTCAGTTAATTACACGTATGATTTCAAGTGAAACAGGAATTTCATCAGGTAAGCTAAAAAAAGGAACTTTAGAAAATCACGAATGGGAACAATTGCGTATTAAAGTAAAAAAATTGGCTGATGCTCCTATTTTTATTGATGATACACCATCATTATCCATTTTTGATTTACGTGCAAAAGCAAGACGATTGGTTTCTCAGCATAATGTAAAAATTGTTGTAATTGATTATTTACAATTAATGACTGCTGGTGGAAATGGTAAAAATGGAGGTAATCGTGAACAAGAAATTTCTACTATTTCAAGAAATTTAAAAGCACTTGCAAAAGAATTAAACATTCCTGTAATTGCACTGTCTCAGTTATCTCGTGCTGTGGAAACACGTGGAGGCTCTAAACGACCAATGCTGTCTGATTTACGTGAATCTGGTGCAATAGAGCAAGATGCAGATATTGTTTCGTTTATTTTTAGACCAGAATATTATGGTAATACAGAATGGGATGATGATGATCATACTCCTTGTGAAGGTCAAGCCGAAATAATTATCGCTAAACATAGAAATGGTGGATTAGAGAATATTCGTCTAAAATTTACTGGTCATTTAGCTTTGTTTTCTGATTTAGAAGATAACAGTTTTGATAATATGTACACTTCAAAAATGAATTCTGGTTTAGACACCAATTCATTGCCAAGTGCTCAAGATGTTTTTGGAAATGAACCTGATGGAGGAGAAGTGCCTTTCTAATTTGTTTTGCAGGTTTCAGCCATGAATTACACTAATTTTCACAGATTTTATGTTTTTCTATGTGTCTATGTGGTTTTATTTCCCGCAGATTTCGCAGATTTTCGCAGAGCTGTATGGATAAGCTGAATGCTTATTGAAACATAGTTTTACAGATTACGCTGATTTACGCAGAAGTGAGCCACGAATTGCAGACTACTATAACTTTCTTATGTGTCTGTTATATTTTTTCATTAATCCTTAGTATATCGTTCCATTTCTCTGTCATAAAAAGCAGTAGCATCATCAATGAGTTCTGCAACTAAGTTGGTGAAATTATCTTGGTTGTCGATTGTAAAATCTTCTAACCAGTCTATTTCGTCACTTACTAAATTAATGATAAATCGTGGATATTCAGTATGAATTACAAAGTTGTCATCTGGATTATCGGTATTATCTGCTGTAAGAAATCTAGGTAGTTTCATTTTGTTGTTTTTAGTTAATTATTTAACATTTTAAAAATTTCAGTATATATAGCTTCGCCAACTTCATTACCGTATAATTTAATTGAAAAATCGGCTTTTGAGTTTTGAAAATTATGAAATGCCTCAATCATTTTTTGGTTATCACTTCCAATAATTTTGGCAAATCCGTTACTAACTAATTCAATCCATTCTGTTTCTTCTCTAGCAATAATACAATGCTTTTTGTTAAAGAAGGCTTCTTTTTGTAATCCACCACTATCTGATACAACTAAATTACAGTTCTTTAGTAATTCAAGCATATCAAAATAACCAACAGGATCAATAAACGTAATATTGTACTGTAATTGGTGTTTCTCTAAAATGTTTTTTGTTCTTGGATGTAATGGCAACACCACTTCCTTTAATTTAGAAATTTCTTCTAAACCCTCAAAAATGGAAGTCAGTTTTGATAAATCATCTGTATTTTCTTGACGATGAATAGTTGCTAACACAAATTCATTTTCTTTTAATTTTAATTTGGATATGATATTTGATTTTTCAGCTGAAGACTGACTGTAATACTGTACAGCATCTTTCATAATATCGCCACTTTTTATAATCTTAATCGGTAAATTTTGATAACCTTCTTTGTTAAGGTTATCAATAGCAGTATCGGTTGGACACAGTAATAAATCAGATATTCGGTCTGTTAAAATACGATTGATTTCTTCTGGCATTTCCATATTAAAAGAGCGTAAGCCAGCTTCAATATGTACCACTTTAATGTGTAGTTTTTTAGCAGCTAAAGCACCAGCTATGGTTGAATTGGTGTCGCCATAAATCACCACAGCATCTGGTTTTTCGTTTAAAAGAACTTCTTCAATTTTTTCGAGCATTTGTCCTGTCATTGCACCATGACCTAATCCGTTAATGGCTAAGTTGTATTTTGGTTTTGGAATATCCATTTCGGTAAAAAATACTTCGCTCATGTTGGCATCATAATGCTGTCCTGTATGTACAATAATTTCTTCAATTTCTTGATGATTGTTAATTACTCTACTCAATACCGCTGCTTTTACAAATTGTGGTCTTGCTCCTAAAATGGTTACTATTTTTTTCATATTTTATTTTAAAGCTTGTGATTATTTCCTAATAAAAGGAATTCTAAGCTTGGTTTTATATTATACCTTTTTCTTTTAATTTCCAAAAACATTTTTCGGTAGCAAGAATGTCAGCGAGAGCATCATGAGCTCCTTCAAAATCTTCTCCAAACAATTTTATGTGTAATTCAGATAATGTAGGCCATTTATAACCATAATAACCCTGAATTCTACAATAATCTGTACTTTTTTTCATGGTACAAATTTTTGTTTTATTATTAAAATTAGTTTGAATTTTATTTCTAACAAACTCAGCTCCAATTATTTTTTCATCAAAACTAATGTTGTGAGCTACAATATAATCAGCTTGTTCAACAAGTTCATTAAATTCTAATAAAACAGTGTTAAGGTTTCTTCCTTCACTAATTGCCATTTCGGTAGTTATACCATGAACATTTGAAGCTGCTTTTGGAATAGTAAAGTTTTCAGGTTTAATAATATTAGTACTAGTGTCTAATTTATTTCCATTTTTATCAGCCAATACCCAAGCAATTTGAATCATTCTAGGCCAATTATTAATGTCTGTTACAGGTGCTTTGTAGTTTTTTGGTAAACCTGTTGTTTCTGTGTCGAAAAATAAATACATAATTTTATATTAATAGTTTTTAAAAAATATTCAGAAAACTGATTGTTTTTAAGGAAAACTTTTGTGCTATATATTGATATACAATAAATTGTACTATTACTTATTTCCTCTCCAAAATCTCAACCAACTGCTGTGTTAATGCTCTTCTGTGGTATTTTTCTATATTGATGGAGTTTATCTCTAAAACACCATTTTTATAATCATTGTACAAAGATAAGATTGTTTTTTTAAGTTCGTCTTTTTCATCAAAATCAATAACAAATCCAGAATTGGTCTGATGAATGATTGTCGCTAAATCACCGTTTTTAGGTGCAATTGCCAATATTGGTCTTTTGGCTTGGAGATATTCAAATATTTTTCCCGTTAAAATACCTTTTGCACTTGGCACATTGTTAATCAACAAAAGCAAAACTTGTGCTTTTTCTTGATATTCAAATACTTTTTCGTGATTTACATAATCAATTAGAGTTAAGTTGTCGTTCAAATTATTATTTCTGATATCTTCTAGTGCTTCATTGCAAACTTTTCCTATTAATTTAATGTTTAAATCTTTATTAAAATCGGAATGTTCTTGCTTTAATTCAGCCAAAGCTTCCCAAAGTATAATGTGATTTCTATCAGTATTTAACATACCTATATGCAACAAACTAAACGAGTTGTCAAGCTGAGGCTGATGTATTGCTTTAAAGTCGTCATATCCATTGGTAATGGTGTGAATGTTTGTGTTAAATTTGAGGTAATTATTTTGCATGGTATTTCCTACAACCAAAACATCATCAGCGGTTTTAAGTACTTTTTGCTCTAATTCATGATGTTTTTTAACGGACTTTTTAGTAAGTGGTAACTGATGAAAATAATCAATAGCTGTCCATGGATCTCTAAAATCTGCAATCCATTTTATGTTGGTTTTTTCTTTAAGTGCCAGTCCTATTAGATGCACAGAATGCGGAGGACCTGTTGTAATAATGGCGTCAATTTTATTGTTTGAGAGGTATTCTGTTAAATATTTTACGGATGGTTTTATCCATAATTTACGAGAATCAGGAATAAAATAATTGGCTCTTATATATTGAAGTGATTTACCAAATTTAGATGGGTTTTTTGTTAAAAAACCTGCACTTTGTTTATCCTTTTTATATTTAGATAATATTGTATTTGGTTCAATAATGGGTTGTTTTAGAATCTCAATTCCTTTAGGGATTTCATCAAGTAAACTTTCATCAATAATAGGATAATTGGCGTCTTTTACGGTATAAACTATAGGTTCAATACCAAATTCTGGTAAATATTTAACAAATTTCAACCATCGCTGTACTCCAGAACCTCCTGCTGGTGGAAAATAATAAGTTAGAATTAATACCTTCATTTATTTGATTTAAAACTGTATTTTTGTGATGTACTGCAAATGTAACCATTCTAAAATGAAAAAGGACAAAATTTTAATGATGTATGTGGGTTTTGCCACTTTTGTGAAGCGTGATATTGAGATTTTAAGCACTAGATATCAAGTGGATAATTGTCATTTTAATACTTCAAAAAAATATTTTTTACCCGTTACTTTTTTAAAACAATTTTTTTTCTTGCTTTTTAGAATGAAAACGTATAAAAAAGTAATCATCCAATCTTCTGGATATGTGTCTTTTTTACCTGTTATTTTTAATAAAATATTTAAGGTACCTGTTATTATTATTGCTATTGGAACAGATTGTGCAAAACTTCCAGAAATTAATTACGGAGCACATTCAAAACCTATATTATCTTGGTTTACAAGGTTTTCGTTTAGGAATACAAACCTTATTTTACCTGTACACAAAAGTTTAGCACAAAGTAATTATACGTATATTGATGTTGCTCAAAAAAAACAAGGAATTAGAGCCTTTGATCCACAAATTAAAACACCTATAATTGAATTGGTAAATGGTTATGATACCAAAAAATGGCAAATCCTAAATATTAATCGTCAAGAAAACTCTTTTTTAACGGTAACCTTTGCGCTAGATAATGTAGGTTATTATCGAAAAGGTATTGATTTGATTGTCTTTTTAGCAAACACTTTTCCAGCGTATCATTTTACCATTGTTGGACAGGTAAATTTACAAGAAACCTGTCCTCAAAATCTTACTTTAATTAACAATGTACCGCAAGACGAATTATTGAATATATATAATAAACACCAGTATTATTTGCAACTTTCTATGTTTGAAGGTTTTCCAAATGCCTTATGCGAAGCCATGCTTTGTGGTTGTATTCCTATTGGAAGCGCAGTTGCAGGAATTCCAGATATTATTGGTGATCAAGGTTATCTTCTTAAAAGGAAAGATAAAAAAGCTTTAGCTGAATTGATTAAGGTATTAGAAAATAATACGATACTACCAGAAGATTCGCGAAATCAAATTACTCAAAATTTTTCTATTGAAAGACGCATTCAAGAGTTTTTTAAGTTTATAAATCACGTAAAATGACAGAAACTCAATTAATTCAAGAACTTGAAAAAGTAACAGCTTTAAGAGAAAATAGAAAGCGAGTTTCAAATATGGTTTTACAAGATATGTCTTTACTTGAACCTTTAGTTTCAATTGTATTTAGAGTAGAGGAGAAGGTGTCTGTTAAAGCTGCTTGGGTATTTGAATTTGTTGTAAAAACGGATTTTAATCTAGTTTTGCCTTATGTAGAATTACTATCACACAAATTAGCGAAAGTACATTTTGGAGATGCTGTTCGTTCGCTTGCTAAAATTTTGCAAATTATTTGCATTGAAAACGATAAACACCAATTTTTAACTCCAAAACAAAGAGAACGATTTATTGAAATTACCTTTGATTGGATGATTTCTAAACATAAAGTTGCAATAAAAGTATATGCGATGCAAACACTCCTTTATTTAGGAAGATATGAAAATTGGGTGCATCAAGAGTTAAAAACACTCATTTTAAAAGAAATTGACAGTGGAAGTCCAGCCTACAAAGCACGAGGACGAATGACTTTAGAGCAATTGGTTAAATGGAATAAAAAAAGCTGTTGAAATTATTTCAACAGCTTTTTTTTAGTATTCAGTATTCAGTTTTCAGTCTTCAGTTTGCAGTCTTCAATCTAACCAAAGACCAATGACTAAAGACCAATAACTAAACCTATTTACTCATAGCGTCAGCCATTAATAAGGCATTGTATGCGTTTAATATTCTACCATCAACAGACATTTCGCTGAATGGTTTTTTCTCATCTTTTGTGCCAGGAACAATTACCTCTCCATTATATTTAATCCCTGAATGGATAATAATGTATTTAACTTGTTTAGCAGTTAATTTTGGATAATATGATCTAACTAAAGCAGCAACACCTGCAACTTCTGGAGAAGCCATTGAAGTTCCTTGAATAGATTTATACTGATTGTCTTTTGGTACAGTAGAATATATTTCTAATCCAGGAGCAAAAATATCCACTCTTGTTTTTCCGTAATTAGAGAAAGTAGCACATAATTTATCATCAAAATGACGTGTCATTGCACCAACTGTAAGTACATTATCTGTAATTTCATTTGCTCCGTTTTCTGGCGAATCGGTAGGGAAATGTAAATTTTTAGCT
>Ga0256840_1002434_pt1 | contig 16333 bp, 9 predicted proteins | sample 355202metaG_FD_185969 | JGI IMG/M metagenome (GOLD analysis project Ga0256840, IMG submission 185969) | Hydrothermal vent microbial communities from Mid Atlantic Ridge, Atlantic Ocean - 355-202 | ecosystem: Environmental > Aquatic > Marine > Hydrothermal vents | place: Atlantic Ocean: Mid... | reverse complement strand
AGCATGGGACTACACTCTGATCCATCGAATGTTATTCTCAAGAATAAACTTGCAAATGAGAGAAAGGTAAACGTGTACATCCCTGCGTTGCTCAACGGCAATTTTATGGAAAGTGACAAGCTCTCAACACTTTCTCAAAGCGATATCCACCTTTTGAAGAGTGCCTTGAATTTCCGAAATGGGATTTCACATGTGAAGCTCGTAGATCGTGAAAGATACGCGATTGTCTCTCAAAAAACGATCAACGGCGATGTTATCTCTTTTGTCAATTTGTCGGATTCTCCATGGGATGTTAGGATCAATGATTTCTCGGATCTGCTGGATAAAAAAGAGGATGAATTCTTCGTTTTTTATCCAGCAATGGTAGAAACGGAAAGATCTAAGTGGCAAAAGGTGGAGCCTCATTCGATTTTGATCGTTTTGCATCGAGGAAAGAGAAAAATAATAAGAGAAGACGAGAAGAAGAAAGATGGTAGAGATTTCCACTATTATAGAAGTGATGACGCATGATGGAACTTCGTCACAATCCAATAACCGATGAGTGGGTCTTGATATCTTCAGATAGACAAAAGCGCCCCGTTCAACCTGCTTCAAATATGTGTCCTTTATGCCCTGGCGGAGTAGAATTCGATCGTGATTACGATTTGGCTGTTTTTGATAACCGTTTCCCTTCTTTGAAAATTAATGCGGCTCCCGTGGGACTAAACGATGACAGGATCTTCAAAAACTACCCATCTTTTGGCAAATGTGAAGTCATAATGTACACATCGGATCACAATTCGGCTATGTCGAGAATGCCAATAAGTCAAATAGAGAAATTAATATACGTGTGGGAAGATAGAACAAGAGAACTCGCAAAGGACAAAAAAATAAAGTATATCTATCCATTTGAGAATAGAGGAAAAGAGGTTGGTGCCACGCTTTCTCATCCACATGGTCAACTATACGCCTTTCCTTTCATACCAAAAAGGATTTGGGCCATGATAAAAGCACATGAAAAATACCATCAAGAAATGGGAAAGTGTGTGATATGCGATCTTGTAAAGGCAGAATTGAAAAGCAATAAACGAGTGATCTACGAAAGCACTCATTTTATAGCTGTTGTTCCGTATTTTGCACGATTTCCTTATGAAGTTCACATTTATCCAAAACGTCATTTCTCTTTTTTTATGGACATGACAGCGCGAGAGAAGTTTGATCTTGCTGTGATATTAAAAATTGTTACGTCAAAATACGATGCCCTTTTTGAACAGGAATTCCCTTACATGATGGCAATATTTCAATCACCTGTTAATCCTTCTATGGATGGGTTTCACTTTCATGTAGAATTTTATCCTCCCAAAAGAGACAAAAATAAGGTAAAATGGATGGCAAGCGTGGAGACCGGCACCTGGACTTTTATAAATCCAACAACTCCAGCGGAAATAGCATCACAGCTAAGGAGTGCACCATACACGGTGTAAATGAGATCGCTTGGAGGCTACTCATGATTTCAAAAAAAGTTCCTTTGGATAAGATAAAAGGATCGGAGAAATGGCTGACGACCAAATATGGAACGAGATTTTTTGAGGAGAGTGTGCCTAAATATGAGATGGCTGAAAGTGGAATGCCAGCCAACGCTGCTTACCAGCTGATACACGACGAACTCAATCTTGATGGTAACCCAGATCTTAACCTCGCTACTTTCGTTACAACGTGGATGGAGCCTGAGGCTGATAAACTGATAATAGAAAATATGCACAAAAATTTTATAGTTCACGATGAATACCAACAAACGGCTATGATAGAAAAACGTGTTGTTAACATGCTTGCGCGGCTTTTTCAGGTACCTGAAGAGAATAATTTTGTTGGTGTGAGTACCATAGGATCTTCTGAAGCAATATTGCTTTCGCTACTTGCCCATAAGTGGATGTGGAGAAAGCGTCGAAAAACTGAGGGGAAATCATTTGATAAACCGAACATTGTCTTTGGTGCTGATGTCCACGTTGTCTGGGAAAAGTTTGCAAAATATTTTGATGTCGAAGCCAGGATTGTTCCTATGGATCCAAGGAAGTTTATCCTTGATATAGATGAAATGCTCAAGTTGATCGACGAAAACACGATCTGTGTTGGCACGGTTTTAGGGACAACTTTCACAGGCCAGTGTGATCCAATAAAAGAAATAAACGATCTACTGTTGGGGATAAAAAAGAGCAAAGGCTGGGATATTCCCATCCATGTTGATGGCGCGAGCGGTGGATTCATAGCTCCTTTCGTTTATCCAGATCTTGAGTGGGATTTCCGGCTCGAGCAGGTGAAGTCTATAAACGTATCCGGTCACAAATTTGGGCTTGTCTATCCCGGTGTCGGTTGGGTAATATTCAGAGACGAAAAATATTTGCCAAAAGATCTCATCTTCAATGTCAATTATCTTGGTGGTGAGATGCCAACATTCACGTTGAATTTTTCCAAAAACAGTGATATGGTTCTCGCACAGTATTACAATTTGTTGAGACTCGGAAAAGAAGGTTACAAACGAATCATGGAAAATATTCTTGATAATGCCACTTATTTGTCAAAACGATTTGTAGAAACGGGAATATTTGAAGAGTTGAATTCGAAAATGTTTTTACCGGTTTTGGCACTCCGACTCAAAGAAGCAGTTGATTTTGACGTTTACAAACTTTCGGAAAAACTTCGTGAACGCGGTTGGATCGTTCCCGCATATACTTTACCTCCTGATGCTGAAAACATTGCTGTTCTGCGCATAGTGGTAAAGGAGAATTTCAGTCGAGACATGGCTGAAATGCTTTTCAAGGATACAATGGATGCATGTAAGACACTTGAGGGGACAAAAGCAAAAGGAATTACAAGCTTTAAAAAGGAACATCCTATCTGTTAAAGGGAAAGATTTTTAAAAAGTTATGTCAAACACTGCAAGTATTAGGGAGTTGAATGATGAAAAAATGGTGGCTACTTCTGTTCTTAATATTGATCCTTATTGGTCTGAATGCCGATCAGATGATCATATCTCCAAATATTTCCATGATAGAGAGAGAATTGAGAATAAACGATGCTCAAATTGGCTACATCGCTTCATCATTCACCGTTATTGGGGCAATCTTAAGCCTGATTTGGGGATATTTAAGTGATAAGTATCAAAGACGTAAGCTCATGTTCTGGGCTATTCTCGTGGGAGAAATTCCATGCTTCTTTTCCGCTTTTGCTCAAAACTATGGAGAGTTGTTCTTTTTAAGAGCCTTAACCGGTATAGGTGTAGGGGCAATGTATCCTGTTGTTTTTTCTTATGTCTCAGATATTTACGATGAGGTCAACCGTGCGAAAGTTGTGGCTTATTTAACAACAGCCATTGCCATGGGAAGTGTGGTGGGCATGGCGGTTGCTGGATTTGTTGGTCCTTCATATGGTTGGCGTCTTCCATTTGTTCTTGTTTCCCTTCCAAATATAGTGCTTATAATTCTTTTTTATTTTCTTTCAAAGGAGCCAAAGCGTGGTGCAAGTGAATACGCGGTAAAGGAACTTGTGAATTCGGGTGTACCATATCCCGGACGTGTGCGACTATCTGATTACAAAAAGCTCGTGACAATTCCCACCAATTTTTTTCTTTTTTTGCAGGGAATTGTTGGAACAATCCCATGGGGTGCCATTCCATTCTTTCTTGTCACTTTTCTGAACAGGTACAAAGGATTGTCTATTCAAAATGCCACGGTTGTTTTTCTTGTTTTTGGGTTAGGAGATCTTGTGGGAACACTTTCAGGGGGAATAATCGGGGCAAAGTTGTACAAAATAAAGCACGGGTACATGCCACTATTTTGTTCCATAACAACCGGTGCTGGCACTTTTTTGGTGCTTTGGGTTCTTGCCATCCCAAATGTTAACACTGTCTCAGGTTACATTATCTTACTCATATCCGGTTTTGCAGCAGCTACTGTTATTTCCATGACCGGTCCAAATGTTACAACCATGGTTATGAATGTGAACGAAGTTGAAAATCGCGGGAAAATATTTTCCATATTTAATCTTACGAATTCATTGGGAACTGGTATAGGAAAATTGGTTGGCGGCTCTCTTTCGATGATACTCGGTTCGATGATGATGGCTTTGAACATATCAACTCTATTCTGGCTTGTGTGCGCTTTTCTTTTGATATTTGTGGTCGTATATATTGGGCGCGATCTTGAAAAAATTCATTTAAAAATGGAAAAAATTGCCAGGGAGATGAGAACTTGAAGTACACATTTAGATCGCCAGGAAGGATAAATCTCATAGGCGAACACACCGATTACAACGGAGGATACGTTCTTCCCGCCGCGATAGACAAATATACGTACATAACTTTCGAAGAATCAGATCACTTCGAAGTGTATTCTAAGTACTTCGATCAGCGTGTTAGATTCTCCTTTGACGAAAAAAAAGAAAAGGTTGAATGGGTTAACTATGTCAAAGGTGCGGTACTTTACTCTTTAAAGGGATTAAGACGTGAAGTGAAACCTTGGAAGATAGAAATATCGGGAGATCTTCCAATGGGTGCAGGTCTTTCAAGCTCTGCATCTTTGATAGTTGGGATTGTTTATGCGCTTTCAAGACTGGGAGGCGTATACCGAAAACGCGAAAAGATAATTAAAATAGCCCAAAGGGTAGAAAGTGAATTTGTAGGAGTCAAATGTGGGATCATGGACCAGTACGCTGTGACACTTGGAAAGAAAGGAAACTTTATGCTTATCGATACTGAAAGAAAATGGATCATTCAGTATGTGCGGGCATTGAATTTTCCGAAGATCACGGTCATAGATTCCGGAGTGAAGCATAAACTTGCTCTTAGCGAGTATAACAAACGCCGCAATGAGTGCGAGAGAGCCGAAGAAATAATTGGTACGACTTTCAAACGCATGGACATTCAAATGTTGGAAGAGAAGAAAAACAAGCTTGGTGAAACTCTTTATAAAAGGGCTCGTCATGTAGTAGAGGAGAATAACAGAGTATGGGATGCTGTGTTTGCCATTGGAGGAAAAGATTGGGCTAAGTTGGGTCATTTGCTTTACGAATCTCATGAAAGTTTGAAAAGTCTGTATGAGGTTTCTACTGATGAGACAGATTTTATAGTTGAGAGGTTAGGCAAAATCAAATCTGTTTATGGTGCCAGAATGATAGGAGGAGGGTTTGGCGGAAGCGTGCTGGTTATTTCAAAGGAGTACCTTGATGATGATTTGAAGGAATTATCCAAAGAGTACAAAAGGAAATTTGGTATAGATATGAAGTTTTACCATATAAAACTTGCAAGTGGTGTCAGAAGAATTTGAGGTATTTATCTCTCTCCAGAAAATGGCACAAACGTGATAATTGACTTTCCAACTTTTAAGCAGGTGTTATAAATTGTGTGGGATATTTGGAGTCATAGGAGGAACAAATTCACAAGAATTATTTGAAGTTTCAAAGGCGCTTTCTCATCGCGGACCAGATGATGAAGGATTTTGCTCGATACCAGAGCTTGTGCATTTTAAGGGTAAGGATAGCATAAAAGAGTTAAATTTCCCCAATTTAGAAGGGAATTTTCGAGCGGCATTTGGTCACAGACGTTTAAGCATAATAGATCTTTCACCGAGATCCCATCAACCAATGGAGAGAGAAAAGTATCTCTTAACTTTCAATGGAGAAATATACAACTACAAAGAAATAAGACGTGAGCTTGAATCTCTTGGTCACACTTTTACTTCTGTTGGGGACGCGGAAGTTGTAATTTGTGCGTATATTCAATGGGGGGAAATGTGTGTTGAACATTTCAACGGTATGTGGGCCTTTGCCATTTGGGATCCAAGACGCCGGATTGTTTTTGCATCACGAGACAGATTGGGAATAAAGCCGTTTGTTTATTTTCATTCTGGAAAATATTTTGCGTTTGCATCGGAGCAAAAAGCTCTTTTGAAGTTTTCACATGTTCCAAAGCGTCCGAACATTGCTAATGCCAGGCGGTATTTAGTGTGGGGAATGCAAAATTTTTTCGAGGATGGAATGTTTGGAAACATAAAAAGGCTGCTGCCGGCTAACAACTTGGTTTTCGATATCGAAAGTGGTAAACTCACAACTTATGAGTACTGGAAAATAGTACCAAACATTGAGAATCCACCCTACGATGAAAAAAGGCAAGGAAAGTATTCTGATAAGTTCAAGGAAATTTTTACAAAAGCGGTAAAGTTGCGCCTCACAAGTGATGTGAAAGTTGGAACAGCACTTAGTGGAGGGATAGATTCGTCATCTAATGTTTACACGATCAATGAGCTGATGAAAAAACGGCACATTCCATCTGTAGGAGAATCACAGTACACCTTTTCTGCTGTCTATGGTGATTACAAAGCAGATGAATCAAAGTGGATAAATGTGGTTGTGGGAGATACAAATATCCGATCTATAAGAGTAATTCCGGAATTTTCGGATCTCATAAAGAGCGTAGAAAAACTCGCATACATTCATGACGAACCTTTTGACTCAACCTCGACATACGCTCAATGGCGCGTTATGAGCCTGCCGAGGAAGCACGGCGTGATTGTTACGTTAGACGGCCAGGGTGGTGATGAAATAGCAGGAGGATATCCACTTTATCTTCCAATAATGCTTGTGGAGAACTTTTTAAATACTACCTTTTTCAGGGAATTTAAAAATCTCGAAAAAGCGAATGCTTCGAAACGCTTGTTTTTCAGAACACTTGGGACAAGAATACTTAAAGAATTTTCTCAGCGTGTTTATTTCAAGAAAATGATAACCGGGTTGTTCAATCATGAGATCAATTTTATTCCTTATGGGGGACGAGCAAAAGCGGAATTTTCTCATTTAAATTTGCGTGCATGGTCTGACGTGAGAGAAGAACTTGTCGATTTGCTTAAAACTGCCGATAGAAACGCCATGTCTTTTTCAATAGAATCAAGATTTCCATATTTAGATCACAAACTTGTCGAATACGCAATGAGTGTTCCAGCCGTTTACAAAATTCACAATGGATGGACAAAGTATTTATCTCGTCAGGCTTTTCGAGGTTTGATAAACGAGAAAATACTCTGGCGTGAAGACAAACTTGGTTTTCCAACCCCTCAACGCGAATGGTTTGAAAGCGGCCTTGAGAATTTTTGCAAAAGATATATTTCCAATTCTGCATTTCTCAAAGCTTTAGATGTGAATTCGAATGGGACTTTCGATCATAAGATTCTTTGGAGATTGACAAATCTCGCTGCATGGGCGAGGGTTTTCAACTTTTGATAACTTATGAGGAGTCTTTTAGAGATATAATTAATTTTAGAAAGGGGGAATTGCTCTTTGAAAAAAGTTGGTATTGTCTCATTAAAAAGCGAAGTAGCCGATCTCCTTGAACGAGAGTTGAGGCACTTTTTAGAGGGAAAAGCAGAATTTATACAGTATATCGTCACAGACAGAAGAAGTGCCATCAAATGCGATGCAGACGTGGTACTTTTATCTGGAGGAGCTGTTGCAAGGTATGTTTATACTCCTTCTGGAAGATCTATACCCATTTTGAGCCCTCGCAGAACGTTAACAATGGATGGATGGAGGAAATTAAAAGAGATTCCAAAGGGGACATCTCTCCTTTTGGTGAACGATACTCAAGAATCCGCTGAAGAAGTCGTGACATTGATCAAAGAGTTTGGGCTCGATCTTGAGATATATCCATACTATCCAGGATGTAAAAATTTCCCCAAACTTGATATGGCCATAACGCCAGGTGAAAAAAGATATGTTCCTTCCTTTGTAAAAAAAGTTATAGACATCCATGACCGTATTTTCGATCCTTCGGTCATACTTGAGCTCCTCTTCAGATTGAATTTATTTGAATGGGAGGATCTTCAGAAACTTTTAGAGTATTCAAAAATGGTCAAATCCACACAACCAGGTTTGCAAAGATTTCTTTTGGATATGGCAACTGTGAGGCTTGATTTAGAAACAGTACTTTCAATGGCCAGACAAGCTGTAATGGCCTATTCCAAAAATGATGGGAGTGTGCTCCTCTTCAATCACTTTGCCGAAAAATACATGAAAATTCAGTCAAGTCATATTATTGGAAAAAGTGTGAGTCCTATTCTTAAAAAGATGGGACTGAATGACATTAAAAGAGACCTTCACAACGAGATAATTGAACTGGATGGTGTTGAAATGGTATTGAATTCCAAAGAAGTTCCTGAAGGAACGGTGATGGTGTCATTTTATCCGGTGGAACTTTACAGAGAAGTCGAGAGAAAACACGTTGTGAAGGTTAGAAAATCAGGCATGAGTGCGAAGGCAGATTTTTCTACGATAATCGGAGGAGATAAGATTCACGAGATTGTGAAACTCGCTAAAAAGATGGCGCTTTCTGATGTTCCTGTGTTACTGGAAGGCGAGAGTGGTACCGGCAAAGAGCTTTTTGCTCAGGCAATTCATAACTACTCCAAAAGATCGGGTGGGCCTTTTGTCCCAATAAATTGCGCTTCTCTTTCGGAAGAACTACTTGAAAGCGAATTGTTTGGCTATGAAGAGGGTGCCTTTACGGGCGCAAAACGAGGCGGGAAATCAGGTCTCTTTGAAGTTGCAAACAACGGGACAATATTTTTGGATGAAATATCTGAGATACCCTTAGTACTGCAATCTAAGTTGCTAAGAGTGCTGCAAGAAAAGGAGATCATAAAGGTTGGAGGCACGCATATCATACCAGTTAATGTTAGAGTGATATCTGCAACAAATGGGGATCTCTTTCGGATGATGGAAGAAGGGAAGTTCAGACGGGATTTGTTTTACAGAATATCCACTTTTCAGCTCAGACTTCCATCTCTTTATGAGAGGATTGACGATCTTGAAATGCTCATAAATCACTTTGTGAATAAAAAGGGATATAATGTTTCCTTTGATGAGAGTCTTATGGATGCACTTAAAAAGTATCCATGGCCTGGCAACATTCGAGAAGTTGAAAATTTTGTGGATTACGTTGGGAATCTTTTCTCTGGTAAGATAGGAATACGTGAAATGCCCCCGTATTTGTCAAGAAAGCTGTTGAAAGTTGATGATAAAAACTTAAGTCCTGAAGAGGTTGAAGTACTAAAATTCATTTGGTCAAATCAAAGTGCAGGAAGAAATAAGATCTCCAGTACATACGGTATTAAGGAAAATAGAGTGAGAAAAATACTTTCAAGACTTCGCACCTTGGGATACATATCTGTGAATAGAGGAAGAAAAGGCACAACAGTTACCCAATTAGGCTACCAATTAATTTCTTCGTTAAAGTAGGAAAATTTGAATCTAACTTCGTGTTTGCCATCCAATTTTTGATCCTATTTATTGATTTTATCTAAATTTTTACTTACAAAATTTTTTGTGAATGTGCATGTTTGCTTGATATTCAACGAGTATAGTATTGTCTTGCGTCAGCACATTAATCTTTGGCACGATCTCTGCTAATAGAAAATGAGGGGTGTTGTTTTGTGATAAAAATCTTGCGGGAAGTAGAATTGTACGCTCCAACATATTTCGGAAAAAAAGACTTGTTGATAGTCAATGGGCATGTTGAGGGGATATACGAAAACATTGGAAAGTTTAGTTTTCCAAAAAGTATTACCAAGAATTTGGACGGTAAGATCGCTATTCCTGGTTTTATAGATGGACACGTTCACGTCATAGGAGGTGGTGGGGAAGGCGGGTTTGCATCTAGAATCCCAGAAATTCAAACTTCAAAACTCCTAAGTTGTGGTATCACCAGTGTGATAGGCTTATTAGGAATCGACTCCATAACCAAATCTTTGCTCTCCTTGTTTGCAAAAGTTAAAGCTCTTCGCGAAGAAAGAATAAATGCGTACATGCTAACAGGCTCTTATCAGTATCCCATTCAAACGATAACAGGATCTGTAGAAAAGGATATAGTACTTTTGGATCCAATTATAGGAGTGGGAGAAGTAGCTATTTCAGATCATCGTTCCAGTGTCATGACAGTTCAAGAAATAAAAAGACTTGCTTTGGAATGCCGTGTTGCTTCACTCCTTTCATCCAAATCAGGGAAAATTGTCGTACATGTTGGGAAATCGAACAAAATGCTTGCTCCTTTAATAGAAGCCATTTCAGATGATGAGGTACAAGTAACATCTTTTCTTCCCACACATGTGAATAGAAATTCAAGGCTTTTAGAAGATGCGGCAAAATGGATGAAAATGGGTGGATACGTAGATCTAACAGCGGGTAATTTCGGGAGTGAATCTGTAAGTGTTAAGGATGCCATAAAATATTTGCTTGAAAAGGGGGGAGACATAGATCACATTTTAGTGAGCAGTGACGCTCAAGGTAGTATTCCATTTTTTGATAAGAATGGTAATTTCTTATCCATGGGAGTCTCGGATTGCTCTGTGATATTCAAGTCTTTCAAAGAATGTGTTCAGTCTGGTATGAAAATTGGAGAGGCTTTAAAACCGTTTACCATAAATGTTGCGAGATTTTTTAAATTGGAAAACGCTGGCAGTTTGGAGGGTAACAAGCGTGCTGATATCGTTTTTTTAGATCAAAATAATCTTGAGATCGAGTCGGTCATGATCAAAGGCGAGTTCTTTTACAAAAATGAGTTAAGGCTGAACTAAATTCAGAAATATTTCATAAAACAGGAGGTGTTTCGTTTATGGAACTTAAGAAGAATATTGTTTTGGGAATTGCATTGTTATTCGTGCTTTTATTGAGTGTAACTGCATTTCCAAACGTTGTAAACCCTAACACGATAATCCAAGTCACTGACAGCGATATAGTGAGTTTGGATCCTTTCTGGCCCTACTCTCCACCTTCCAACAATGTGGACTTTCAGATCTATGAGAGTCTTGTTCAATATGACGGCCCAAGCACCACTCGATTTCTTCCAATGCTTTCCACAAATGTTCCCAGTGTGAAGGATGGAACAATACTTGACAACGGCAAAACTTACATATTCCACATTCGTAAAAACGTTCACTTTCATAATGGTGATCTGCTTACACCAGAAGATGTTAAGTACTCGTTAGAAAGAGAAATAGTTTTTGATCGCGCTGGTGGACCATCATGGATGATAGCACTGCCTTTGATTGGAGTAAACAGCATTGAGGATTTGGCTACCAAATTTGCAGGGGTTGCCAAATATTCCGATCTTTTTTCGAATGGAGTTTTGAAACCGAAGTATAAAGATGCAATGCTCAAAGCCTTTGCAGTTCTTGACAAGGCCATAGAAATAAAAGGTGATGATGTTATCATTCATATGCCGAAACCCTATCCGGCTCTCATATCCATAGTTGCACATGGGATATGTGGCTCTTACATCATCGACAAGAAATGGTCAGTTGAGCACGGTGCTTGGCCGGGAACAGCTGACACATGGTGGAAGTATCACAATCCTGTTAGAGAAAAAGATCCACTTTATTCCATTGCAAATGGAACGGGACCATACGAACTCGTGAAATGGGAAAGAGGAATTGAAGTAACCTTAAAAAGATTTGATAACTATTGGAGAGCTCCGGCAAAAGTGGAAAACGTCATCATAAAAGTTGTCAAAGAATTCACCACGCGCAAACTCATGCTTCAGCATGGCGACGCAGACATTGTAACTGTTCCTCAGCAATACCTTTCTCAGGTCAAGGATATGCCGGGTGTGAGAGTTGTTGAGAAATTGCCAATCCTTGGTGAAGATGCTGGATTCATGACGTATACCATCAACATGGAGGGAAATCCCTACGTTGGCTCTGGAAAATTGGATGGAAATGGCATACCATCGAATTTCTTCTCGGATATAAATGTTAGAAAGGCATTTTCTTACATGTTTCCATACAAACTTTACATAAAAGAGGTATGGAATGGAAATGCTATACAGCCGAACGGACCAATACCAAAAGGAATATTTGGCTACGATCCGACAATTCCAAAGTATCATTTCGATCTCGCCAAAGCCACAGAATACTTCAAAAAGGCGTTCAATGGTGAATTGTGGAAAAAAGGATTCAAAATGTCGATCGTTTACATTACTGGTGCTGTTCAAACGCAGCAAGTTGCCAACATGCTGAGCGCTTACGCGAGAAAGATCAATCCGAAATTTAGAATAGAAGTCCGTTCTGAACTGTGGTCTTCGTATGTTCGAGATAGGTTAGAATGGAAGTTACCATATTTCATGACAGGATGGTTTGCCGATTATCCAGATGCCGACGATTTTGTGTATCCATTCTTGTACAGTACAGGTTATTACGGTCTTACACTTGGGAAAGGATACCAGGAATTGGCGAAGAAAGTGTTCGATCCATTGATAGACAAAGCCAGAAGCATTACAAACGTTCAAGAAAGGCTCAAAATTTATAGAGAACTTTCTCTAAAGGCTTACGATGAGGCAGCTATAATGTGGTTATATCAACCTATGGGTAATTTTGTTTACAGAACATGGATAAAAGGTTGGTACTACAATCCAATGTTGTTTGGAATGGTAAATTTCTACGCATTGTCAAAGTAAATTGTAGTTACTTTTTTGTAGACGTAGACGCGAAATCGCTTGCTGGTGAATCCCCTCCATACTGATTGGAGGGGCGCCATTTTTAAAGTAAAAGAAAGTCGCTTAATTTGAAAAAGGGGGAAAGAAAGATGAAAAGAACATTAATAGTACTTATAATGATGTTCTTTGTCGTAAGTATGAGTTGTTTGGCGTCTAATATACCAAACCCTGATACTGTTATAGAGCTTACTACTGGGACGGTTCCCACTCTTGATCCTTCCTGGAGTTATGACACTCGATCGGGAGAGATAATTTTCCAAACTTATGATAACCTTATACAATATGATGGAACAAGTATAACCAGGTTTCTTCCCATGCTCTCAACAAATGTCCCGAGCAAGAAAGAAGGGACGATACTTGACAACGGCAAAACTTACATATTCCACATTCGTAAAAACGTTCACTTTCATAATGGCGATATGCTGACACCCGAAGATGTGGTCTATTCACTTGAAAGAACAATTGTTCTTGATCGTAGTGGAGGTCCCCAGTGGATGTTAGATGAGCCTTTGCTTCCAAAGATCAACGGAGCTTATGTAGACGATATCAAAAGTTGGGCTGTTAAGCTTGCGGGAGTGAAGTCCTGGTCAGATCTTTTTATTAAAGGTACCAAGACTCCTAAGAACGATAAGTACAAACAAGCATTGATAAATACCTTCGAACTTCTTGATAAAGATTTTGAGATTAAGGGAGACGATGTGATCATCCATCTTCCTCATGTTTACGCTCCATTTCTTTTCATTCTCGCACATGGTGCAAACTGGTCAGTCGTAATGGATAAAAAATGGGCAATTGATAATGGTGCATGGCCCGGAACAGCTAACACGTGGTGGCTTTATAACAGTCCGACTCGAGAGAAAGATCCTTTATATTCTATTGAAAACGGAAGTGGACCATTTATCGTTGATCATTGGATCAAGGGCCGTGAGGTTGTTCTTAAGAGATTTGACAATTATTGGGCAGGAAAGGCGAAAATACATTATGCGATAATCAAAAGAGTAGACGAATTTACCACAAGAAAATTAATGTTAGAAAAAGGAGATGCTGATCTGATAAGTGTTCCTGATCAATACATTCAACAAGTGGAGTCTATACCTGGAGTAAAGGTTTTCAAAAACCTCCCCGCACTTCACATGGATGCATTGATAATGAACTTTAACGTTCAGGGTAAAGACAATCCCTACATCGGAAGCGGAAAACTGGATGGCAATGGAATACCTCCCGATTTTTTCTCAGATATAAATGTAAGAAAAGCATTTTCTTATATGTTCCCTTATCAAAAGTTTATAAAGGAAGCTGCTATGGGGTATGGAATACAACCGAATGGTCCAATACCCAAAGGGATGCTTGGCTATAACCCAAATGGTCCAAGATACAAATTTGATCTTGCCAAAGCCACGGAATATTTCAAAAAAGCATTTAATGGAAAATTGTGGAAAGTAGGATTTAAAATGACTATAGGTTACATATCAGGAGAAGAACCAATAGCTGGAGAGATGCTTGCATATTATGCGAAAAAGATCAATCCAAAATTCAAAATAAAATACCAGGGATTTCTATGGGCAAGTTTCTTACCGGCATTTGAGGAGGGGAAATTGCCAATGTACTTTGCCGGATGGGTTGCCGATTATCCAGGACCTAATGACTTTGTTCAGCCATTTTTGGGAAGCAACGGTGCCTATAGTGGCAGCAGCGGAAAAAACTTCAAGAAATTAGCTGTGGAAAAATTTGATCCTTTGATCAATAAAGCGATGGAAGAAACAAATCCAGAGAAGAGAGCTCAATACTATTATGAATTGCAGAAAATTTGTTATGAAGAAGCAGTGAATATATGGGAGCTCCAGCCTCTTGGTGTTCATGTCCAGCGTAGTTGGATACATGGATGGTATTACAATCCAATGCGTCCTGGGTTTCCACCAAGTAATAGTGCTGACTTCTTCCGCATTTGGAAGTCTTCCAACTGAAAGATGCATTCTGAGTTTAAAGACTACTAAGGTAACTCAAAAGGAGTTGACATCTGTTTGAGCCCCTCCAAAGAGTGATTGGAGGGGCGATAGGTTAGCTGATACAGTCCTTTCGTTGCTTCGTGTTACCTTCCAGATGGGAATTTACGAGCTTAAGAAACTTTCCTACAGGAAGAGATATTGGTGATTAGTAGAGATATTACAACGTGAATTGATAAATTTTTGGAACGCATTAAAGCATAGAAAGTTCTTATTTTGATAACGTTTGAGACTACTTATTGGTAGTGATTAGCTTTGGAACAAGGAGGTGATGCCTACTTTTGGGATCCAGTGATATTTCGACATATTTTCAGCTGTTTAATAACAGCGAATAGGAGGGGATGAATTTGAAGAAGATAGTGTTTTTTGCACTGATCGTTATATCTTTAGGTGTCTTGGTTCTTGCAAGTGCAGTGGCAAATCCTGATACTTTAATCGAAGAGACCATCGGAACGATACCCTCTCTCGATCCAGCATGGTGCTACGATACAGCATCAGTTGAAGCAGTATCTCAGATGTACGACAATCTTATCCAGTACAATGGAACAAGTCTGACAAGTTATCTTCCGATGCTTTCCACAAATGTTCCTTCAGTTGAGGAAGGAACGATAAAAGATAACGGAAAAACGTGTGTGTTTCACATAAGAAAAGGTGTGCAATTTCACAATGGAGACATTCTGACCCCGGAGGATGTTAAATATTCCCTGGAGAGGCTTCTAATTTTGGATAGAAGTGGTGGAGCTGCCTGGATGGTTGCAGAAGCTTTGTTCCCAACAATAAACGGGAATTATGTGGATTCCATAACTCAATGGACTGTGAAGTACGCTGGGGTAAAAAAATGGGACGACATGTTCTTGAATGGTAAACTAAAGCCTGAGTACAAAGATGCGATGCTCAAAACTTTTAATCTTTTAGATAAAGTATTTGAAATCAACGGTAATGACCTCATAATTCGTTTACCGCATTCATATCCGCCTTTCTTGTCAATGCTTGCACATTACGCTGGATGGACAAGTGTGGAAGATAAAAAATGGGCAATTGATAATGGTGCATGGCCTGGGACGGCCGACACGTGGTGGAAATATTACAACCCAACGCGTGAGAAGGATCCACTTTTCTCAATTGAAAATGGAAGTGGTCCTTTCATGCTAAGTAGGTGGGAAAGAGGCAGACAAATAGTTTTCGAGCGTTTTGATAACTATTGGGCCGGACCAGCGAAGATCAGGTATGCCATAATAAAGCGTGTATCAGAATTTACAACGAGAAAGCTTGATCTTCAACGTGGAAATGCGGATATAGTGTATGTTCCGGAACAGTACATGTCTCAAGTTGAAGGAATGAGAGGAGTAAGAGTTTTAAAAGGATTTCCCACTCTTGAAATTGTCAGTGGATTTTTTAACTTCAATGTAAACGCAAAAGGAAAATCATTCATAGGAAGTGGAAAATTAGATGGGAATGGAATTCCTCCTAATTTTTTCAGTGACATAAATGTTCGAAAAGCTTTTGAATATCTTTTTCCCTATGAAAAATATATAGATCAAGTCTGGAACGGGGAGGGTATGATACCAAACAGTTGTATTCCAAAAGGACTTTTAGGCTACAGCAAAGAGGTACCGTCATACGATTTTGATCTTAAAAAAGCCACAGAGTATTTCAAAAAAGCCTACAACGGTGAATTATGGAAGAAAGGATTCAAAGTCATGATCGTTTACAATACAGGCAATGAACAGCGCAGAATAGCGTGCGAAATGATCAAGTATTACGCGGCTAAAATAAATCCGAAATTCAAAATAAGCGTGACGGGTGAGTTGTGGGCATC
>Ga0256840_1002433_pt1 | contig 16344 bp, 17 predicted proteins | sample 355202metaG_FD_185969 | JGI IMG/M metagenome (GOLD analysis project Ga0256840, IMG submission 185969) | Hydrothermal vent microbial communities from Mid Atlantic Ridge, Atlantic Ocean - 355-202 | ecosystem: Environmental > Aquatic > Marine > Hydrothermal vents | place: Atlantic Ocean: Mid... | reverse complement strand
TAGTTAATGACGAAATTTTGAACATGTTATATTTGCGTCGCAGACACATAGACATAATGACTCCCCCAAGGCGCTAGCCTCCAATATCGTGGGTTAGCGGAGCCAGTGCCATAATTAGTGTTTTAAACAACTAAAGCTTGGAGGCTAGCATGAACAAAGATAACATACTTTTCATTGGATTAGATACACACAAAGTATCAACAGAAGTTGCCTATATCGAGGATCAGAGAGGTGCATTACCGATTCACCACGGTAAAATACCTTCGACCAAAACAGCAATTAAAAAACTGGTGCGATACTTCGAATCAAAGTATCCAAAAGCAACCTTGCACTTTACCTATGAGGCAGGACCATGTGGCTACTGGATGTACCGCTTTATCACTAGCCTCGGTCATTGCTGCTACGTCATCGCACCTTCTTTAATTCCTAAAAAACCTGGGGATAAAGTTAAGACCGATAAGCGCGATGCCATGCGTTTGGCAAAGCTCTTAAAAACAGAAGAACTCACACCCATCTACGTACCAGAGCCTGAAGATGAATCTATCCGCGATCTTTCCCGCGCAAGAGAAACAGCCATGAAAGATTTAAACGATGCCCGCTTTCAACTTAAAGCCATGCTACTTCGCAACAACATCAATTATGAAGGCAAGGCAAACTGGTCAAAGAAACACCTGCGTTGGCTCAGCGAATTAGTCTTACCTCATCCCGCGCAACAGATAGTTTTGCAAGAATATCTGCAAACGGTTGAAGAGCGAATCAAGCGCTTAGCCCGGCTCGTCAATGAGCTACAACATCAAGTACAAAATTGGCGTTATTACCCTGTCGTTAAAGCCTTACAAGCGATGCGCGGTGTCAGGCTTCTTGTAGCAGCAGGTGTGATAGCTGAGCTGGGAGATCTGACGCGTTTTGATCACCCGCGCAAACTAATGGGTTACCTTGGCCTCGTACCAGGAGAACACTCCAGTGGTGATAGACGACACTTAGGCCCCATCACCAAATGCGGCAATATCAGAGCACGGCGCTTGCTTATTGAAGGCGCTCACTCCTATCGCTATGCCGCCAACATATCGGAAGAATTACAAAAACGACAAGAGTCGTTACCCAAAGAAATTATCGACATCGCCTGGAAAGCACAACTCAGACTGTGTCGACGATACCAACAACTCATGCACAAAGGAAAACACTACAATCTTGTCGTAACCGCGATAGCGCGAGAAATGATCGCGTACATCTGGGCGATCGCAAGAGAAGTGGTGCTAAGCCAAGTAAACCCAAAACTTAGAATATCCCGAGTACCCGCATGAGACACCTCTTTGAGCTAATGCATTGGATCAAGCAGCGGATGTGGCACAACCCCCGACGGCGTTATGATGGCAAGGCAAAAGATTAGCCTTGATCCACGAGCATAGACTGAAGACAGGTGCCACGGCGGAATAAGTAAGGTCAGCTCTGCTCATTGAAAAATGAGTAACCTACGGATACCAGCATGAAAACCGACGAAAGTACTCGCTTCATTTGATGCATTAGCTCAATTTTATTAACGAAAAAGAAGACACACTAAGGTTCTAAAAAAAGAGCAGGAAAACACTGTGCTTTGATTGACAGGGGGAGTCATACCAACGCCTCATTCAGCTGACCACTGGAGAACAGGCATATGGTTGTTTAAAACTACCAAACCATGACATAGTCATATTGCTCCGAAGAAGACCTGCTTAAGTGGGTCAGATGTAATGACTTGTTGGGTGTTTATTATATTCGTCAAATTTTTTCCGATATAAACTGCTTATAGTAAAATTGAATTCCAAAGTTTTTTCTTAAATACTCGAGGTATGTTTCTGCTTCTTCGGTCACTTCTAATTCAGATACGATAATTAGTTTATTTACTACAAAGTCTAACTCTTGCCAATATGCATATTCTAACAACTGTGGAATTGCTTCACGAATACATGCCTTAACAGAACTAGCAGTCTTAATTTCATAGAATACACAATAATCATCAGTTTTTACAACTACATCAACATATGTTCGTTGACCTGTATCAATTTCACTACCAACATTTCCATCACCGTATTCATCGACTAATTGTTCAAATAGTTCATTTTGAATTTCATTGTGCTTTAAATTTACTTTGCCGCTATTAGCTTTTTGTGTCCTTTCAGTTGCTCCTGTTTTTCTCTTATTATGACCTGAACTAAATTTAAACGAGCCAACTACTAGTACATCCTCTGCTTCTAGCTTAGCTGGCTGTATCAAGTTCCCTGCAAACCAGCTCGTAAAATACTCAACATCAACAGAAAAAACATCCTGAAAATTTAATGACACCATTTCATCAATAAGCGAATTATTTCCGTCCCACCTAGCTTTAGTAAGTTTTAATTGCAGAAGCTCGCCAACTAAACCACTAAAATCATTAAGCTTAAAAAGCGATTCTAAGTTATAGCTTACTTGTGTTTGATTATGAGAGGTTGCAAATCCAAGTTCGTCCAAGATATGAGCAAAATTAGTATATGCCTTTCCTTCAAGTTGATTTCCACGAGTGATAGTTCCAGTAAACTGTTCTCGATTAGAACTATTTTGCATGGCACTTATTAAACTATGGTGACTAAATATGATCCCAATTAATACAAGACCATTAATTGCATCATTACCTTTTGGCTTAACTCTATCCCAAATATCAGGAACAATATTATCTGCATCAGCCGATAAGTTCTTCTTGGCTTGAGCCGACTCAATGTTTATTCCAGGAACACTGCCATCTAAATGATTTAGAACATCATTTGCATCAAACTGCCTAAGCAGCTGAGAAATTTTATGTGCGCCATGCTTTGTTAACGACACAGTAAGTTTAGATAAATCTGTCACAATGAGAATGCTCCAATGAAAAAATCATCAGCATCGTAACAGATAGGCTAGCAATTACACAATTCTAGATCATGTAGTTGATTTAAATTATATTAACTAATAAGTATTAAACATTCTTTCACATCTCTATCTCTATCATTTTGTCTCCCCATCGTCATATGCTTATGATCAATCGATACGAAGTCTACGTTTTTATTGATAAATATCTCTTCGGATAAAGACAATATTTCTTCTAAACTAATCATACCTGTATTGCTATAACTTAAAACAAGATTAGAATCGGTCTCAAAGACACCTGTTAATAAATTAGTAAAAGCATTTTTAACTTGGGTTTTTATTGAAAATGGTGATTGGTGTCTATTTTCTCTATATCTCCCTTTTACCATACTTCCTGACTTTACTTGAATCTCTGGATAATCATATAAAACTAATGTTTCCAGTGCATGATAAAATCTACTGTAGTGAACAAAGCAGTAAGGTGGATCAGCATATACTGTACCTCCCTCGAAACTATTTAAACAATCTTGGTAATCTAAACTGGTAATTTTATGTGAATAAATAGGCTTATTCTGAGGAAGTTGATGTAAGGCAATGTCATATTTCTTTGTAAAGTAAGATGTTAAATCTCTTTTTCTATAAATTGATATATCTTTCATTGAAGAAATTGTTTTTGCGTCTCTATACTGAGCATAGTGTCCAGTTCCTTGACTGGTGTATGCCATTGCATACATTAGAGACGATAGAATTAACCAATAACTTGGAGAGTCACGATAATTTTCTGCAACTTCTCTAAGAGCATCTATCCATAAACACTGTTCCGCCGTCCACCAAGTTCCAGAATAATATTTAGCAAATAAATACCAGTCTCCTTCAAAGTCTAAATTTATTATATTCTGTTGACTCACTTCAACTGCCTTAAAATCATCTAATGACATATTTTTATCATAAGATATTAATTCTGGCAGGAGACGTTTATTTCTTTGTACTATTGCTGTTGCTTGTTTAATTATCTTCTTTGAATCAGGAACCTTTCCATCATTCCATGTTTTTAAATATGCCCCAGCAACAACACTAGAGTATTTTTGAATGTCATTAGAATGAATAGGTGCTTGATGACCTATTGCACCAGAAAGTGAGGCACTACCAGCAAATAAATCACAGATCATCCCTCCTTTATAAACTTCGTTTATTCCTGAAACAACGAAATTCATAATTTTAGATTTTGAACCCATATATTTGATATAATGCTGATAATTTTTTTCAATCAAATAATCGTTTTCAACATATGCTTGCTGGCTTAAACTCACTTAATTCTCCACTTGAATTATATTTAATAGTACCAATTTATCATTGTATCTCTTATTCTACGCTCAGTGCTAATAAGATACAAAATATCCCAATTTGGGATATTTTGTATCTTATTTCATGAAAGCTCTGATGTCAAAACAATCTATATTTTAATTATGAGCAATTCATTATCAAATTATTATGTAACCTTTAGAGAGGTTATAAAAAGCATCAGAAAAACAAAGGGTTTTACACAGATTCAACTGTCCGAAAAACTAGATAAGCCTCAAAGTTATGTGTCTAAGTATGAGAATGGGGATAGAAAACTAGATATTATTGAAGTTTATCTAATATGCAAGGCATGTAATATTTCTTTGTTTTCATTTTCAAAAATGCTGGAGAAAGCATTGGATTTAAAAGGTAACTAATCTAATCGCGCATTGCGCCACCTAACGCCTCATTCAGCTGATCCACTGGAAAACTGGCACGAAGCTCATTTAAAACAACAAAACTATACCACAAACCGTTGCTTCCGAAGAAGCCAGACTTAAGTGGGTCAGATGCAATGACTTGTTAGGCTTTTTTTGATTTGATTCGGCTAAAAACAAGCAATATTACAAAATAAAAAAGCATGTCGTAAAAAAATGGTTTAGAACGTATATTATCTTGAAATGATAAAACACCAACAACTGAAGTACCTAAATTGTCGTAAAGGTATTGAAAAGGAAAACCTCCAGTTATCACTTCAACCCGACAGGGAGAAGACTCACCACAATAACCCTCACCAGAAGTAACCACTGTATCTTTGCTAGGATAAAAGCTTGATGCTAAAGTAATTAAAAAACTAAGCAGAATCAGAAATACAACTGTACTTAAAAAAGTTGACTTTTTGATACCATATACAACCAGCGTGAGAATAGTAAAAAAAGTAAAATTTATTAGTAATGGCTTAAAGTAAATATTATCTTTTAGCGTTATATCTCCAACCCCTTTTGTTGTTAAATCGTCATATAAAAAAGGCAGAGGAAAACCTGCTGTTTTAACTAAAAGCCTAGCCTCACAAGGGCTTTGTTTTTTTGTTTTTATTGCTCCTATAACTGCTCTAACCTGACTCTTGTAATCTAACTCACTGCACCCTGCAAGTTTGAATGATTTTCTATCATGTTGAGTACCATAAAAGGCGGAAGTTAAAGCTGTTAATAAAATAGAAATAATGAGTAATTTAATTATAGTATTACGTTTCATACATAAAAACTCATTTTGATGATTGGTAGCCTAACGCCGCATTCACTTGCCAACAGCTTAGGGAGGCTTTTGTGCAGTGATGAGCAGAGCGAATGCACAAAAGCCTCCCTGAGTTGTTGGTCAAAGTGTAATGCCTTGTTAGATTTTATTAAGTTGAAAAGTCCATTTGATACTCTTCTTCATCAGTTTTATAAAAATCAACAGTAGTCCTACCATACCTAAGAAGGTCTTCTTTTGTAACAAATTCTCCATTTGCTATTCCTAGTCTATTTCTAAAGTACTCTCCCATTAGACTATTATTTGATGGTGTATGTAATGCTTTCCCATTCTGCTGGGCGCGAGTAAACAGGAGTATTTTCTTATCGTCAGTTTTTACTGTGAAATGTTGACCAATTTCAGGGAAAAAGTCTGAGCGCCAAACATCTGCCTGCAAAGGTATATAGGCTTGATTTTTCTCCCGACCTTCTCTTTGCCCCCAATTTAATCCACTTGATTGATGAATTTCCCCATTTGTTTGTAATAAAGAAACTGTTAATTTATCTAAGCCAACTGGTGCTTCATAATTAGAATTTTCCTCTTCAATAATATCTCTATTAGAAAGAGCTACATTTTGGCTGTTATAAAATGCAATTTGTTCTTCAACTTCTTGATGAGTGCAATAAATTGACTGACTTACAAGTGATTGATAATACTCATAAGCACTTTTAGGATTACATTTACTTGCAATTTCTTTTTGAGACTTTATAACAAATGCTTGCTGAGAATAATTAGCAGACCCAATATATGCATCTACAGGACTTCCATCTTTAAACCATGAATAGACCTTTGAATGTACTGGGGGATATTCAGTTATATAAGAGCAACTAAAATTATGGGTGAAATCATTTTCCATCAAACTTTTAAAAGTTTGATGGTTTGTTAATGACAGACCATCACGACTGGTCATACCAACGAGTAAGTTAATTTTAACATCAACTCGTTCTTTTTTTAGTTGCTCCATATGATATGAAGCCATAACAGCAGAAGCGTAACCTGATATGATGAACAATTCATCAGCTCCATCTTTAGCAGGATTTAAAAGGACTTCTGAAAATAAATCATCCGAAAGCAAGGCATCGCTCATGTTGATACTCCAATTTTATATTGTTATCTATTGATTCATATTCAATATCAGCAAATGTTTTCAAAAGAGAATCAAAAATTATTTTTACACCTTGGGATGGCACAGCCATTCCAATTTGTTTTCTTACACTTTCTTTAGAACCAAGAAAAACAAAGTCATCAGGGAATGTTTGTAATCTAGCCCTTTCTCTATTTGTTAAAGCTCTATTTTCTGACCAGTGATAAACGTGAGTACCACCACCTCCGCTACCTGTAACTGTATACGATGGTTTTTCAGGGTGTAGCCTTTTATAAATTTGACTTATTTTTGCGCCTTTGACATTTAACTCTAAATCTTTAGGGAGATTAGCATTAAAAGCATTTTCCCCAGCCTTTATATGTTTTAAGCGTTCGATTACTTGTGATGCATGTCTTGTGTGTTCATTATTTGGAGCATCTACAAGAATAGGAGGATTCTCGATAGCTGTCCGTGATGTATTATCAATATCTTTGTAAGGTAAAGGTGACGGTACTTTAAATACTTTTTTTATGTCATTACGAATACCAATTATTATTATTCTATGGCGTGCTTGCGGCACACCATACTCTTCAAATTTGTAAAGATGTGGAGTTATTGTATAACCAGAATCTTCTAGTTCTTTTAGTATTGTTTTAAAAGCATTTCCTTCATTTGAGTTTCTTAAACCACCAACATTTTCTGCTAAAAACCACATCGGTTTAAATTTCTTTAAAGCTTTGACACCATAACTATATAAAGGACCAAATGTTCCATTTATACCTTTTTGCTCACCTACCATACTAAAGTCATTACAAGGGAAGCCGAAGGCTAACCCATCAATATCGGATATATTTTGAAGTTTTTTAAAGTCTAATTTCCTTATATCTTTGCAAACCACACTATCACTTTTTCCATTACAAATATTGTGTGCATAAGTATCACAAGTATCTTTATCGTAGTCAGTTGCCCAAGCGTGTTCTATACTAAATTCTTCACCGTTATTATCTACTAATTTTGATACCGTGGCGGCATAGCCTATTCCCCCAGGGCCACTAAAAAGTTCTCCAAGTCTAAATTTCATGTCAAACCTCAATACAATAATTTAGCTAGAGATAGTACATGAACTTCTGATTAAAAGCAGTAACTGATTGTACGCTTTTTGTTTCTTTTTTAGGGTGCTCTTTATTTTATGCAGGTATCTCTTGATTTTCGGGATTTGAATTTACAAGAAGAGAGGGAATATATTTTAAACTACAATGTAGAATTTGCTGATGATTAATCTAACGCCTTGCTAAAGGGCTTGCCGATTTAAAACTACAAACCTCAAAACTAAATCATAACTCACCGAAGCTACAAAAGGCAAAATAGAAACCCTGAGTAGGCAAGTCCGTTTTTGAGCAATTTGTTATGTTTAATTACTTATCTCATTAAAAATGCACCGATTAACCCCAAAGCAACTAACCCACCAACACCTGAATCACTTTTAGTTTGTTGAGAAATTTCTTTAGGCTCATTAGGTAGTAGCTCACCTTCTAAAGCCTTTTTAACCTTAGTTGGAAGTACAAGCTCTGTAACTTCGATGCTATCAATATTATCGATAGCTTTATTTAGTTTAGCCCCGATATCGCTCGTAATTTTTTTCACATCGTCCAAATCATCTTTAGAAAAAGTCCTATTATGTGCAACCTTATTTCTAAGCTTATAGAGTTTCTCCCAACGTGTTTCAAAGTACTCTGATTCACACTCGAATAAAGGTGAAAAATATCGTGTCCAGTTTGACTGGGGTATATATAGCTCTAACCTTGTTTTATCAAATGTTTCAGTATGGAGCTCTTTAAGAAAGTTAGAATTTGCTTCTTCAATTGCAAATTCTTTAAAAAATAATTCATTAAGATGAATAAAATCTAAGTCATATAAAGGATTATGCCCATTATTAGATTGTTTTTTATCTGGCCCAGTTCCCTTTGGAATTTTATCAATCCATGAAATACCAAACTTTAATAGAGTAAATTTGGTAAAAAGTTGCCTCATTAAATTTTCTATATGATTTATTATAGGATATGCTTTTTCAGCATAATAAGATGATATTTCATCTAATACAGGGGTTAAAGTACCACCTTGATTAGAAATAAATACTCGTATTTCTCTTAATAACAAAGAAAGATTCTCTACGTCTTTTTCGTTTTCTTTTCCCTCTATTATTAAGTCATAAAGTACAAATTTTTTTTGAGGCTCTTCTTCAATTGTTTTTTCTAAGAGTTTAAATGTATAAGAGCTCTTTTTATACGCTATTTCATTTTCAATAATATTCACATTGTCAAGAAGAGCTATCAGGGATAAAAATTTATTTACACCAGTAAATTGAAGTTTTTTAGCCTCGTAAAGAATTAAGTAATTTACCTTCATAAGGTTCCCATTGATTGTCATTAATATAAACAATATAAGATATTATTCATATAATTACTATGAAGTTCCGAGGAGTGGTTTAGCGCAAAGGGAAGTACTATTCTTTTGCGTCGCAGACACATAACGCCTCGTTAAATTGATCCACTGGAACACTGGCACAATGCTAGTTAAAACGATGAAACTAAAGCACAAGATATTGAGCGAGAAGAAGCCCTGCTTAAGTGGGTCAATTTGCACGATTTGTTAGGTTTTTATCTTTTTAATTTTGGAGCTTTAAATGAGTTTACTTTACGAATCACACCTAAAACATTTTTAAAATCATCAACTGCATATTGAATATCATGAGTTGAAAGCTCGGTAAATTCTTCGACAAATTGGTCTGAATTATTATGGTACTGATCATAAACATTTGTATTTGGTTCTTGACCTTCTACAGCTTCTCGAAGTTTTTTAAACCTTTTTTCAAGTTCTTCGATATGTCGTTTGAGTTCTATTTTTCTAACTATTGGCATGGAGTAAATTTTCCTTATGACTACAAAATTTAAAAAACGTTTAATTTCAGACTTTAGAGAAAGAACTGAAAAAATGCTAACAATCCTAAGCAAGTATGATGATTCTGAATTAACAGAAGACTTTGATGCTCGCTTGCTTTGTGCAGATATTTTAAACACCACTAAGCATTTATATAAGGCATTTGATGGCAATAAATAACCATTAACCTAACGCCTTGCTAAAGGGCAGGCGTTTGAAACTATAAAATGTCAAAATAGCACAAACTCACCGAAGCTACAAAACGCAAAAAGAAACCCTGAGCAAGCCTGTCCGTTTTTGAGCAATTTGTTAGATTTTTATATAGTATCAGAGATTGACTGTATTCTATTTGCTGTAAACCTTAACTCCCTAATAAAAGTATAAAATGATGTCTGATTTTCATATAACCTATCTACAACATAACCTCCAATCTTAGGAGTTACTCCAGATTTCCACAAAGCTATAGGTAAAGCACCAAGGGCAGCTCCTATGACTGGGATGACAAAAAAACCGACACCACCTAAAGCTAGAGAAAATACAGACATTTCTGAAAAAGCCCATTTATTCATACCTTTAGTATAAACTACTCTTTGGTCAAAATATTGTGACATAAACTCTTGCCTAAATAACTCTTGGATTTTATTAAGTTTCTTTTTTGAGATATTTCCTATATTTAGATTAATTTTCTGAAGCTCTTGTGAAAAAATTAAATAGCTAGACTTGAATGATTGAAATGATGAACTTTCTCTAATATTCCTAATTTCAGAAATGGATAAATTATCAATAAATCTGCTTGTAATTCCAAAGCTATTGAGTATCCCCATGATTACCTGTGGATCATAGCCTAATAAAATTCCATTAGTTGACTCAAATAATGGCTTACCAAGAATAGAATAACGATGAGCATCTAAAATTGATATAACCCCATCATATGTTATTGCACCTTGATGGTAGTAACATTTATTTGTTGTATAGTAGTATTGGCGTAACTCATGTTTAGAAATTTTATTTTTTGAATAAGCTGAATAATGTAAGTTATTTATTTCTTCCCTTGACGCTACAACGCCATTTACAGAAGTTTTATTTTTGATAGAGTTAATAATAAATTCTTTGTAATAGCTACTTTTGTAGCTCATTTCAATATCAGAGATAATTTGTTCTTTAAAACCTCCGCTTTGTTTAGTCACATCTCTTTTTGATAAGGGCATTTCTGAAAATAAATAATCTAAGTCTAAGATATTATTTTTAGTCAGGTTAATGTCATCTTTAGTACCATATTCAAGCTTATACTTTAAAAAGTCACTAGAACTCGCCATAGAAGAATGCACTGCTGACTTAATAAAACCTGCTTGATATAAATCAGCTAGTTCTTTTAAGTTTTTCCTGCTTTTATTTGCACCTACCCAGTATAAGTAAAATGATGGCGGGACTATGATCTTATCTGAGACAAGACAAAGGGCCTTTAAATATTTAATTTGTAATAAGCTTGTCTCAGAGATCAGCTTTTCTCCATCTCCCAAAGGTAAACTGTAATTATCTAAACCAGCATAATAGATGTTAAGTTCACTTTGATTTTCAGACATTACTTCCTTTTTAATCTAACGCCTTGCTAAAGGGCAGGCGTTTTGGAACTATTAAACCCCAAAAATAACACAAACTCCCCGAAGCTACAAAACGTAAAAAGAAGCCCTGAGTAAGCCTGTCCGTTTTTGAGCAATTTGTTATGTATTTTTATAAAGATTTAGTTATTACTGCTTACAGCGAGTTTAATACCTAATGCAACAAATATTGTCCCTACTATACGGTCTAGCCATATACTGTATTGTTGGTTTTCTCTGAACTTACGAGATATTTTTGAAGCAAATAATACAAACAAAGTTTCCACAATAATTGCAACTATAATGATGATAAAGCCAAGTAACAATAGCTGGTATGAATTTGAACCGTGACCTTCTCTTAAAAACTGAGGAAGGAAAGCCATAAAGAAGATAGCTACCTTTGGGTTAAAAATATCAATTAAAACACCTTGTTTAAAGGCCTCCCATGCTGATTCCGACTTAATAGAATTAGGAGTATTTATTTCAAACTTAACCCCTGATGAGTTAAATGCTTGATAAGCAAGATAGAGCAGATAAGTAACACCAATAATTTTAACAATTGTAAAAGCAATAGCTGAAGTAACAAGAATAGCAGAAAGTCCAATGGCAGCGATAACCACATGAAACATAGCACCACTACAAACTCCAAGAGAAGCTGCAATGCCAACCTTTTTCCCACCTGAGATTGTTTTACTGAATATAAATAATAAGTCTGGACCTGGCGCAATATTAAGAGCAAAAGCAGTCGATAAGAATACAATCCAAAAATCTAAATCCGACATATTTCACCTGTTTAAATTAAGAAAATTGATTATTATAAACTACCCCCTCCTGTTTTTCGCACTTTTGTACGTGGCGAGGATTATATTGTGATGCTTGTAGTTTATGCTTTTGCGTCGCAGACACATAACGCCGCATTAAAGGGCTTGCCGATTTAACTTAACCAAACTTAAATCTAGCACGTATTTAAACGAAACTACAACTTTAAAATAAGAAGCCAAACTTAGGTAAGTCCTTATTTTAAATGCCTTGTTAGGTTTTTATATATAGCCTGGCAAGTTAATCAACTCAATAGTTCTTTGTTTTTCATCTTCCGTCATTTCCCTTAAAACTTTCTGACTCATAGCCATAATAAAATGTTTATGTTTTTTATATGCCTCATCTGAATACATTTCAGGGTTCTCCCTCATTTGATTCATAGATGTTAAAACCCACCGTAGAAACATTGCTGGTATTACTAAATCAGTAATATCTTCCCATGCTGTTGTTGCACTTTGCCGATGATATTTTTCTTCAAGTTTTGTATCACATGTACCTTTACATGCCCAGTAAATATCAATTATTTTTTCAGAGTCATCATTGCTTATAACATGACAAACTACAGCACCATAAGTTTCATTATTTAATGATTCTATTAACTCTTTACCACAATGCTCGCACTCTAACGGAATTAACTCCGAAGTGATTAAATGCACTGGTTTAACTTTTTTATAACTATTTGGAAGGTATCGCATTAGTAACTTAGAAAAGCCAATTCTAATCAGATAATTCTCAATAAGCCTATTATCAAACATTCGAAAGTCTTTTATTTTTTGTTTGTCTTTCAATGCTGTTAATCTGTTATTCAAACCTGATGATGGTATTGTTGAATAAAACCCTATAAAGCCATCAGCTCCAAAAGAATCAAGTCTTTCTTGTAAATTGATTTCATCCTTTTCAGAAACAGATTTATTACTTTTTGCGTTATGCTTGCAACTTACTAACCATTTAAATCTGTATTTATTTAAATTCCCCTGTAGTTGTTCTGTAACCAATATATCCTTTCCTCCATCTGCTCCCCTATCAGGTGTACTTTCAACAAAGAAGCCTACCTCTTGAAGAAAGTCACGAGCAAATAATTCCCATAGCTCTCCATCAGGATCTATTTCGGTAAAATCAATTAGTTTACTACTCATGGTTTTCTTTCTCGTAATTTAGATTCTTTAGTGTTTATAGACTTTTTAGAGTACACCCCCCACCTTTTTGCCACTTTTGTACGAGGAGAAAGTTATTCTCATGCTTGCACTTTAATGCTTTTGCCTCGCAGAGACCTAACGCCCCCATAAATTGATCGCCGGCGAACTGGCACGAAGGCAGTTAATAAAACCAAATTATAGCACAACGATAAAGCCAATAAACAAGCCCTGTGTAGGCGGTCAATTTAATGGGCTTGTTATCTTCCTTTAATTTTTAAAATTTCGTTGATAGAAAGAAAATGCTAATTCTTGGATCTTTTATAACGATGATGCAACGCCACAACGCTTTACGAAGTAACATTAACTTTGATTAACGACATTGCCACACGAGCCTTAGCGAGTCTTCAGACATTGAGTTAAGCTATCTTAAGACTTCTACCTTATTAGACCATGAATCCACTTTATTATGAAGGGAGCAGTAATAATAGGTCCTAGTAATATAAACAGCCGAAAATACCAATCATCACGCCTGAATTGGATTTTTAATTCATTGATACCTTCAAAAAAATTACCCGTAGTTATAAATAAAATTAACAAGCTTAAAGTAAATATAAAAGTTACTGGAATCAGAAAAGCCCACGGTCTAAAAGTTCGCATGGTAATATTTTTATTATATAGATATAAAAATATTAACGGATAATAGCCAAAGAGTATTTTTGCCAATAAAGTAGCAAAGCCCATTGCTAGGGTTCTTCCAAAGTAATAGGTTACTCCATAGTATTTAGAGTGATTATACTCACTCATTACCTGTAAACTACCAGTTAACAGCATTTCTATTACCATTAAATAAGCAATTATAATGGCAGCATCTTTAAGTTTTAACGAATTCAATAAAATACCTTAGATCAAGACCGTAATGACAACTAAAAATGAAGGTGAATATTTATGTTTTTGCGTCGCAGACAGATAACGCCCCAACAAAGCGATCCACCGGAACACTTGCACAAAACTTATAGAATGAACAAAACTATAGCATAGTTTGCTGATTCAGAAGGTGCCAGACTTAGGTGGGTCGCCTTTAGTTGGCTTGTTATCTTATATTATTTGACCAAGCTTACAATGAAATAAATGCTAAGAACTGGGTGCGTTTTAAAACTATGAGATACTTCCAGAATACTATTTCCTTTCACGAGCCTTAGCGAGTCTGCCTATGCTCAAATTTACTATGTCGATTCACGAGTATCAACGAGTCTATTAAACTACCAGCCAACCCCGCTTTTCATGCCTGAATTTTCTACACTGTTTCACGAGCTTCAGCGAGTCTGGATTGCGTTGACCCAAGCTGTTTTAGTTGTCTTTTTGATTAGCGTAAAACTAATGCTCAAACAGACTTTTCATGTATTTTACACGCAACCACTTTCTTTTAAAATACGTTTAGTTGATGCTGGATTATTCTTTAAAGCGGTAAGAGGTCGAATAGGTCGCTTTACAAAATTACCCGAGCAATTTGGACAAACATTATTTAATACTGACTCTGCGCAATTACTACAAAACGTACATTCAAATGTACAAATAACAGCTTCTGTCGATTCAGGGGGAAGGTCTTTATCACAACATTCGCAATTAGGTCTTAATTCTAACATTTTTGAACCCTTTTCTAGAAAAACATTAATACCTTGCCGACTAACAAAGGTATATTACAAGATAGTACAACACAGGATGGTACTTACGCTCTAGTTTAGCTCTAGCCATGAGTTAAAATATAGCTACTAGATATGCGCTTTTGCGTCGCAGACAGATAACGCTTTGTTAATAGGACAAGCGAACTTGTCATAATCTTATTATCAAGAATTCACCCTGCTTGTTCCTATTGAACAACTTGTTAGAGCTTTTACAGTACATCCTGTCAACTAGCCTAGCGAGCTTGCGAGTGGCTGGTTGTTAAGTATTGGCTTTTGCGGAGTATCGTTCTTTCTACAGTTTACCCCTACTTATATACACTCTTATTGGTGAATGGGTGAGCTTTTCCCCACCCATTCCTTGCCAAACCCGCTTTTGTTTATCTATTTATGGGCTATATCCTTAATACTTGCTTAATTTTTAACCAATTTACCTGCTCCCCTTTTTTTAATCTCCCTGATTCGTCCATTTTTGCGCTCTAAGCGTTGTTTTTGTGTTGCAAGCGGTCATGGGTTGTTTTTTGCAAGTTCGTGGCACTGAGCGAATGATAAGCGCACGAATGAGCAAGCGACGTTAGGAGCGCGAGAATGAGAAAGCGCAGAGAGGTGCGAAGCACCTCGCCTTGTCATATTTGGAACAAGATAACTTGTAAACTTCATAAACCCCCTAGATTACGCTATACCGTCATTTGTTAGGTTTTGGATGCAACCCATTACAAGGCAGTTATCTCTTTATTATGGCTTTATTTGGCATCTTGCCTTCTGCTTTTTAAAACTCTAACGCCTTGCTAAAGGGCAGGCGATTTGAAACTATTGAACGCCAAAAATAGCACAAACTCGCCGAAGCTACAAAACGTAAAAAGAAGCCCTGAGTAAGCCTGTCCGTTTTTTGAGCAATTTGTTATCTTTTATTTTTGATGTCGTATATGCTATCATTAAAGCTATGAGTAATAATATAGCAGTCGTCGACACAAGTATTTTAATCAGTGCCTTAATAGGCTCTGAAGGTCCAAGTAGAGAAATACTTAAACAATGTTTAAAGGGGAAACTGAAGCCGTTAATTAGTAATGCTTTATTCTCTGAATATGAAGATGTTTCAAACAGAGATCGCATTATTAATCTTTGCCCATTAAGTAATGAGGAAAGAAGAAAGTTATTAAATGCCTTTTATAGTATTTGCGACTGGACTTCCATTCACTACCTATGGAGACCAAACATAAAAGACGAAGGGGATAATTTTTTGATTGAATTAGCGGTAGCTGGAAATGCTGATTACTTAATAACCAATAACATAGGTGACTTTAGAAATACTCAGCTAAGCTTTCCAAAGATACAAATAGTAACACCCGAACAATTTTTAAGAGGATAGACCTATGGCAACTTTAACAATTAGAATACCTACTGATAAGCATAGCCGTTTAAAGCAATTAGCAAAATATAGACATATTAGCGTAAATAAATTAATTGATGAGCTCTCAACTCAAGCAATAGCAGAGTTTGACAGTGAAATGCGTTTTCGTGCTCTTGCTGCTAGTGGTGATGTAAAGGAAGGACTAGCTATTTTAGATAAACTTGATAAGCATTTTAGTTAACTCTTTTGAGCTAGCTGATGCTTGCTAAATGGGCTTTTGCGTCGCAGACAGATAACGCCCGCTTAATTT
>Ga0256840_1002432_pt1 | contig 16360 bp, 11 predicted proteins | sample 355202metaG_FD_185969 | JGI IMG/M metagenome (GOLD analysis project Ga0256840, IMG submission 185969) | Hydrothermal vent microbial communities from Mid Atlantic Ridge, Atlantic Ocean - 355-202 | ecosystem: Environmental > Aquatic > Marine > Hydrothermal vents | place: Atlantic Ocean: Mid... | reverse complement strand
AGCACAATGGTTGTATAGATATCCAAATCATACCATTACAGGTTTGCGAGGAAATGTAAATACACGTTTGCAAAAACTAGAAGATAATGATTGGGATGGTGCTATTTTTGCAATGGCCGGATTGAAAAGGTTAAAACTATTACCCGAAAATGAAAAACATATTAAATTAGACTGGATGATTCCAGCACCTGCACAAGGAGCAGTTATGATTTCAGCTTTATCAAAAAATGAAGAGTTATTGGAGATTTGTAATGAATTAAATGATGAAAAAACAGCCACCTGTGTTAAAATTGAACGTAAATTTTTAGAAGTCTTAGAAGGAGGATGTACCGCACCAATTGGTGCTTTGGCTATGATTTGGGATGATATTATAAAATTCAAAGGAGTTTTGTTTAGTCCAGATGGAAAAAATAAAATTGAATTTTATAAAGAAGTTGAGGTAGATAATGCAACAGATTTAGGGGAATATGCCGCTAATTATATATTGGAAAGAGGAGGTAAAAAATTAATGCGTGAAATTATTGTTATAGATAAGGACATTAATGTGTATTCTACCAAAAACCTATCTCTTAATCAAAAAAAAAGTTTATCTCCTAAAATAGGAGTTTCTATGAGTGATTTTATTGTCACTAGAAGTAATAGGTTAAAACCTGTTATTGTTAAAAATCCTATTGAAAATGTTATAATTACAAGTCAAAATGCTGTTAATGCGTTATTAGATAGCTTTATTCCAACAGAATTAAATTTTAAAAATATTTATTGTGTAGGTAAAAGAACAAAACGATTAATTGAAAGAAAAATAGGAAAAGTTGCTCATGTTGAAAATTCGGCCGAAAAATTGGCAAACTATTTAGCTGAAAATTTAGAAGAAAAAGAAATAACTTATTTTTGTGGTAATAAAAGAAGAACAGAGTTACCAGCTATTTTATCTAAAAATAATATTACTTTAAATGAAATAGAATGTTACCAAACACAATTAACTCCTAAAAAAATTGAAAAAAAATATAATGGGATTCTTTTTTATAGCCCAACAGGAATTGAAAGTTATTTAAAAAAGAATACATCAAGTAAAAGTGTAGCATTTTGTATTGGAGATACAACAGCTTCGTATGCAAAAAAACATTTTGAAAAAGTAGTTGTTGCAAAACTTCCAACAGTTGAGAATTTACTTAAGTCTGTTAATGAATATTTTCAATAAAAATATTCCTATTATATTTAATGAAAGCTTAGTTGGAATGTAATAAAATGAAATAAATAAAATTATGAATAGAACAAGACGTCTTCGTAAAACAGAAAATATTCGTCGTTTAGTAAGAGAAAACAAACTTACAATAGACGATTTAATTTACCCTTTATTTATTGAGGAAGGAGTTGGTATTGAAACTGAAATAGTCTCCATGCCAGGAATTAAACGTTTTTCGTTAGACAGAATTTCAAAAGAATTAGATGAAGTTGTCGCTCTAGATATTCCGGCAGTATTACTTTTTGGAATCCCAGCTAAAAAAGATGAAATTGGCTCTGAAACTTGGAATGACGATGGTATAATGCAGCAAGCCGTTCGATTTATTAAGAAAAATTATCCAAGTTTATATGTTATTACAGATGTTTGTTTTTGTGAATATACAAGCCATGGGCATTGTGGTATAATTCACGATAATGATGTTGATAATGATGCTACTCTAGTTAATATAGCAAAACAAGTAATTTCCCATGCAAAAGCAGGTGTTGATATGGTGGCGCCTTCAGGAATGATGGATGGAATGATTGAAAGCATTCGAGAAGCTTTAGATAATACCGGCTTTTCAAATCTTCCTATAATGTCTTATGCTGTAAAATATTCTTCAGCTTTTTATGGGCCATTTAGAGATGCAGCAGATTCAGCTCCAACATTTGGAGATAGAAGAACCTACCAAATGGATCCTTCCAATAGAGATGAAGGTATGAGAGAGGCAACTTTTGATGATCAAGAAGGAGCTGATATTTTAATGGTAAAACCAGCCTTATCATACTTAGATATTATAAGAGATTTGAAAAATAATTTTGACAGGCCAATTGCCTGTTATAATGTAAGTGGTGAGTATGCAATGATAAAAGCAGCCGCAGAAAAAGGATGGATTGATGGTGAACGTGTAATGATGGAAAGCTTATTATCTATGAAAAGAGCTGGAGCAGATATTATTATTACCTATTTCGCCAAAGAAGTTGCTAAATTATTGTTGAAATAATAGTAGCTTATAAAGTTTGTTTAAAGTTGGTCACTGAGCGGAGTCGAAGTGATTATCGTTATAGAAGTTAATTTCGACTCCGCTGAATCACCAAAAAGAAAAAAATGAAATTAGAAAAATCGATAGAATTATATACCAAAGGAAAAAGACACTTGGTAGGTGCAGTAAACTCGCCTGTAAGAGCTTTTAAATCGGTTGGAGGAGTGCCCTTGTTTATTGACAGGGCAAAGGGTAGTAAAATTATTGATGTTGATGGAAATGAATATGTAGATATGGTTTTATCGTATGGGCCAATGATTTTAGGTCATAGAAATAGTGTTGTTGAAAAAACAATTAAAAAATATTTAAAAAAAGGCTATTCTTTTGGGGCTTCAACAAGAGGTGAAATTATTTTAGCAGGTATGGTTTGTGATGCTTTTCCAGGAATGGATAAAGTTCGTTTTGTGAATTCTGGGACTGAAGCTGTGTTGAGTGCCATTCGCTTGGCAAGAGCATTTACAGGAAAAAATAAAATCATAAAATTTGCTGGTTGTTATCACGGTCATTCAGATGCTTTATTGGTTGCCGCGGGATCTGGTTTAGCAACATTAAGTATCCCTGGAAGTAAAGGTGTGCCTGAAGATGCCGTAAAAAACACCCTAATAGCTGAATTCAATAATATAGATAGTGTTGAACGCCATTTAGCTGAAAATAAAGATATTGCTGCGGTAATTTTTGAACCAATTGCTGGTAATATGGGAGTTGTTTTACCAACTCAAGAATTTATTGACGAGCTTAGGGAGTTAACAAAAGCAAGTGGGGTATTACTAATAGCTGACGAGGTAATGACAGGTTTTCGATCAAAATTTGGTGGAGCCCAAGAATTGTTAGGGATAGAAGCAGATATAACTTGTTTAGGTAAAGTTGTTGGAGGAGGTTTTCCAGTTGGTGCCTACGGAGCAAGAAATGAAATTATGGAAATGGTTTCACCTCTAGGAGATATGTATCAGGCAGGAACTTTATCGGGTAATCCAATAGCTATGTCTTGTGGTATTGCAACATTGAAAGAATTAAAAAAGAGAAATCCTTACGAGGATTTTGAAAAAACAGCTGCTTTTTTGGAGCGTGTTTTATTAGATGCAGCTAATGAAAACGGAGTTGACCTTCAGGTAAATAGATTTGGATCTATGATTAATCCTTTTTTTACAAAAGAAAAAGTTGTAGACTTTAAATCGGCTCAAACTAGTGATACCAAAAAATTCAAAACATTTTTTTGGAAAATGATTGAAAATGGGGTGTTTTTACCACCATCACAGTTCGAGTCATGGTTTTTGGGAACAGCAATGAGTAAAAGAGATATATATAAAGTGAAATCGGCAATACAAATTGCAATGAAAGCAGTTGCTAAAAAATACAAGAAATAAGATGTCAAAAATAAAAAACGATTTATTTTTAAGAGCCTTAAAAGGTGAAACGGTTGAGAGACCTCCAGTATGGATGATGCGTCAAGCAGGAAGGTACTTGCCAGAATTTATAGCAATCCGTGAAAAATATGATTTTTTCACTCGTTGTAGAACTCCTGAATTAGCTTCTGAAATTACAGTACAGCCAATTCGAAGATTTGGAATGGATGCTGCTATATTATTTTCTGATATTTTAGTGATTCCACAAGCCATGAATATTGAAGTTGAAATGAAAGAAGGAATTGGTCCTTGGCTGCCAAACCCTATTCGTTCTCAAAAAGATGTAGATAATGTTATTGTTCCTGATGTAACGGTTGAATTGAAATATGTGATGGATGCCATTAAAGTAACCAAGCAAATGTTGGATAATGAGGTGCCACTAATTGGATTTGCTGGTTCTCCTTGGACAATCTTGTGTTATTGTGTGCAGGGGCAGGGTTCAAAAACTTTTGACAAAGCAAAAGAATTTTGTTTTACACAGCCAATAGCAGCGCATAGTTTATTACAAAAAATTACAGATACAACAATAGCTTACTTAAAAGAGAAAGTAAAAGCAGGCGTAGATGCAGTTCAAATATTTGATTCTTGGGGAGGAATGCTATCTCCAGTAGATTATCAAGAATTTTCTTGGAAATATATCAATCAAATCATCGAAGCATTAAAAGAGGATGCTCCTGTAATTGCATTTGGAAAAGGTTGCTGGTTTGCTTTAGAAGAAATGGCAAACTCTAATGCTGCAGCACTTGGAGTAGATTGGACAATTACCCCACAAATGGCACGTAAATTAACTGGAAATAAAATTACATTGCAAGGTAATTTTGATCCAGTACGTTTATTATCACCTCCAAAAGTGATTAAACAAATGGTTAAAGAAATGATAGATGATTTTGGAAAAGATAAATATATTGTAAATTTAGGACATGGTATTTTACCCCATGTGCCTTTAGAAAATGCAAAGGCATTTATTGATGCTGTTAAGGAATACAACCAATAAAGATGAATACTACTAGCTTAATTCAGAAATACAATATACCGGGGCCAAGATATACAAGTTATCCAACGGTGCCTTTTTGGGATAAAGAAGGAATTGCATTAAATGATTGGGAAAAAACAGTTAAGAAATCTTTTAATGAAAGTAATGATACAGAAGGGATAAGCTTGTATATTCACCTTCCATTTTGTGAAAGTTTATGTACGTTTTGTGCGTGTCATAAGAAAATCACCAAACGTCATGAGGTAGAACAGCCTTATATTGAAACTGTTTTAAAAGAATGGGATTTATACTGTGATTTATTGGAAGAAAGACCAAAAATTAGAGAAATTCATTTAGGAGGAGGTACACCTACTTATTTTTCTTCAGAAAATTTAAAAAAACTTATTGATGGAATTTTTAAAAGGGCCGATAAGTTTAAAGAATTTGATTTTAGTTATGAAGCGCATCCAAATTTAACTTCAGAAAAACAACTACAAACATTGTATGATTTAGGCTCAAGAAGAAATAGTTTTGGTATCCAAGATTATGACCCAATTGTTCAAAAAGCCATACATAGAGTTCAAAGCTTTGAACAAGTTAAAAAGGTGAATGACTTATCTCGTAAAATTGGTTATGAGTCTATTAGTCACGATTTAATTTTTGGATTGCCATTTCAAACTGAAGAGAGTATTAGAAACACAATTAAAAATACAATTGCACTAAAGCCAGATAGAATAGCATATTACAGTTATGCTCATGTGCCTTGGATTAAAGGAGTTGGGCAGCGTGGTTTTGATGAGAATGATTTACCCAAAGACAATGAAAAACGCTACTTATATGAATTAGGGAAGCAATTATTTTTTGATAATGGCTATGTTGAAATTGGAATGGATCATTTTGCATTGCCATCAGATTCGCTACATAAAGCAATGGAAAGTAAAAAGTTACACCGTAATTTCATGGGATATACTGCAGGTAAAACAGAGTTAATGATAGGGTTAGGAATGTCGTCAATTAGTGATTCTTGGTATGCTTTTGCTCAAAATGAAAAAACAATTGAAGATTATACTGAAAAAGTAAATCAAGGAATTATTCCTGTTTTTAGAGGTCATTTATTAACAGATGAGGATTTAATTATTAGAAAGCATATTCTTAATATAATGTGTAATTTGGAAACCGAATGGAAAATAGGGTTAGATATAAAAACTAAACATGAAATAGTTAAACGCCTAGATACCATTGTTAATGATGATTTAATTGAAATTTCTGATACTAAAATAGTTGTAAAAGAAGAAGGAAGAATGTTTGTGCGGAATATTTGTATGGCTTTTGACCTTAGATTAATTGAAAATAAACCAGATACAAGAATATTCTCAATGACTATTTAAACTGTTTTAAGTTTTAGTTGATTTTTCTAAAATTATAATTCATAAAAATACCCTTGTTGAAACTTTCATACAAGGGTATTTTTCTTTCAGATATTTCTTTATTGGGTTATACTTTTTTTGAATAACTTTTCTTTTATTCCTGCTGCAATTATTAAAATTAGTATTGAAATAATTAGTATCCACGCCCATAACGGGAAAACAGGTGTTTCTCCACTTGCATAACTGTGCATCCCTTTAGATAAGTAATAATTTACACCAAAAAACGTCATAAGTACGCTGGCAAAACTCACAACAGCACCTACGTTAAAAATATACAAACTCTTCATTTTAGGTACCAATCTAAAATGTAAAATAATTGAGTAGGTTATCACAATAACTAAGGCCCAAGTCTCTTTGGCATCCCACCCCCAGTATCTTCCCCAAGATTCATTTGCCCAAATTCCCCCGAGGAAAGTTCCAACTGTTGCTAAGAAAAGACCCACTGTTATGTTCATTTCATTGATATGTGTTAATTCAGCAATTATCAAGTCAATTTTTTTATGATTTTTAACATTCTTAATAAGATATAATATTAAGTTCATCAACCCTAAAATAAATCCTAAACCTAAAAATCCATAACTAATGGTAAGGGTGGCAACATGAATAATTAGCCAGTATGATTTAAGTACTGGCTGTAAATTTGTTAATTGAGGGTCGTAACTACTATGACTAGCGGTCATTAACGTGAAAAAAGCTAATAAAGCTGTTGCAGCCAGTGTAATTTTAGAGTAACGCACAAAACTAAATCCAGCTAATAAACTACCCCAAGCAATTAAAATTAAAGCTTCATATCCATTACTCCAAGGAGCATGACCAGAAAGGTACCATCTTAACCCCATTCCATAAGTGTGATATATAAACGCAATAGCTAAAATCCCAATAAATACATTCAATGTTGTAGTTAATATTTTACTTTTCTTAGATTTTAAATTATCTATAAAAGCGAGAACTAGTAAAATAACACTTAATAAGGCATATATATTTTTTAAATTGATAAATATTTTTGATTTATTATAACTAATTTCTGTGGTTATTTTAGCCTCAGAGGGTAATAAATCTGCAGCGCTACTTTGTTTTTGGATGGTTTTAAAGTAGCCTAGTATTCTGTTTGGCCTAGAGTAATCACCAGATCTAGTTGCATTAAATACATCAGTTAGATAAAGCATCATTAAATTTTTATAGTTGAGCTCCTTTAAATTTAAATCTTGATTTAATGCTTTTATGGCTCCGGTGAGAGGTGTAGTAGCAAGAGGATCATTCCATTGAATCCATTTATTATTTGAAGAATTTTGTAATGGAAATATTTTTAGCAAATTTCCTTGAAATGCCATCATAAAAATTTCTACACGTTCATTTACTTTGATAATTTCTTTATCAAAAGTATTTTGTTCTGAAGGTGATTTTCTAAAGGCTGTTTCAGCAACACTTTTAAGTTTATACGACCCATCTTCATTGAAAAAATCATTAAAAGAAGCTCTTTTTCCTTCTGTGCCGATAATGCCCATTACTGATTTTTCTCTAACATAAATCATTTTTTGTTGTTTCCAAAACTCAGCATTTACAGGTAAATCAATAAATACCTGCATAGCATTCATTTTTCCATATTTAGGCACATCAAACTTATCTTTTCTTGAGATTTTATGTAAAACGTCGTAAGCTAAAGTGTTAACAGGTTTAAATCGTCCCTCATAAGTTTGTACAATAAGGCGACCAAATTTTTCAGCATGTTGTACACTTACAGCATTTGGGTTGGCTTCGTGAACATGATTTGAAGATTCTTGTGAATATGAAGAAGTTACTAATAAAAGAGCAAAAATGAACAGAGCAACTATTTTTTTTCTTTTTTTACGTTTGTTTTTAATTTTATGAATAAGATCTCTGTATCTTGAGTTTTTGTTAAGAAGAGTCAATATAAATCCAAGTGTTAGTAAAAAATAGCCAAAATAAGAAATCCAAGTACCATAAAAATCATGATTTACAGATAAAATAGTTCCTTTTTCATCTTGATCGTAGGATGATTGAAAAAATCTAAATCCACCATAATTTAATATATGGTTCATATAGATTCTATAATCTTCAGAAAAGCCTTTATTTCTATCAATCAGAGTTACTTCACTTGCGTATGAAGAAGGACTATCAGAGCCAGCGTATCTTTCTAGAATAAACTTATTCAAGAGAAGAGAAAAAGGTAACTTTATAGTTTTTATACCGTAACTCATTTGTATGTCTAAACCATCTAGCGTAACTTTTTGATAATTATCAACATATCCTTGGCCTCCTAATATGGTAACGTCTTTACTTTTTCCATTAAAAGAAACGTTTACTAATAGTGCATCAGGCCCATTATTTTCAGTATCACCTGAGACGTATTTAACTTTTGCATTTTTATAATGTTTAGTCAAAATTAAGTTAATACCAGATCCTTCAGGCTCGTATAATTGTTTTGCTTTAAGTTCCCCAATAGAATCTTTAGAGATTTTAGCAATCAACATTTCAGGCATTTTTGTTGTTTTTATGGCCTCTGGGTAGCTGAGGTATAAGCTATTGTTATTGCTTATTATTTTTAAAGCATCTTCTCTTTCGTTATTGTTAAAAGAAATAATAAATCCATGAGTTTCTTTAAATTCTCCATCCTTTATAAGCACAATATCTTTATGACCTTGAACAGTTAATGTTAACTCTATAAGATTAATTCCTTCACCATCAGTTTCTTCATAGATTTCCTGAGCATTTTTTATATAATCTTTATATGTAACTTCAACTTTTCCTTTCCCTTTGATATCCATATTTATATCGAACGAATTTTTTATAAATTCACTCAAAACTAGTGGTTCAACAGTAGAATAATTTTGATTGTTATCTGTAGCTTTTATAGTTAAAAAAGTTTCTGAAGTATAAATAAAATTTGATGATTCTCCTTCGCGTATGTGCATACTCCCTTCAAACCCAATATACCGGGTAACACCAGCACCTATAATTATAACAATAAAAGCAGCGTGAAATAAAAAACCAGGTAATTTACCTTTACTTAATAGGTGATATCTTTTTATGCTTCCTATAAAATTTATAACTAACAATAATAACAAAAATTCAAACCATTTAGCATTGTAAACAAGTAATTTTGCAGTTATTGTATCGTATTTATCTTCAATAAATGTAGCGCTAGCAATTGCTATTGTAAAAATAATTAATAGTACGAGTGTTGTTCTTGATGAGATTATTAGGTCTATAAGTTTTTTCATGGATTTTAATTTAGTTGTTAAAATTAACAGTAATGTAACAAAAGTAACATTTAAACTTCTCATTTATATTGACAATTATCACGATTTTAAATCTTTTTTTTGTATAAATTTACCCTGTATTTAATTAAAAATTTAAAAGTAAATAGTATGAAATTTTATATAAGTTTAATAATATCCATTGTCTTGTTATCAGCTTGTAAATCAGACAAAAAAGAATTAGTAAAAAATAAGGCAGGTATTCATGAGGTTGTTGCTCATGAAGTTATACAGGTTAAAGATTATACCTATATGCGTGTATTGGAGGATGGAATAGAAAAGTGGCTTGCTGTACCTTCAATTGAAGCTGAAGTAGGGAAAACGTATTATTTTAAAAATGGTATGGAAATGCCAAATTTTGAGAGTAGGGAATTAAAAAGAACATTTCCAACAATTTATTTTGTAGAAGGAATTAGTACAGACCCTAGTGTTAGCACAGTTCTAAATAATGTTAATACAAATACAGTTAATACAAACAAAGTTGACATAAACACAATAGATTTATCTTCAAAATCTAAACCAAAGTTAGAAAAGAAAGAAATTAAAATTAAACCTATTAGTGGTGCAATTACTATAAACCAATTATATAAAAATGCCAAACAATATGAAGGTAAAATAGTTAAAATAAAAGGTAAGGTTACAAAATTTAACCCTAAAATTATGAATAAAAACTGGATTCATATTCAAGATGGGACAGAGTATAATGGAAAATTTGACTTAACGTTGGTTACAAATGCAGAGGCTAATGTAGGTGACGTTATTGTTATGGAAGGAAAAGTTTCTCTAAATAAAGATTTTGGTTACGGTTACTTTTATGAGTTAATTGTAGAGGATGCTACATTGGTAGAATAAATAGTTTAAAATAGAAAGATGAGAGCATTAAAAATATTTTCGACCCTAGTTTTAGTAATAACTTTTTCTGTAAATAGTTATAGCCAGCAATCTAAACCTACTGTTCATAAAGTTGAAGTTGTTGAAGTACTTCAGGTAAATTCTTATACCTATTTACGTGTAAAAGAAAATAATAATGAAAAATGGTTAGCTGTTCCAACCGTTATTGCAAACAAGGGAGATATTTATTTTTACAAAGGAGGTATGGAAATGCCAAATTTTGAAAGTAAAGAATTAAATAGAACTTTTAAATCTGTTATTTTTTTGGGAGCAATTAGTAAAAATCCTACAGGTAAAGATAACGTATCGTTTGAACACACTAAAGTAAAAAAAGAAAAAGGATTAGATTTAAATGATGGGTTACCTGTTAATATAGAGCCTATTGAAGGAGGAGTTACAATTTCTGAACTATTTAAAAATAAGAAATTTTATCAAGGAAAAAGAATTAAAATTAGAGGTAAAGTTATCAAATTTAACTCTCAGGTTATGAGTAAAAATTGGATACATCTACAAGATGGAACTGATAATAATGGTAATTTTGATATTACAATTACATCAAATGCCAATGTCAATGTAGGAGATATAGTTACCTTGGAAGGCCTAGTTTCGTTAGATAAAGATTTTGGATATGGCTATTTTTATAAATTAATTATTGAAAATGCTGTGTTGATTGATTAAACGTTCAACCACAAGAACAAAACTCAAAAGATTGTTATAAAAAAAGGTGCTTATTTTAATAAAAAGCACCTTTTTTTATGAAATATTGATAAACAAAACTAAGTTTATTTTTTATGACAAGTAAAACATAAAGCACTACCATCATTAGATTTCCACAGCGACAACGTTTTAGTCACAACTCCATTATTTCCATGTACATTATGACATCCCGAACATCCTTGAGTGTTCCTTGAAATATGTACATCGTGGCACGAGGTACACTCTAATTTATTGTTTTCTAATAAATCATCTTTAATTGTACCTCCAAGACCAGAAAGTGTTGTGCTGGGATCATACAATCTTCCATCAGCCAAAGCGAGTGCTGTATCGTAGGTTATTGAAATAGGATGATCATTTCCTAAGTCAGATGTTAAATTCCCAAAATTTGTAAATATTGATCCATTGGTATTTCCACTATGGTTATCTACAGCAACAGTTCCATCATGACAAGAGAGACAAAGCTTAGTTTTCCCTGTAGGTTGTCCAGATATACCATCTAAAGTTGGACTTGAGTACATTTCAAATACAGCATTTGTTAATTGATGGTTCCATAAAGGAGAGCTAGGCTCATTCATGTTTGCATTGTGAGGAGTATGACAAGGCTTGCAATAGTTATTTCCACTCCAAGATGCACCGCTAAAATCGTGGTGGCTAGATTTTAAACCTTGACCGTATGTTGCATTTATAAACAACAATAAAAATATGAGAATGTTCTTAACTATTATTTTTTTTATGTTAAGTGGGTATTTCATAAGATTTTATTTAGTGAATATAAATTTTATCAAATAAAATTTGTAAATCATTCATCTCTTTTATAGGTCAATGCTTTATGGCATCCAGTACATGTTCCTCCATTTTCATTTTCAATAAATTTCAGTGGCATATTCCAGCGTCCAAACTTTCTAGTTTTTGCAATTAATTTGGTGTTGTTTGCAGAATGAACATCATGACAATTTGTGCAAGTTCTTCCTTTATCCTTATTTAAATGAAGAAAGTGTAAATTACGATCTCCATCTCTAAATTCAGTAGCTGTAGTAGTATTCTTTAAATTTAGTAGGTCAGTATCGTGACAATTGAAACAAAGCGTATAATTATCTTCTAATCCTTTGGCATAATTTCCTAGAGGATATGTTTCTTTTAATAATTGTTTATTTTTCTTTGAAAAGTGGGCATTATGGCATGAAGTACAACGTTTTTTTAGTGCTTTGTGTATATGGCTACTCTCATCTAGTTGTTTACCAATGTTTGCAATTTTACGATCATTTTCTTTAATAGTTTTGTTGTGACAATTTAAACACAACTGTTTACTATTCTCAACTAATAACCTTTTTTGGCTTGAGGCGTGAGGTGTGTGACAAATCATGCAAGATTTACCATCAAAAGATGGTTTATGTATGCTTATTGCTGTTTCCTCTGCTTTTTCAAAATCTTCATGACAGGTAAAACACAGGGCAGGAGACTGTTGAAGTATAAAGTTTTTGTTATTAGAACTGTGTACATCATGACATTCAGTACATTTCCCTTTTTTAACAGGCTTATGAATATATCTTTTTTTGAACTCAGCTTGTGCTTCTTCGTGACAAGAATAACAAAGATTGGCACCTTCTTCAAGAAATTTAAATCCAGTTACATTTTTTAAAGGATGTTTAGCTCCATTTGATACGTGGCAAACGGTACAATCAGTTGCCGTAGGGCCATGTAGAATATCTTTTTTAACAGTATTCTTGTGACATTCAACACACGTTTTTTCACCTTCTTTAGTTTGACCGTAAACATTTACTTGTGTAAATAGTAAACAAACAAATAAAATTGCTCCAGAAAACTTTATAAGATTAAAGTTTAATTTTTTGATTGATTGATTTTTTTGAATCTTCATTTGAATTAGTTTTGATTGATATTTTAAAATTTTCTAGATAAACGGATTGTAAACCTGTTAAAATCCATTTTCTCGTTAAACAATTCACTTTTGTATAGTTCAATACCTGTTGATAAAAATAATTGACGAAAACGAGTTGTTAGTGTTAATCTACTAGTTAATAAGTCTAAGTCAACACCTTCACCTTCTTGTTTAATATAACTTCCTTCAATATTGAGTTTTGTTTTTCGGTTGATGTTAAAGGAAATATTTCCTGAAATATTGGAGTATTTTTGTTTAATTCCTTCTTCAACAATCATTTGATAATCTCGTACATCTCCATTAAATGTAAAAAATAATTTTTCTTTTATGTTACCTTGTAAAATCAAATAGTACTTTGTAAGTCTATATGGTATAATAGTGCTTTTATAATTGTCTTTTTCAATTCCTCCACTAATATAATTAAAATTAAAACGAGTCCCATATACATTTTGATTAAAATAATCGAGTGTTAAAAAAGCGATGTTGACAGGGTTAACAAAGTCTTGGTTAGCTGATTTGTAATAAAATGTGATCTTATTTCTAAATAAAGAAACAGATGCATTAAAGTAATTAATAACAGCCATGTATTTATATGAACTAGGTTGTATTGCTATATAATTAATATAAACAATTTCGTTATTTGCTATTTGACCACCAGGTATACGTTGAATTTCTATGAGTTCATTTCTTTTAATTAATAAATAGTCAAAATTTAATCTATAGGTAATGGTTCCTGAAGCATCATTTACTTCAACTGTGGAGGCATTAATATTTTGATTTTTCAATAATACTATTCGATTATCAGAAAGTGTTTGTTCTTCTCTTTCAATAGCAAAGAACAAGTCATCACTTACTCTTTCTTGTTGGTTTGTGTTTAAACTATAATTTAAAGATAATTCACCTTTTAGAGGTGTTTTTTTTATATAATTAATATTTAACCCTTTTCTGTTTATTATTTCTTTATATTGTTTATCACTAATATTGTTGTATTCAAAAGAGATATTTGTTCTCAAACTTTCGTACAATTGGTGAGATAGTGTACTTCTTATATCATGCTGATTTAAATTTTGAATACCTCCTTTTATATCAAAAAAGTTATAATTGCCAGAGTAGTTAAATTTATAAGGAAGTTTAAAGAAGAGGTTTTCAGATATTTCAAATCGTTTATAATTAAAATTGCCTTGTTGGTTGTAGTTTGAGACTCTGGAATTGAAATTATAGTTCTTTTTTGAATCTAAGAAAATACGGTTATTCATACTCCATATAGTAATATCGTTTTTTATGAAAGTATTCACTAAATCGCTCTCTGAAACAGAGAAAGTAGTATTGTACGTATATTTATTGTGAGAATAAACAATTTGATTAAAATCATTAGCTCCAATAGATTTTTCAGATCTCATTTCTAAATTATTATGCTCTGTAATAAAACTCCTATCTGTTTGTAACTCTATCTGTTCTCCCTTACCTTTATTATATGAAATTTTAATAGGAATATATTTATTAGTATATGAAAATACACTACCGTAATTTCTGTAGTTTGATTTTAAATTTGTTAAGTTTTCTCTATTGTTATATCCTTCATTTATATTCATAAATACATTTAAATTTAATGAATTTTGCTTAAATATATAAGCTCTTACATTTAATTTTTTAAGCGTATTTATTTCATTTCGGTCCGGGCTTACCAAAGATAAATATTGACCTGTTTCTGGACTGTAGCCTACGTCGAGGTCTAATGATAAAAAATTGGGATGCCAAAAATAACTTTGAGAATTTAAAAATAATCCTCCCGATAAAAAAGAACTTTGTAAACGTTCATTTACATTGCTTCTAGTTGTTTTTTGATCCCAAAAGAAACTGTTTAAATTTAGTTCACCATTTAATGACGTTAATTTCCAAAATCTACTTTCTATTTGTGAGCTTTGAGAAAAACTACAAATTGTAAATAAAAATATAAAATATAATAAACTTAATTTTTTCATAAACTAGTTATTGCTTATTTAAAAGAAATTTATCATTTTTTCCTCCGTGTGGATTGTGGCATTCAGTACATTTGTTATTTTTAATATCTACATGATATTCAGTTTTTGTAATATCTATAGAATTATGGCAGCTCAAGCATAAATTATCTCCGTTATTTATTAAGAGTTTTGGGGCTTTGTTAGTATGCGTTCCGTGACACTGGAAACAGTTTCCTGAATCCACAGGGCCATGTAAAAATTTGTATTCTTTTTTATAATTGTCGTGGCATTTGTAACAACTCTCAGGCTGAAGGCTCATTCTGTTATTTCCTCCATGTGGGTTGTGACATTCAATACAACTTGTTTTTTTAATATCCTTATGTATTATATTTTCTGAAACTTGTTTTGAATTATGACAACTAAGACAGAGTTTTTTATCAGATTCTATCAATAAATTTTTTAATTTTGACTGGTGTGGCGCATGGCATTGTATACAATTATTTGTGGCAACAGGCCCGTGTAAAGTTTCAAATTTTTTACTAAAATCTGTATGGCATTGATTGCATAACTCTGGTATAGGAAGTTTAGTTTTTCCCATATCATCTCTGTTGTGACAACTAGCACAATCTCTATCTCTATACGGAGGGTGGAGATTGAATTCGCTTTTTGTAACAATTGACACCAATTTTTTTTTAGTATCAATATCAATGGTTTGTAAGGAATCGTTAATAGTAGTAAATTCAGTTTTATAAGGTGGAGGAACTCCATCAAACAAAAAAGATTTAACGCCATAACTTAATTCGGGAGAACAAGTCCAAAAGAATGAAATAGCTACTATAAATAATAGATAATTAATAAATTTGTATTTGCCTAAATTCATGTTTTCTTAGTCTAAAAGAATTTAAATTCAGTATTGAAAATTATTGAATCATCTAAAATAATTATCATTTTTTCAACTTTTAATGGGATATATTAGACTTATTATTCTTATTTTTTTGGTGTTATACGACCGTAAATACTCACTTTATCTGGCCCATATTGGTTTGCAACAAAAATTAAATATTTTAAGTCAAATTTCTGATCAACATATTTTTCAAAATACTCTAAATTATCATAATCAATCATTACTTTAGTTGGGAGCCACATATCTCCTTTAGATTTATAATGACCTCCAAAAAATAGTAATAACTCTCCTTCTTTATTGAAAATTTGCACATTCTCAAAGCTCGCATCTACAACATATATATTTTCCTCTTTATCTACGGCAATTCCTTTTGGTCTAACTAGCTCTCCAATATTTTTACCATATTTAGAAATTGTTTTTAAATATGCTCCTTTAAGAGTAAAAATTTTAATATCACCACTACCCATATCACTAACAAAAACCTTATTATTTGTTATAGTTAGGTTGGCAGGTTTGTACAAATAATTAGCATCTCCACTTTCTGATTTCGGGAAATAGTACTCAAATTTGTATGTTTCTTTGTTGTAAACGTTTATTCTGTTGTTGCCAGAGTCTGCAACAAATATATTTTGGCTATTTACAAAC
>Ga0256840_1002431_pt1 | contig 16369 bp, 19 predicted proteins | sample 355202metaG_FD_185969 | JGI IMG/M metagenome (GOLD analysis project Ga0256840, IMG submission 185969) | Hydrothermal vent microbial communities from Mid Atlantic Ridge, Atlantic Ocean - 355-202 | ecosystem: Environmental > Aquatic > Marine > Hydrothermal vents | place: Atlantic Ocean: Mid... | reverse complement strand
TCTGTACATGGTTGCAGTTCCTTAGTTCTGAGTCGTATCAGAGGGTTTTACCCTGCAAATTTAGGTACTGCAACCTCTATTGGCTATTTGGCATAATTTATCTCGGACAGTAGTGGGTATTCACCAGTATGACGAGTATTATATTCCATATCAATCAATCGCTTAGTGCTTAATTCAACGGTATTGGTGGGGTGGCTAGTTAAAAGTGTTTTAGTAAGTGTATTAAACTTCTGACAGGAGTTGATTTGTCATGCTTTCAGCCTGACTAGCGTAACCTGAGCCATATAAATTAAAATGATTCAGAATGTGATAAAGATTGTAGAGGTTTTTTCTTGTTTTGTAGCCAGAGTCTACTGCAAAGCTATTTTCATACGCATTATAAAAATCGGTATTGAAGCCACCAAAGAGTTCTGTCATCGCAATGTCAGCTTCTCTATCCCCGTAATACATTGCAGGGTCATAAATTACGGGATTGTCATTCATATCACTGGCGCAGTTCCCGCCCCATAAATCACCGTGTAATAAAGAGGGTGTAGGAGAGTAGTCAGTGAAGAATAATGGTAACAATTCTGCCAATTTTAATCCTGCATCATAAGCTTTTGTTGCATAGCCTTTATTTTTAGCAAGATTAAGTTGATAAAGTAAGCGTTCATCTCTCCAAAATGTTGACCAGCTCTCATGTGTTTTATTAGATTGTAATGTTGAGCCAATATAATTATTTTGTGTCCAGCCAAACTGTTTGAAAGGAGATGTTGTTTGGTGCATTTGTGCGAGTTGCTCACCTATTTTTTTCTGGTTTGTAAGTGGTTTCAGTGAAATATATTCAAGCACTAAATAGCTAAATTTTGCGGTACATCCATGAAGTATTACATCGGGAGTGCGAATGCTAGCGTTTTTTGCAATTTCCTGAAGTGCATGGGCTTCAGCAATAAACATACTTTCTAGTTCAGGTGAGTTTGTTTTAATGAAGTATTGCTTATTGTTACTGTTGGTAACTTTCCAAGCTTGATTAATACAACCGCCAGAAAGTGGCTCAGTCTTTATAAAGTGTGTAGAGTGATCTTTTATTTTGCTAAGTTGAAGCTCTATTTCACGCCATTTACCGTCCATCAGAGAAAGTCTCATTGTTTTGTTAAATATGATTTAATAGATATTGCCTAAGATAATTCAATAAATGAATTGAAAAGTTAAACTGTTACAGCTCTAAGCTGTGTTTAAACTACTAATTATTATAAATAAAACACTATATTAAGCAGGCAAGATACCTCAGCATGGTTATATTTTTATGAAATACAAAACAAAAAGAAAATCACACAATACTGGTTTTACACTTATTGAAATGATTGTAACGGTTGCTATAGTCGCTATATTGTCTTCTATGGCAGCCCCTAGCTTTAGAGGGATGCTTGAAAGTAATAGAGCAACAGCAGAGGCTAATGAATTGGTTTCTGGTTTATTGTTAGCTCGAAGTGAGGCAATTAAAAGAAGGAATAATGTAACGTTGTGCACCAGTACAGATCAAGCCAGCTGTGCAGGAAATGGAGTACAAAATTTCTCTGAAGGTTGGATTGTTTTTCAAGATTGTAATAATAATCAAGTGCTAGATGATGCTACTTTAGTTGATTGTGGTAATGCAGCAACACAGTTCGAGGTTATTATAAAAGCCCAAGCAGGGTCGAATAAGATGGAGGTTAAGAAAGATGCACCTCCCGCTGGCACAGAGCACTATTTCACATATAAGCTTACGGGGAGGCCAGAAGCAGCTGTAACATTTGAGGTTAAAAAACCGGGTAGCACTACCGTTTTAAAAGAAATTTCCGTTGCTCGTACGGGTCGTATAAAGTCAGTAACTTGTCATGGTGGTACTTGTCCCTAGGACAAGCTCCTAGCTAATTGTATTATCGAAGTTCTTTTGGTAATACAAAAGAAACATCTTCAACAATCCCTTGATCATCAGGAAGAACTTCTGCTCCTAATGAAGCGAGTTTCTCATTAACTTCTTCAACCAGTATCTCAGGTGCAGATGCGCCAGCTGTGACTCCTACAGTCATATTGTCGTCACTAAACCATGCATCATCAATATCATTAGCATCATCGATTAAATAAGCGGGAATCCCTCTTTTTTCTGCAATTTCTCTTAAGCGATTTGAATTAGAGCTATTGGGTGAGCCAACGACTAATACGATATCGCACCGATCAGAAAGTGTTTTTAAAGCATCTTGACGATTCTGGGTGGCGTAACATATATCATCTTTTTTAGGGCCTTGTATCTTTGGGAATCGTTCACGAAGTTGATCAATAATAATGGCAGTATCATCCATTGATAGTGTGGTTTGGGTTACAAAACCTAATTTTTCAGGATTGTTTACAAGTAGGTTGTCAACCTCGCTGGGAGAATCAACACGGTATATTTTTCCACCAAAGCTGTCATCGTATTGGCCCATCGTGCCTTCTACCTCGGGGTGACCTTTGTGCCCGATGAGAATGGTTTCTCTGCCTTCCTTGCTGTAGCGAAAAACCTCCATGTGAACTTTGGTTACAAGTGGGCAAGTTGCATCAAAGACTTTTAATCCTCGTTGTTTGGCTTTGTCTTGAACAGCACGAGAAACACCGTGCGCACTAAAAATCACCGTTGCTCCATCAGGGACTTCTTCGAGTTCATTAACAAAAATAGCACCTTTATCACGTAAATTATTTACAACAAAACGGTTGTGAACAACTTCGTGTCGTACATAGATAGGTGCGCCCAATAAATCGATGGCACGATTTACTATTTCAATAGCGCGGTCGACACCGGCACAAAAACCACGTGGATTAGCGAGGGTAACTTTCATAAAAGAGTGCTCTATAAGTAAAACCAAAGAATAATCACTATATTATCAGGAATTTATTAGACCACCCCCCCTGTTTTTCGATGATTTGTACGAATTAGTGATTTATCAGCTCACTTCAAACTTATACAATGTAAACAAACCTGAATAATCATGAACACAATTAATTGTAAAAGGAGTAAAAATGAAAATATTGTTGATAGGTAGCGGTGGACGCGAGCACGCACTTGCATGGAAGCTAGCTAAATCACCAAAAGTTGAAACAATATTTGTGGCTCCAGGCAATGCGGGTACAGCATTAGAACCAAAGGTAGAAAATATCGCGATAAATGCTGATGATATTAATGGACTACTTGATTTTGCTAAAACGAATGAAGTTGAGCTGACTGTTGTTGGTCCTGAAGTGCCATTAGTGCTGGGTGTTGTAGATTTATTTGCCGAGGCGGGCTTGAAATGCTTTGGGCCAACTAAAGGGGCAGCGCAACTTGAAGGCTCTAAAGCATTCTCAAAAGACTTCTTTGCGCGCCATAATATTCCAACAGCCGCCTATGGTAATTTTACAGACATTGATAAAGCAATCGCTTATATAAAAAGCCAAGGCGCTCCTATTGTAGTAAAAGCCGATGGTTTGGCAGCAGGTAAAGGAGTCATCCTGGCAGAAACAGAAGAAGAGGCAATTGTAGCCGTGAAAGATATGCTGGCAGGCAATACTTTTGGAGATGCTGGACACCGAGTCGTCATTGAAGAATTTCTAGTGGGAGAAGAAGCAAGCATCATCGTCATTGCAGATGGTAAGAACTACTTGCCAATGGCAACTTCGCAAGACCATAAAGCACGTGACAATGGTGATACTGGTCCGAACACGGGTGGCATGGGCGCGTATTCTCCTGCACCTGTTGTTACACCAGAAATTAGTGAACGTATCATGCGCGACGTGATTGAGCCAACATTAAAAGGGATGGAAGCCGAGGGGCATCCCTTCACAGGATTTTTGTATGCAGGTGTAATGATTGATGAAAGTGGCGACTCTAAAGTATTGGAATACAATGTACGCTTTGGTGACCCTGAAACTCAACCGGTGATGATGCGTTTGAAATCTGATTTGGTTGAATTAATTGAATTAGCATTGGACGGGAATTTGGATCAAGCAAGCATGGAATGGGATCCACGTTCATCAATGGGAGTGGTTATGGCAGCGGGTGGCTATCCTGAGAGTTATGATAAGGGAGCTATGATTACAGGAATACCAAAGGAAACTAAGGATAGCAAAGTGTTCCATGCAGGTACATCAATGGAAAATGATAATATTGTAACTAGTGGTGGGCGTGTTCTGTGCGTAGTTGGTTTGGGAGATAAAGTCAGTGATGCGCAAAGAACAGCTTACAAAATAGTACATCAAATAGAATGGGATAATGTATTTTATCGTGATGATATTGGTCATCGTGCTATTGTTAGAGAATAGATGCACAAATATGAATATGGGTAACTTTTGAACTATATTAATAGTTATGCATCTAATAAAGTCGCTCCATACGTAATGTATAGGCGTGCACTTAACGCATAATATTTTATATAACTTATAATTTGAAGGAATGAAAACATGAACACAGTAAAAAAATTATCAGGAATCGCATTAGCATCAGCAGCAGCTACATTATTGTTGGCAGGTACGACAGTAGCAAATGCAGGAAGTCACTCTAAAAAGCCAGCAGAAGTTAAATGTTCAGGAATTAATTCATGTAAAGGTACAAGTGCTTGTGCAACAGCAACAAGTGGATGTGCTGGTCAAAACAGCTGTAAAGGTCAAGGTTGGATTAAGGCAAGCAAAGCTGATTGTGATACAAAAGGTGGAAAAGTTGTAAAAGGTTAATTTAAAATTAGTTGCTTTTTGCATCTATTTACAAAATTACAACGTATAGCCAGATGATCCTAGTGGATCATCTGGCTATTTTGTTTTTGGAAATAGTGAAAATATACTAAAGGAGAATATAATGAAAACAGCATCAAAATTTACAGGTATTACTTTGGCATCAGCAGCAGCAACTTTGTTGTTAGCAGGTTGTTCTTACGGTGGCGGTTCAGCTGGTACAGATACAATGAAGAAAAGTTCTGCAAAAATGGCAGATGTTAAATGTTCTGGTATAAACTCATGTAAAGGTTCCAGTGGGTGTGCAACTGCAACCAGTGCCTGTAAGGGGCAAAATAGCTGCAAAGGTAAAGGCTGGGTAAAAACAAGTAAGGCAGATTGTGCTGCAAAAGGCGGAAAAGTTTTAGGTTAATTTATAACAATTAATTTAACAATGCCTGTTGTGATATTAGTCGGTTGCAACGGGTATTTTTTTGCTCAAAATTAAAAGAGGGATCTTCAGGTTTTCCTTAAGAAGACCGATTAAGAGACTATGTTTAAAATGGGCAGTTACACAGAATTAGTTACAGTTTCTTAGATCTGGATTACCCTGCTTTTTTATTTTTAGCAACCTTTTCTTTTTTCTCTTTAGATTTAATTACGTGCGTGCCCAATATTTTTTCACAAGTTCCTGTTGGCATCCATATAAACTCTTCGATATCCCCGTCCTCATCAGCTAAGCCTGCACAGGCATGAAGGCTTGTGGGACAGTCATTTAAACCTGCAAGAATGCGTCCGGCACATTTTTCTTTGCCTGAAGATTTTTCTGCTTTAGCAATTGCAGCACTTTCTTCTGCTGTTCTTAATGAGTAAGTAGATTGAGTTAGACCCAATGCTAAAGTGGTACCAAGTACTACTTTTATGATGTTATTATTTTTATCAGTCATTGTAAGTTATGCTCTAGAGATTGTTTTAATTTTAATTATCAAATGTATCACATTCTAACTTAACAGAAACTTAAGAAATTTCTGATCAAGTCACAAATATCATGAATATTTGTTTCTAACTCGTTTTTTAAAAACTTACTCATAATTTTCTCTATTCTTCCTAGTATTATTGGTTTTACCTCGCAATACTGCCTTTTTGCAGTTAATAGACGGATTTACCCATTAACTGTTTTCGTTGCATGTATGATTTTTCCAATCCCAACAACGTCATTACCTGAACCCGCTTCTTTTCAAGTCCTTTATAACGTGTCTTGTGATAGTCAAATTGACCCCTAAAGCAGTGTTCAACGCGTGCCCTTACACTGGAGTTCTTCCTATTATTCTTTTTCTGTTGGTTGCTTAGATTGATGCGTTTCTTTTTGGTATGACTCGGTAAGCGTTTTCGTTTACTTTCCAAGCAATGCCTAAGTCACGTGCCCCTCGTTTGTAACTATCATGCCAAAGTAGAACGGATTATTCTTGCGAGTAGAGCGCATTTTTGGGTCGCGTCTCATGCTTTCCATATCATAAAGTGATTCTTCTGCCACTTGATCACCTAAGGCGTACAATTGTTGTAATAAAGTATATGGGTAGCATTGTTTCCATTGGCATCGGTGTGCGACCATTGCCCGCTTTAGGATAATGAGGTTCGATTACTTTTAGCAATTTCTCCCAAGGAATGACTTTTTTCATTTCATTGAGAAAGCGTTCACGCTTCGTGGTGATTTTCTTATTATCGTAGGCTAGGCTGGAAAAGCTTTGTTGTTTCATTGAATAACCCCTTTCTTTGGATTATGCTATTTTCTTATGATTCTAGGGCTTAATCAGGAATTCCTTAAATAGAGTAGAATAAAGATATGAAACTACCTTCACTTGGCTTTGGTCTTGGTCTTCGAAAAGAACATTACAATACAATTATAGATACGTCTCCCAATGTTGACTGGTTTGAAATATTGACTGAAAACTATTTAGTTGATGGCGGAAAACCGCTCTATTTTTTAGATAAAATCTGCGAAAAATACCCTGTTGTCATGCACGGTGTTTCCATGTCTCTAGGTAGTGCTGACCCCTTGGATATGGACTATCTCCAACAAGTCAAAGATCTAGCGGAGCGAACTAATGCGCGCTGGATCTCTGATCATATGTGCTTCACGGGGGTTGATGGTATTAATGCGCATGATTTATTGCCATTGCCCTACAATGAGGAGACCATCAAACACGTATCAAATAAAATAAAGCAAGCTCAAGATTTTTTAGGTAGACAGATATTGGTTGAAAATGCTTCAACCTACATCACTTATAAACAATCATATATGACAGAGTGGGAATTCACTACAGCCGTTGCTGAAGAATCGGATAGCCTAATTCTGCTTGATGTAAATAATATTTATGTGAGTGCCTATAATCACGGCTTTGATCCACTAGAATACCTTGATGGCATTCCTGCAGAGCGAGTGCAGCAACACCATATCGCAGGGCATAGTCAATATGATGGCTATATTATTGACACCCATGATCACGATGTCGTTCAAGGTGTGTGGGATTTATATGCAGAATCAATTAAACGCTATGGTGAAGTCTCAGTGATGATTGAGCGTGATGATAATATTCCAGAATTACCTGAACTATTGGCAGAACTGCAAATTGCTCGTGATGTGTTCCATGCAAATATATCAAGTAGCAAGGTGGTAAGCAGTGTCTGAATTACATCGACTACAAAAAGACATGATGGCATGGTTGATGCAAAAAGATGAACATATAAAGCCTGATATTATTGATACGGGTGAGGTCAATAAAGTCAGTGTGGAGCAGCGTTTAGCAGTCTATGGCAATGCGTATGGGTATCGCCTCATTGATGCACTCTCAGATAACTATCCAGCAGTGCATACCTTAATGGGTGATGATGATTTTTATGAAATGAGTTATTCCTATATAGCAGTGAACCCTTCAGCACACTTCTCGTTAAGATATTTTGGTCATAAGCTGGAAGGTTTTTTAGCAAGTTATAATAAAGGTCTGCCAATCTATATAGAAATGGCAAAGTTTGAATGGGCGTTAAGAAACGCTTTTGACTCAAAAAATATACCCACATTGACATTAGCATCCTTACAGGAAATTCCTGTAGAGCGTTGGGGGGAGTTGCAGTTTGAATTTCATCCATCTGTTTCAAGAATAGACTTGGAATGGAACACCCCACAACTATGGGCTGCGATAGAAGAAGGAGCGGACCCTATTGCGCCTGAGCAATTAGAGCACCCTTATGCATGGATACTCTGGAGAAAAGATTTGCTTAATTATTACCGTTCATTGGATGTTGATGAAGCATATACGATAGACGCTGCCATGCAAGGCAGTGATTTTTCAAGTCTTTGTGAAGGAGTTTGTGAGTGGATAGACGAAGAGCATGCTCCAGCAAGAGTGGCAGGTTTTCTATCAGAATGGCTGAACGAAAAATTATTAATAAACATACGATTAGATGATGCGTAGAAGCTGTAAATGATTATCTAAAAATCTCATATTAAGCCCTTTACTGACCACCCCCCCTTCTTTTTCGATGTTTTGTACGAAAAATAGCCCTAAAAAATACAAATCATCGAAAAAGAGGGGGGGTGGCATAGCTAAATAAGGGTTTTTAGAGATATTACTACTGATACGAGTTGTTGCAAATGTAGTTCCCTGAGCGGAGTCGAAGGGTACGGAGATGTGGTGCTAACTCATAGATAGATTCTGGTATCCACCAGAATGAGAATGACGAGTGTTTTATTTAAGGCTACTTTCAATCAAATCTGGCTTGATATAAGGCATTAAGAACGATTTATGTTCTTTAATTTCTTCTAACGTTAGTCCGCTCATTTCATAAGGGAAGACTAGCCAGTCTTCAGTTTGGTGCAGTGTGAAATCAGGCTCAAGGTCTACCACTTTGTACGATGGGCGCTGCCAAAGCGTTGCTACTTTGACTTCTTTGGGCATATTTCTTTTTAGTCGATAGCGTAATCGCTTTATTATTGCGTCTATATTTTTCCCTGTACTAAAAACATCATCCACAATCAATAATGAATCATCGGCATTGAGGTTTTCTAATAGATATTGAGTGCCGTGTACGCGTAGTTCAGCATTAGGTGATGCGACTGCTTCGTGATAGTAAGGTTGACCACGATATGATGTTCGCAGTGATAGATGATTGGTCTCAATGCCTAGTGTTTGCAAACACTCTTGAACGTAAATACCTACTGCGCTACCACCACGCCAAAGCCCGACAATAAAGGTTGGCTTGAAACTGCTTTCAAAAACTTTTACACCCAATTTAAAAGAGTCGAGGATTAGTGTTTCTTCGTCAAGAAATTTCTTTTGCATTGTCTCTTTTCATCACAGCTTAAATATGAATATACTCTAGCATGAGTAAAGTTTATCTAACAGCGCAAGGATTATTAGAAGACTCTTTCAAGCTGGCACAACAAATTCTAGAAAGTGGCTTTGAGCCAACCTTTATTATAGCCGTATGGCGAGGTGGCGCACCTATTGGGATTGCGGTTCAAGAGTATCTACACTTTCATGGGATTCATGCCGATAATATTGCCATTCGTACATCGTCTTATAGTGGTATTGATAATCAATCACGCGAGGTTAAAGTCTCGGGTTTAGATTATCTTATTAAGAATATGAAGCATGAAGACCGCCTGTTAATTGTTGATGATGTGTTTGACACAGGGCGCTCAGTTGAAGCTATTGTCAATGAGCTAACGGATAAGCTGCGCTTAAATACGCCTAACGATATTCGTATTGCTGTACCGTATTACAAGCCCACTAGAAATCAAATTGAGCGTGTGCCAGATTTTGTCGTGCATGAAACGGCAGATTGGTTGAAGTATCCACATTCTTTGGAAGGATTGGATAGAGACGAAATGCGTGAAAAGCGCCCTGAAGTTTACGCAATTATAAAAGATTCTCTCTCAGAGTGATTTATTCTTGGATATGAAAGCCTCTGTTTGTATCCGTGATGTTGATGCGTTTATTGATGCTCAAAACTGGCAGGAGCTAGAGGCATTCATCCTCGATAATCACTACAGTTTATTTTCTCAAGGCTTGCATCAAAAGGTTGTTTATTGGATTAGCCTGCTCTCTGTTTCATCTCAAAATTCCACCCCTATCAAATTGCAATTAGCTTATGCATTGATTCCTGATCAAGAAACCAAAGCCTTTGGCATTTTATATATTTGGTTTGGAAAGGTTAATCAACTGTTACACGATATTTTATTGTGAAAGCAGGATTTCCAGAACCAGAAGATGCTAGAAATTGCCCTGTAGGTGCAACCTTAAAATGCGTTACATTCGTTGACTGGGTTGAGCCGTATGTGGCTCCACCATCCAGAGAATATGTGTAATTACTTGAGTTTGCCGCTAAGCCACTATATAGGGGCGCAGAATTATTAAAGAGAATTGAATTTACGACATACTTTGTGTTGCTAGGAATAGGGTCAGAGATAACAATAGTATTATTGTCAGCAATCCCTGTTCCTGAATTTATTGCTTTAATTGTATATTCGATTACTGCTCCTGGAATTCGTTTTGGATTTGGGGATCCTAATGGATCACTTATCACAGCAGATGTTTTACTCAATGTAATTAAAGGCCCATTTCTTTGTGGCGTTCCTAATGTTGCACTTTTAACACTCCATTCAATATCATCCAATTTTACCCATGTTCTATATACATTGTCCCCTGCAAAGACAGTGGCTAATTCTACCGTAATACTTTGTCCTGCATAGCCTGCAAGATTAAGTGTGGCTAAAGTCCAACCCGCATCAACTAAGCCGCCACCTCCATAACCTGATGTTCTGCCAATCCTAGTCGCATTGACGGTTAAATTTGCATTAACAATACCTAAGGTAGTTTGGTTTATAACGGTGCCATTAACTCTGACTCTAAAATAATCATAATTGATATCATCAAATGCTTGTAGCTGGAAATACATCGTTAGATTGCCAGGGCTAGATGCGGGAACGGTTAATATTTTTCTTAGCATAATTTGCTCAGGCAAGCTGCCTGTTTCACATTGGTTGCGATAGCCTGTTAAATGCCAGCGCCGCCCTGTTCGTGGCGCATCATCTACCGCTGTAATACTCCCATCAGAACAGTTAATAACATTATTGCTATAAGTTGCACCTGCAGCGGTGTCATGTACTTCATTATTTTGATTGCTTACACCAGCAGGAGCCGTTGCTACTGTCCACTGGGTAGGAGCACTACCTGCAGCAGAGTGTTCAAAATTACCGTTAATGGTAGGTTGTGAATTTATAGGCTTTACACCATTAGCTGTTATATCAAAATAGAGATAATAGGTATTTGCGCCGTTATCATCGTAGATGAATTTAATTTCACCTCTGTTGTTATTAGCGACATCTGTTGTGTTGCCAAAGATAGTATCTGTAAACTCTTGGCGGTTAACCAGCGTTGTATCATTTGCTCTAACAATTCGAGGGGAGAGAACATCTAGAGTGCCGGCAACGCCTAAACTGGTTAATAATGTAGTGAAATTAACGTCTAGTTTTATGGTGCTGTTTTGGGTGGCAGTAGCTGGAATATTTATAGGAACCCGAAAGTTCCAATCAGGTGCTGTGCCTGCTGCGTTGGTGTCGTACCAAGCTGAGGCTTGAAAGGGAATAATGCTTATTAGTAATAGGCAAAAAAATATCTTGAATAGAGTTTTTATTCTTATCATGATGTTTTATATGATTGTATAAGAATCAATTAGTTATAATTATACCCAATACTACAGCCACGAGTATTAATAGATGCTGAACATAGGGGGCATGTATTCAGCATCGATATAACTACTCAGCGTAATTTACAACTGTAAGTTATTGATATTACTTCGTAGGGTTGGTGTAGCCTTGCGAAACCGACCATGATTTATGCTCAAACTAGTCGGTTGCGTAAATATCACCGACCCTACGGTAATAAAAGTAGCTGTTTCTAATGCTATTAATCAGTATATCCTTAAATACGCTGAGTAGTTATGTATCGATAAACATTAAGCTTATTCAACATCTAATAGCTCAACGTCAAATACTAAAACCGCATTAGGCGGAATACTACCGCCAGCTCCGCGCGAGCCATACCCTAATGCTGATGGAATAGTTAAAGTACGTTGTCCGCCAACCTTCATGCCCGCAACACCTTGATCCCAGCCTTTAATAACACGCCCAGCACCTAGTGGAAAATTAAATGGAGTGCCACGTGTGCGTGAACTATCAAATTGTTTGCCATGTTTATCAGCCGCATTAGCATCATATAACCAACCTGTGTAATGAACTGAAACCGTTTGACCTGCTTTAGCTTCTTCACCCGTGTCAATTTTTACGTCATTAATGATTAAAGAAGAGAGTGGCACAGGGGCAACAACCTCTTTAATTTTATCTGTAGAAGCGGAGTTGCCACACGCGCTAAGTGTGGCGCTGAGTATAAGAGTAGAAATTAGTGTGAGAGATATTTTCATTGTTCTAGTGTACTATTATTGAAGAGCGTATTGAAGCGGTACTTCATGCAAGTTTATTTTTTGGAAACAAATAAATATTTGAATTTTTTCAAATTAGGAATATAGAATTAAAAACGCTATACAAATAATTATAATTGTATTTTTACTTTACAGAGGTTTAATAGGTTTTGGTTATGGTTCAATAATAGGCCTATATTCATCTTTTCAAACATCATCTTGGAAAGCTACAAAAGGGGTTATTACCAGTGTCAGATACCCTTATGGAACACTAAAAAAGAGAGCTTCATATTCAATTGAATACGAGTATTCTGTGAGTCAGGAAAAATTTATAGGGATGAGAGAATTTTTTGGAGTAAAGCTAAGTTGGAGAATGACAGAAAATCCTTATTTCAAAGGTGATCAGGTTAAAGTCTTTTATGAGCCTGGAAATCCAAGTAACGCTGTACTGAGGCCTCTTGAACGTAATACTATTTGGTTTGGTTTCTTGGTTTCAACCATGCTGACTTTTTTTGGTGTATTTTTTATTTTGCAACTTAGAAAAGGTAAAAATTTCTTAACTGGCACGTTGAAGAAATAAGGTAGGCAAAAATATCCCTTGTATGGTTTTTAGTTTAGAGCAATTTTTTATTTTTTAATGGGTAAAGGCGCAGAGGCAGAGTTACTGAGTCATCGCATTGGTGGAATTAGTGTTTACAAGAGCGGAAACGACAGAAGAAAAAGAACGCAACTAATTAGGGCGTGGGCATCGTGATGGTGTTTCAGGTACACCACCCTGTCCTAAACAATACATAATATCTAAAGTTTTTCGAGCTTTACGATTCCCTCTGTTTGTTGATATTTGAAACCATTTTAGCGCTTGCTTTGGATCTTTCTTTATACCTAAGCCGTTAAAATAAAATGCACCTACATTGAATTGAGCCTTATCATTTCCTTGCTCGGCCGCTTTTTTATACCATTGAAATGCTTCGGAATAATTACGTGGTACATCTTCGCCTCTATCGTAAAGTGATCCAAGAATAAACTGTGAATCGATATCTCCTTGGTTTGCTGATTTTTTCAGCCATTTAATCGCTTCAGTAATATTTTTGTTTACGCCTAAACCTTCCATATAAATTGAGGCGATTATCGATTGTGCCATTACATCACCTTGCATAGCTGCATTTTTAAACCACTTTGCAGATTCTTTCAGGTTTTTAGGAACACCTTCACCTCTAGCATAGGCAATACCCAATGCAATTTGCGACTTAGTATCACCACCTTTTGCCAAGGGAAAGAGTAAAATAAGCGCTTCTTTGTGACGTTTCGCGTCGATCAGTTTTAGAGCTTGTTGGCGTTGAGCAGAATCATGATTAGGCTCAGCGATAACTAAAGCACTTGTTAAAAAAAGACTCGCACTTAAAAAAATGTGTATCAGGTTTTTATTCAAATTCATCAAGATTTATCCAAAATAGATTTGAGTTGATACAAAGCATCCAACGCTTGCTTTGGTGTGAGTTCATCAGGTTCTATTGCTTCCAGTGCACTTTTAACATCTTCTGCAGTTTCATTCACCTCAATATAGTCATCTGCAAAGCCTAAATCCAACGACATAGTTTGTCCTTGTTGTGGTGCTTGTCTTGCATCTAACTCTAATTGATGTAGTTTTTTACGTGCCTGTGCGATGACGTTTTTAGGGACTCCTGCTAACTGCGCAACTTGCAAACCATAGCTTTGATTGGCAGGGCCATCTTTTACGCTGTGCAAAAATACGATTTTATCGCCATGCTCGACGGCATTAATATGCACATTGGCAATGGTGTTTATTTTCTCGGGCAGGGCAGTTAGCTCAAAATAGTGAGTAGCAAATAATGTGAACGCTTGTTTTTTTATGGCTAAAAACTCGGCAAATGCCCAAGCCAGTGATAAGCCGTCAAAGGTGCTGGTGCCTCGCCCGATCTCATCCATTAATACTAATGAGTTCTCTGTGGCATTATTGAGAATATTTGCCGCTTCTGTCATTTCCACCATGAAGGTTGAACGCCCCGTGCTTAAATCATCGTGCGCGCCGATACGGGTAAATATTCTGTCAATCGGGCCGATTTTTGCGGATTCTGCAGGAACATAACAACCGATATGCGCCATGAGTACAATCAAAGTAATCTGGCGCATATAGGTTGATTTACCACCCATATTTGGCCCTGTAATCATCAGCATTCTGCGGTTATCATCCATGATTAAATCATTGGGCACAAAAGGGTTGTCCAACGTATTTTCAACCACGGGATGTCTACCCGCGGTGATTTGGATGCCTGCTTGGTTAGTTAGTGTTGGGCGCGCATAATTATTGATAACGGCACGTTCTGCAAAGTTGCTGATAACATCAAGTTCGGCGATGTGCTGGGCGGTTTCACGTAGTGGCAAGATATGATGAGCTAGCTCTTTGAGCAAGTTTTCATAGAGTGCTTTTTCGCGTGATAGTGAACGCTCTCGCGCTGATAGTACTTTATCTTCAAATTCTTTTAGCTCGGGCAAAATAAAACGTTCTGCCATTTTTAAGGTTTGACGACGAATATATTCAGGCGGAATATTTTCCGTTTGTGTGCGTGGTATTTCAATGTAAAAACCATGCACTCGGTTATAAGCAACTTTTAGGCTGGCAATGCCTGTTCGTTCTTTTTCGCGTGTTTCTAAATCGAGCAAATATTGATCAGAGTTTTTGCTTAGGTTACGTAGCTCATCCAGCTCATCGTCATAACCTTCGGCGATAACGCCACCATCACGAATCAATACAGGTGGATTTTCAATAACGGCTTTATCGAGCAATAAAACTAAATCGTCATGCAGGCCAATCTTGGACTGAAGCGTTTGAATATGAGGGTTATCAATTGGTCGTAAAACACCGTGAAGTTCAGGCACGGTTTTGAGCGAATCACGCAAAGTTGATAAATCACGCGGACGTGCAGAGCCTAAAGCAATGCGAGAAATAATTCGCTCAATATCCCCCACGTGGCGCAAAGATTCATGCAATGTTTCGTAATGATATTGAGAAATTAAACTATCAACTGCTTGGTGACGATTGCGTAAAATAGTTTGATCACGTAAAGGTTTGTTTAACCAACGGCTGAGTAATCGTGCGCCCATACTGGTAGCGGTATTATCCAATACGGAGATCAGCGTGTTTTTATGATCACCCATTAAACTGAGTTCAAGCTCTAAATTACGGCGACTGGCGGCATCAAGAATAATGCCATCGTCTGAGCTTTCAACCTGCATACTGTTGATGTGTGGCAGGGCAGTGCGTTGGGTTTCGTTTACATATTGTAATAGCGCACCTGCGGCAATGATAGCAGCAGGTAATTCTTCACAACCAAAACCAGCTAAATCATGCGTACCGAGTTGCTTATGTAATAGTGAGCGCGCGGTCTCCTCATCAAAATGCCAAGGGGCGCGTTGAGTGATGGGGTAGCTTTCAGATGATAAAGTATTAGAATCTTCAGTAATAAGGATTTCAGCAGGGCGTAAGCGCTCAATTTCATTCACGAGTGTAGGGTGATCAACCACTTGTTGAACATTAAAACGTCCATTGCTGAGGTCGATGCACGCAATGCCGTAGCTGTCATCAAAGTTAGAAACCGCCAGTAATAAATTATCACGTCGCTCTTCTAATAAAAAATCATCCGTGACCGTGCCAGGCGTAAGAATGCGAACAACTTTACGCTCAACAGGGCCTTTAGAGGTGGCAGGGTCGCCAATTTGCTCACAAATTCCTACAGAGATTCCCTGTTTGAGCAGACGGGGTAAATACTGCTCTGCTGCATGATAAGGAATGCCAGCCATGGGGATAGGCTCACCATTTGCCTTGCCACGCGCGGTTAAAGTGATGTTTAAAACCTCAGCGGCACGCTTAGCATCATCAAAAAATAATTCGTAGAAGTCGCCCATGCGATAGAACAATAAAAGCTCGGGGTTTTCAGACTTGATGCGCAAATATTGCTGCATCATTGGCGTATGTTTAGGCTTGGGTTTGGCTGGGGATCTGGGCATCAGCGCAATTTAACAAATCAGCGTATCAGTGTCACAAAAAAAGCGAGAAATCAGTGTCTTTTACGTCTAAAAAAACACAAATCAACGAAAAAGAGGGGGGGTGGCTTAATTAAAACACTCTTTTAGGTATTTTTATTAAGGAGAGCCTGATTAAGTCGATTAGAATTCAGCGCAGAAAAATCCGTCG
>Ga0256840_1002430_pt1 | contig 16375 bp, 12 predicted proteins | sample 355202metaG_FD_185969 | JGI IMG/M metagenome (GOLD analysis project Ga0256840, IMG submission 185969) | Hydrothermal vent microbial communities from Mid Atlantic Ridge, Atlantic Ocean - 355-202 | ecosystem: Environmental > Aquatic > Marine > Hydrothermal vents | place: Atlantic Ocean: Mid... | reverse complement strand
TCCTGTTTGTGCCCCTAAGTTGTCAGCTGATACTTGGAACTACTACACCCCTGCCTATGAGCTTGACCAAAATGTGTTAATCAAAGCTGGAGCAATTAGACAAAAATGGATTGACCAAGGGCAGTCGCTTAACATCTTCATTACACTTGACAAAGCAAGTGGAAAGTACCTCAATGAGATTTACATGAACGCGTGGAAGTTTGGACTAAAATCAACCTACTACCTAAGAAGTCAATCACCAGAGAGTAGCAACGATGTAGAAGACCGTTCTATGGAATGTGTTGGGTGTCAGTAAGTCATTAAGCGTTAAGCTAAGTAAAACTTAGCTTTTTGCATTCCATTAAACTTTGTCATCTTTACCATGCTATATGCCATCATATCTTCAAATACAATTTTGTCACCTAGGTGTAAAGGTTTTGTAAAATAGTAGTCACCCATAATGTCACCTTGAAGACAAGAGTTTCCTGTGAGTTGATAGCCATAGGGTGTTACTTCATCTTGTGTATTTTTAACTTTTAATTTTAGCTTCACAATCGCCACATCTAGCAGATGGGTTTCAATGGAGGTGTCTAAAATGACAAGCTTTTTTCCCTCTATGTTTACAATATCTAAAACCGTAGCTACAAACTCCCCACACCCCTTAGTAACGCTCTCTCCTGGTTCAAAATAGAGTTTTAAATTTGGATAGAATTTTTGAAAGTTTACAAGATATTTTACAAGAGTATCAATCTCATAGTCAATCGTTGTAAAGTTATGTCCACCTCCTAAGTTGAGCCATTTTAGTTTAGGTAAAACCTCTTTAAATTGTGTTGTAATATGCTCTAAAAGGATTATTAACGCTTTAGCTGAACCCTGAAAAAGTGCGTGAAAATGTAAACCCTCTAAGTCATTAAACTTCTCTTTGTTTTGTCTAAAACTTGCCAAAAACTCAAGACCATCAACACCCAAACGAGAGCTTTTTAGATTAGGATTACAATGGCTTGGAATATTTAGTTGTAGTTTGGGGTTAATACGCAAACCTTTAGAGCCGTGAAGTGCTTTAAAAGCGTTCCATTGACTTAAAGAGTTAAACGAGATGCTATCGACCTGTTCTATCATTTTTTTAAGTTGCTCTTTTTCAAAAGCAGGAGCATAGAGGTGAATATGTTTCGCCTTTGCTTCTTGTGCCATTTCTAGCTCGTTGGGTGAAGCAATGCTCATACCTGAAAGATTTTGAGCAATCATCGGTGTTATGCTAGGTTCATTAAAACTTTTAAGCGTATGAAGTATGTGAATATTGGCTTTTTTTTCTAACTCTTGGAGTTTAACTAGGTTATGTAGAAGCTTGTTTTTGTGGAGTATGAAGTATGGGGTTTGATTATTATATTTTTGTATTTTATTTTTCATTTATTTCATTATAATGTATTGTTTTGCTATAATTTTTTTCAAGAAAACATAAAAAATTATTTTTCCATCTTTGTATTGTCCCGTAATACAATGTTTCTAAAGAAGTAGTTAAGCTTAAATTAATAAAATATGACGAAAGCATAACAGAGGATTTTATCCATAAAATGGAATATATTTTATATGTTTTGTAGATTTATTTTTAGGGTCAGCAGGTTTAATAAGTCCTTCACTTAAGGTATCTGAAATTATTTTTGAGGCTTTAGAATGGTATTTGTCTTCCAATCCAAATCTTTTTCTCAAGGTACTATTTGTCATATATTCTTGATTTGAAAATTTTAGAGAACAATGTTGATAAGTTGCTCTAATTCGGTCTTGTTTGTCCATGTCTTCAAATTTCAAAGGTGAAAAGAGTATAACTTTAAAAAAATCATCTTCTGAAATAAACTTTGGTGCAGGAAGTTGAAAATATTCAATAGCATCTATTACTTTATCTATCCCTGAACCACGCTCTTCACAGATACGCATCTGTCGCATTAGGTTAGCTAGTTTTTCATTTCTTGATTTTGGTTGATGGTCAATCAATCTTAATACATCAATTAATGGTTTTCCAGAATTTGTAATCTCTATTCTATTGTCAAAAATTTCTATCATAGGGTTTGTCCCACTTATTGAAAAATCTTGATGTATTAATGCATTGGCAATTAATTCGCGTATTGCAATCTCTGGGTACAATGAATGGTCTTCTCTTAATGCATCTTTTATTACCTCATTATGAGGAAGTTTTCCCATAACATATTTAACCAATCCTTGATAAGCAATGGCATAACCTTTTTTTCCCTCTTGCTCAAATTCTGTATTAATTTTTCCATTGCCTTTATATTTTATAACACGCATTCTTTTTCGATGTAAAGAAGAAAACTTTGTCAAATCATGGGCAAAAAGAATAGCCCCTAAATTGGTAATGGTGAAAGATTCATGATTGATTTTTACTAAATTATACTCTGACATTTGTGTTAAAACATACTCATGGGAACTAAGTTCTTTATCATAAGATAGTCCAATAAGACGAAAAAAACCTTGATAGTCTAATAAGCTTAAAACTTCTTCTTCACTCAAAGATGATTTTGCTATCTCTTCTTCAAAAGAAAAAGAAGAAAACTTGTTCCAAAGCCGACGCTCTTTTTCGGGATAACTTTTTAATTTTCGTTTTGAGCTACCTATGCGAATATACTCTTGTCCTGAAAAACTAATTGGACGATGTTTTGCACAATCTATTTCAAAAATAGCAAAGTGTAATTCATCACATTCAATATGATGTATTTGAAATTCAACATTAGGTTCAAGTAATCTATGAAGCCAACTTTCTAACTCTTCTTGCCCCTTTTTTTCTTCTTTTGGATAAAATTTTGTACCAATCATCTCTAGGGTTTCATCATTAATACCATAGATAAGATAAGCTTTAGATACATCATGTAGCGTAGCAGAATTTGAGAGTGCTGAAATATATTCACCTATCATATTAAAGTCATTGTTATTCTCTTTAAATTCTATCCATTCATTCTCTTGATTGTAACTTTGAAGTAACTTTTTGAAGGATTGACATGTCATGTAGTAACTCCCTTTATTAATCTATTGATTATAACATAAAAACAATCCCTACTCATACCAAACCACCCACCCTTTATCATAATACTCAATGAGTTTATGCGTACTCAATTTGTTAGGTTCAACCTTTAGCCATGCATTGTCTTTTTCAAAAATTTCCATGCGTCTTAGTACTTCTTTGTCCAAATACTTTAGATTTTTGAGGGGCTTATAGTTCTCAAAATGAATGGGAAATTTAGAAGCCATGACAAAACCCCACTCTCCAAAACTAGGGATATAGGTGTGGTAGGCTTTGGTGTTTAAGCCTGTGCTTTGCATGGTCTCAAAAATCGACCAAAAGGCTTTGCGTGTAAAGACAGGAGAAGAGGCTTGGGTGACCATGGCTCCTGAACGTGAGAGTTGATTACTTAAAATCTTGTAAAATGTTTGCGAATAGAGTCTGCTTAATGAGATGTTGTTAGGGTCGGGTAAATCTAAGATGATAACATCGTAAAGCTCTTTGGCATTCTCTATGAACTTCCATGCATCTTGGTTGACAACGGTGACAAGAGGATTGTCATAGGCATTGTCGTTTAGTTTACTAAGTAGAGGATGCTCTTTAAAAAGTTTGGTCATGGCAGGGTCTAAATCGACCAAGGTTATTTTGCCTATGTCGTCATATTTTAGCACCTCACGTAGTGCCATGCCATCACCCCCACCGACAATGAGAATGTTGTCATGTTTGGGTGTAGCTAACATGACAGGATGCACCAAAGACTCGTGGTATCGGTGTTCGTCAATGGTGTCAAATTGAATTGCTCCATTGATATAACATTGAACCCTGCCGTTATTTCCTGTAATGACTATCTTTTGGTAAGGGGTTTGGGTGGAGTAGATGATGTGATGCTGATAGAGCTTGTTTTCGATGACATGGGTGAGTTGACTCGATTGCCAAAAGCCTAACACTAAGATGACAAAAACTGTCAAGAGATAGAGCAGATATTTTTTGCTAAGGAGTGAGCGAAAAATATACCATGACATAGATGCCACAAAGAGATTGAGCAGTCCAAACAGAAAAGAGGTCTGCATGAGTCCTAAGTGGGGTACTAAAACCAAAGGAAAAAGCAAAGAGGCAAACAATGCTCCGATGTAATCGACCGTAAAGACATTGGAGATGTTGGTCTTAAGTGAGAAACTCTCTTGGAGTATGCGAATAATCAGAGGAATTTCAATGCCCAACATTGCCCCTAAGGAGATGGTGATAAGGTAGAGAAAGGCATCATAGTTGTCAATATAGGCAAAAGCAAAAAAGAGAATGAATGCAGAGAACCCACCCAATAGGGCGATGAAGAGTTGCAGTTTGACAAAAGATGCTTCTAAATGGTTCTCAATAAAGCGAGAGAGCCATGCACCCACGCCCATAGAGGACATAAACAGCCCAATGACCAAGGAGAAGTGGTAGATGGAGTCGCCCAAAAGGTAGGAGGAGAGTGTCCCCTCTATGAGTTCATAGACAAGTCCAGAGATGGCAATGAGAAATGTTCCAAAGAGTAAGGCTATCTCTTTGGATTTACTGTCGACTGTGTTTGACATTAGTGAATGGCTGAGGAGATAATCATGCCCAATGCAATTATCATTGAGCCTAAGACAATGGCTAGGGCGACATTGCCCTCTTGGGCGATTTTTTTGTTGATAGAGTATTTGGTTGCCATCTCAATGAGACCCAATACCACTAAAAATACTAAAATTCCAATAGCTGAATAGACCAAGGTAGATAAGATACCCTCTAAATGTAACTGTTCCATAATTTTTCCTTTATTAAAGTTTTATTTTCCATAGCCATAAGAGCTAGAGTTGTAAGAGCTACTAGAGCTTCCACGGTAAGAGTTGGAGCGTATGCTTGTCTCTTTTTTGAGGCTTTGAACATCCTCTTGACCTGTACCCTGATAGGTGAAGTAACTTGCTCCACTCCCAAGTAGCATAAAAAAGATTATAATAAATTTTGCCATTATATCCCCACCATGAGTTTGAAAATCTTAAATAAGCTCGATACAATAAAAAAAGCCAAGAATGGATAGAACACAAAGTAGATCACAAAAGGGGCAAAAAAACCTCCCTCTTCTTCATCTAAAGTCTGTTCATAGCGACGCTTTTTTATCCAGTAGATACCCCAAACAGAGAGGATGAATAGAATAATCCAAACAAAATAGTTAAAACGCATTATCTCCTCTCGTATCTGCACTGTGAGCTTTGAGGAGATATTGATGTCAATGGGTGAGAGGCTTAAGGTGTAGCTTCCTTTTGGCAGATTGAGATAGACCAATACTTCTTTTGCATCATCTTCCCATGTGGGGAGTTTTAGATGCTTGGTAGTGCTAATCTTAGGATTAATATAGGTGATGGTCTTATTGATAGAGAAGAGTGTCTCCTCTTTTTGTTTAATTGTTAGGTTAAAGTTATTTAAGGCTTTTGTACTGTTGGCAACTAAGCTAAGTGTAGTGAGATATTTTTCTGAACTAATGGTGAATTTTTTACTGTTTCCTTGCATATTTGTGCCAAAGAGTGTGGTGACAGCTTTTCCCTCATTGGAGATATAGAAGAGAAAGAGGATACTAAGTAGTATGCCCAAGGCGATGGCAGAGATTTTGAGAAAGGGTTTAAAGAAGTTCTCTCCAAAACCTAAAAGTTCATGGACACCATTGTTTTTGACACGTTCATCTTGGGGAACATCAAAGGCTTCATAGACCAAGGTATTGTCAAGATATTTGGAGGCATAAAACTCCATCTCATTTTTTGTTCGTTCCATGCTAATACCAAATGGTGGGGCATACATATCAATAATTCTTATTTTATCATGCTTCTTGGCTACCCATGTGAGTTCACCCTCAATGTAGCTAATTTTTGCTGTGTAGGGTGCTTCTACTTTATAGTTAAGCTCATGAAGCGTAATGGACTCAATACGGTTCATCTCATCCCAAACTAAAAGGGGCAGATGGCGTTCACGTTTGGCGTAACTAATGTGACCTTTTTCATAAGTAAGCCATGCATAACCATAAAGAGGTGAAAAGAGTAGAAAATCGTCCCAAAAAAACTCATGGTCTATTTCGGTATAGGTCACACGCCCAATGATGGTGTACTCTATGTTCTCTATGAACCCTTTCATGCCTATTTTAAAGGGGAGTTCATGCTCATGTTGGGTGTTTTTGAAATTACCCAAAATTGCAAACTCATTGTCAATGTCTAAAATGCTTTTACAGTAAGCACAGGTGATGCTCTTGACGCGTCCTCCACCGTTGAACTGCAATGAAGCTGCACATTTGGGGCATTTAATCGCGTTTATACTACTCATTTTTAGAGAACCTCAATGGCTAAGGGGTCAATCCATTGACCTTTAAAGGTCATGGTTTCATTTTCTGCGAATTCAAGGGTCAATAGCTCTCCATTACCTCGGCTTAAGTGAACATATTGATGTGTTTCATTGAGTTTAATGGCTTCAGGGAGTTCTCCCTCAAAGCCCACACAAACGCCTTCGCCTATTTCGGTGATTTGGTAATCATTGAGATATTGACCTACTTTAAATTCACGGTTTTTCTTAAAAGGTAAGGAGAAGTTGATTTTCTCCTCTAAGACAAAATCTCCCTCATCAATGCTCAACCAAAAGGGTTTGCCATTCTCGTCTTGTAAAAACCACTCTTCCCAAAAGCCACGACCATAGGAGTAGCGAATTTTACCTAGAGGCGTAAAACGCTTCTTTTGAAATTTAAAAGCTTTGTGGAGTTGAATAAGTGAGGGTTCAGGGCTTAACACGGCACTTTTCCCTATGAGTTTAACACTATCATCTTCTAAAAATATAGTCGATTTACAGGAGTGGCACTTGATGAGTTTGGTATATTTGAAGTGTATCGCTAAGGCATCGCCACATTGGGGACAGTTTTCAGTAAACTTCTCTTCATAAAGCATCAGTAAAAAACTCCTATTGATATTTTGAGCTACACAGAGCATACACAAAAAAAAGATATACTTCACTAAGCCTAAGATAGAAAGGTTCATAAGCTTGTAATTTTTTACTAAGCTTATATAAATTTCAATGAAACCTCCCTAAATTCATTATATTCTTCCTCCCTTTTTCCTTCTATCTTAGGACTCATCTCCTAAGTGTTAACCTTGCGTATTTATCATCATAATCGAAAAAATATTAATGTAGTTCCAAAAACTCTGTAAACTCTCTTCACTAACACTTTCCTCTAACGGTTTTAACGCCTCTTCAAAACAGCTAAGCCAATGAAGTCGTGCATCAGGGGTAATGGCAAAAGGGGCATGTCGTCCACGCATCTGTGGCATTCCTCGGTTTTGATTAAAATAAGCAGGTCCTCCACAAATTTGGATAAAAAAGTCAGCCGATACTTGGGCGGCTTCTAACATTCCTTCTGTATCAGCAGGAGGGAAAATTCCTCTAACAGGGCTTGTGTCTAAACAGGTGTAGAGTCTTGCAAGTAAGTCACGAATGCCTTGTTCACCTACTTGGGGTAAAAAGTTGGCATCGGGTTTTTGTACAGGGGGAATAAAATTTGCATTGTATGGGGTAATAGTATAGTTCATGATTGACCTTAATAATTGAATAAGAATTTATAGTAGAAAATAACTTAAAAAGGAGAGTAGCTTTTACCCTGATCAAATAGAATCGGTGGGAAAAGAAAAATATATAGTAAAAGCTAGTTAATGAGAATCTTCAAGGTAAAGTTGGGAAGGGAAAAATGATATTATTGATTCTCATAAGGCAATTATAGTAGATACTTGTGTTTTAATTGTGAAAAAATGAAAATTCTTTTTTAAAAAATGTTAAAAATTATTTATGTTTAAAATTGTACATAATTATTGAGGCTGCTACGGCGACATTAAAGCTTTTAACATGCTCTTGCATTTCAATATAGACAACTCTGTCACAAAGGGCTAGAACCTCAGTTGAGAGTCCGTGTCCCTCGTGTCCCATGAGTAAAACCCATTTCCCTTTTATTTCTATTTTAGACAAAGGCAGGGCGTTTTGGGTAGTCTCTGCTGCATAAATGGTGTAGCCCTTACTTTTAAGTATAAGGAGCGTTTCTTTTATTTCTTCATAAATATGAATCTTTAAATGGCTAGAATGTCCCATAGAGACACGTAAAGCACGTCGTCCAAAAGGGTGAGGAGATTGTTTGGGGAGTAAGTAAGAGTTAATACCAAGAGCAGAAGCCGAACGAGCAATGGAACCCACATTTTCACTAGAGGTGATGTTGTCAAGCATGACAATATGCTTGTCGAGTTGTTTTAGTTCACACTCTTTTGGGCGAATACCATGGAGCATGACATTATGATGGACTTTATGTCCCACAATGGTCTGCATAAGCTCTTTGGTGGCAACATAAAGTTTAGGAATATTTTTATTTTCAATAAGTTCCCTAAACTCATCATAATATGCTTGGGTCGCAAAAATGCTCTTAACTTCAATATCTGTCTCCAAAATAAGATTAACGACTTTAGAAGAGTCTGCCACAAAAGAGTTGTCTGCTCGAAAGGCATTGTCACGAAGCTCTTTATAGATACGAAGTTCATGGAGGTTAACGTTGTTAATGGGGATTAAATTCATGAACGCATTATAATACTACTTCTGTATGTCTAACGTTAATTGATGTCTACCTATGTGAACAACTTGTCGTTTATCACGTGTTGTAAGTGCCGTTAGTTTAATGGTGTTCTTGTCTACAAAGTCAATATCTATGTTGGAAGGGTAGGCGATATTATGTAACAAGTCCACTTTTGAGCTAGGAGGAAAGTAGAAAATATGGGTGCTTGACGCTTTCATGCTATAGACCTCACTTGTATCGGTTACGGTATGTAACGGAATAGTAAACTTTTGGGTTCTAAAATACCACTCTTTAGTCATCTTTTTTTTGTCAATGATGGCAGAAAATTTGACATGATATTGGGTACCCCACTTAAGCCGTTCTAGGGGGAAGAGAACAAAGTCCAGTTTTTCTAAACGTTTGTTGGGGTCTGTTTTATGGTCAAAAATTAGTGTGTTTTTGACTTGAATATTATTTTCATCATAGAGTTCAAACTTAAGAAGCTTTGCCTCTTTATGGTAGAAAGAGTTAAAAAAGATGCTAATAGGAAAACCACTTACACGATATTCAGGAAGTGGGTCGGGTAGTTCATCAAAAAAAGCAGGAGGAACTTGGGTTTGCTGGTCAAAAGGGTAGATGATCATTGATTTGTTTAGTTTTTTATTGCTATCAAGGGCTTCATTTAGATTTTTAGAAGTAATATTTTTGGTTTTTTTATAGAGTGATTCTAGTGCATTGGAACTCATGTCATAGACAAAAGCAGTTTGTGTTTGTTTATGAGGGTTTTGGCTAATACCAATACCAATGGCATCGGCACGAAAATCTAAAAATGCCAAACGGTGGTAAATGGCAGCAAAAAGACCATTGAGTGATGCTTTATGGCTTAAATTATGGGTCGAGACATTTTCAATCACTTGAGGCGTAGCATACCCTACATAGGTAACACGTGATGAGGCAAACTCTCCTGTAAAATCTTTATGCTCTACTTTTTCTCTATGTCCAAAGGTAAGATGATTGCTTAAGTAGTTGGCATGATTTTTAGCTGCTTGGTTAAGTTGGCTATTACTTTCAAAAGGAATGAGTCCTGCACCTTGTCGTAGTTCATTTAAGTAGTTGAGTGCTAATTTCTCCTCTTTTTCAACATCGATAGTAGGTGTCTCTTTTATCGTTAATTTTCTAGGTGTTAAGGGTGTGGCTGAAAGATAATAGAGGTAAATAGCAAAGAGGGTAAACCCTCCCATTATAAAAGTATGTAGTTGTTTTTTCATATTCACCCCTATGGTATTACTAGACCTTTTAAAAGGTCGTACATTATTTATCCCAAAATAATTATAACAGAAAAAAATATATTTTAACTAATTTAAATTATATTTTTTTAAAATTTTAATTTACTATACTTAGTTAAATATTTAAACAATAGGAATTATTTTATGAAAATTCCATTCTTTAAATGATGGTGATTGGATTGCTTTTACTTTTTTCCCTTTGCTCATGAGATAATTCTTTTAATCGCTTCTAGCTCTTCTTCAATTGTCTCGATAGTAGGCAACTTTGCTTTTAAATCATCAGGAATGGCTCTACTTAGTTCATATTCGGCTATTCCTATAGGTTGGGTTGTTCCTCGTAAAGCATACTCTGCAACTATTTTAGATTTTGATTTACATAATAATAATCCAATAGTAGGTTCTTCATCTTTGGTTTTAATTAAATCATCAACAGCCGAGAGATATAGGTTCATCTTCCCTGCATATTCAGCTTTAAATTCAACTGCTTTTAATTCCACAACCACATAACATTTTAAGTGAATATGATAAAAAAGTAAGTCTATATAGAAATCTTGACCATCTATCTCTAAAGGTACTTGTCTTCCAACAAAAGAGAAACCATTTCCAAGTTCAAGTAAAAAGGAGGTAATGTTTTTAACCAACTGCTCCTCTATATCTTTTTCAAGAGCCTCCTCTTCTAATGTTAAAAAATTAAATTTATAAGGGTCTTTGAGGGTTTCAACTGCCAATTCTGAATTAGGTTTTATGAGTGTTGTCTCAAAATTAGTAATTGCTTTACCTTGTCTCTCATACAACTCTAACTCTATTTGATGGTTTAGCACACTTCTTGACCAGTTATTAATAAGCGTTTTATTAAGATAAAATAGTGCCTCTTCTATATCTTTTGACTTACTCATAATCACAATATTCTGACCCCAAGGAATTTGTCCAACAAGTTGTTGGACTTTTTCAAACTCTATTTCAGAACTAGAATAAAACTCAAACCATTTCTTCATATAAAACAGATTGGTTCTTGAAAATCCTTTTTGATTGGGAAAGAGTTTTTTTAAATCTTTTGAAAGAACATCAACAATACCCGAACCCCACTTCATCACTTCTACTTTTTGGGAAATAGATTGACCTATATCCCAATACATAGCCAACATCTCTCTATTAACAGATAGAGAAGCTTTTATTTGTGATGAGCTGATTAGTTTTTTGAGTTCTAGTACCCAATTTATGTATTCTTCGTTTATTTTAGGCTTATTTGGCATGATAATTCCTTTTATAGATTAATTTAAATTTTATACAGAAAATTTGACTGTATAGTTTTCTATAATTTTTTTTAGTTTATGAAAATTATTTACCCTATATATAGTTTCATCTTCTACTAAATATAATTCATAAGCTTCTTTATTATCCTTAGCAAACTTAACTTCATTGGGAGAAATATAAAATCGACCTTTAGTAGAATATGTTTTGACTTCTACATATTTTGTCTCATTACTTTTATTTCGATACCACATATCATATCCATATGTATCAGATACACGGTTTGCATCCCAATGAACATTTTTAATTCCAAATTCTTTAACTAATTTTTTATATACTTTTTCTTCAGAAGATAATCCTACTTCTGCTGAATCTCCTTTAGTGGTAGGAGAAGGCTTCCAAATTCTTCCACCTCTACCTTTTCCACTATCTTCTTTATTTGTTAAATCTATATCTACAATAGGTATGTCACCAACTGTTCCTTTGCTTGTTGGTTTTATTCCATCTTTCAAAGATAAAGATGCAATATATTTCTTTATCTCATCAATTTTATCATCAAAATGTAATAAACTTCTATACTCTGTTTTATTAACAATTTTATCATATTCAACTAGCTCTTTATTTTTTGTAAAAATAGCTTGAATATCAATATATTCATCAAGTTCTGTTAATGAAAAATGAAAATTATCTAAAAGATACTTTTTTATATATTCGTTATAATCTATTTCTTCTATGCTATTAATTTTTATATTATTGTATTTATCTATAAGTGAAATAAACTTTTTTTCTTGATGATGCTTTCCACACCAAATATAAAGGTTCTGTTCAAAATTAGAAAAGTTTTGTTCTAAAATCTCTCTAAATTCTTTTTGAGCAATAGCCAATTTTTCATCTTTATCCAATAATGCTTTAGCTGGAACACTTGGAATATTTTTTTTCATTTTTCCCAAGAGCACTTTTGCATCTTCTAAAATAGTTGAACCGTGTTCATGAGATAAAGTTTTTTCTAATTCCTCAAAATCTCCTTGTCTAAAAATATCTCTAAACTTACTATGATTATTAAAATTTATAGTTAGAAGAATATTTTCTATACTATCCGTTAAATTCATATTTCTAGTAAACTCATCACTTATACCATCTTCACATTTTAGATAAAAAATATTATTACTTGAAATCATCTCAAACTCTTCAAGTTCAATTTTCTCATCATCTGTAAAACAATCAAAATTACCAAATTGAATTTTTAATGTTTTTAATTCATTTGCTAGGAATTCTTTCTCTTTTGTATCTTTAATTCCAATAGAACCAAAAGCTAATAAATAAGGTTTTATCTTTTCAAAATACTGAATAAAAGGGGTACTATCTCTCTCTTCAAAACTTCTAATTGTATATTGAATATCAATTATTTCATCTACCCCAAAAGTATTATAAATTTTGTCTTTATCTAAATTTATTGGTAAATCTATAAAGTCATATTGTTTGAGTATAAATTTTGGATGTTTACTTGTTGTTAAATAATATAAATCCATATTATTTTTATATTCTCTATTCTTTGAGAATATAGAAAATTTTTCATTTGAAAAGTCAAAATTCTTATCCAATATCTCTTTGTAAATTGAAGGAGAATATCGACCATTTTTATCAATAATAGATAGTTTTTTTAATAAAAATAAAGTATTCTTTTCTTCAAAATTTTCTTTTACTCCGAACTGTTTAAGTAAATTAATTCTTTTAGAATTGTTTTCATACTCTATAGGAGGATTAATTAAGTCTATTCCATAATTATGTAAAATCCAATAATTAGGATGTTCCTTTTGTAAATCTCTTTTTGCCGATGAATTATTTAAAATATTCTCAACTTCGAGTAATGCAAATAATTTTATAAACTCTAATTTAGCAATTTCTTTAATTTTATAAACTTTTTCAGAATCTCCATCTTTCTCATATTTGATATATCTATTAACACCTAACCAAAGTAAAAATTTTTCTGTATCCTTGGATATATCTAATTCAAGTTGTTCATAATCAATAATAAGTTCACTCTCATCATAAAAAGGCGTTAAACTATTTTCTAAAAATAGTTTACTTGTAAAAACTTCTTTGTGATGTTTGTTCAATAGTTTAACAGGTATATTTTTAGGTAAAGGCTTTATCTCTACATCTTGTTTCCAAAGTTCAAAAATATCACTAAGATTTTTATGTTTTTTCTTTAATAAAGTTCTTATTATCATAAATGGTTCAGCTTTTTTGATACCTATCCACCATAAGAATTTTTCATCTAACTCTAACTCTTGAGAAACAATAGAATCAGAAATATGCCTATAAGCTAATTCATCATATTGATAGAGTTCAAAAGTTTTTAAAATTTCTTTGTTATTATTAAATAAATAACGAGGTTTATTTTTATCTATTTCATCAGATTCTTCATATTTATCAACTAATAAACTCAAAATATCTTTTATCTCTGTAACCAATATATTTTTATTGGTCAATAGCTCTAATAATCTTTTAACTATCTGTTCTCTTGATGGTTCTGTTAATCCTATCCATTTAAAAAACTCTTCTGAATATTCAGAGACTGGTATATTAACAACTTCTTCTTTTTTACAAAATCTTGTTATATCATTATTTATATATAATTCTTTTGCTTCTTTTTCTTGACCATTTAAAGATTTTAATTTAAACTCTATTTGAGGTCGTTCTATAGAGTCGTTTTTGTTAAATAAAGAAAATAATTCTTTTAATTTCTCTTTAATATCAATATCACTTTTAAAAATTTGTTTAACAATTAAATTTTTATCGGCTTCAATTACTCCTAACCATCGAAAAAAACTTTTACTTTCTTCATTGTCTTCAAAGCCTAATTTATCATAAGGGAAAAGAAGTTTATCTTTATCAAAATACTTTTCTGTTAATTCTGTTCTAAAAAATAGTTTTCTTGCTAATTTCTCTAATAAATATATTTTTTTATGGGATGGTTCTAATACTGTAATTCCTTTTCTATTTTTGAATAAAAATTTTAAAATAGAAATAACTTTGTCTTTATCTAATTTTACATCTTCTAAAAAATTTACTTTTACTAAAGCTACTTCCTCTAGTGTAAAATCTTTAATTTCTAACCACTTTAAAAAAGATTGAATATTTTCATTAGAATATTCTTCTAGTCCTAAATCTTTTTTATGTGCAATAACATTTTCTTTTTCACACTCTTCTTTATAGGGGAAAAGCTCTCTTATCTTTTTACTTTCTCCTTTAGCATTTAAAACATATATATCTTTATCTGTTCTAATCCGATTATTATCTAAATTATCAGAAAATTCATCTTTTAATATAAAAAGTGCTTGTAGTGTTGATGGTATATCTTTTTTTTCATTATTTTTATCAACTATTATTTTTAAAACTTGTTGGGCATTAAACTCTTTTGCTCCTAGCCATATTAAAAACTTATCTAACTCTTCTAAATCATTAATTCCCAAATTATCATAATCTTCTATAATCTTTTTTTCTTCAAATATTTTTAAAATTCGTTCATCTCTTATATATTTATCCTTTATACCTGTTATACCTTTTGATGGTTTATCAAATTTTCTTAAGGGATAAAGTGCTTGTAATTTTTCTTGTATTGATTTATCTGATTCAATAATTCTTTCAATTAAATCTCTTTGTATATTAAACTCTCCAACCGTTGTAATCTTTCCCAATTCATCTTTATCTAATACCTCTTGCAATGCAGGATATATATAGTTAATTTCAATAAATGAAGGTATCTCTAAATTTAAAAATATTTCATCATAAAAAAATAGCTCTTTTTTTAATTTTTTATCTTGATTGATTAAAAGGATTAATTGTTCAGAATTTGAGATTAAAGTAGGATTATTTTTTTTAATGCTTAAAATATGTTTAATAAATTCAGCTCTTTTATCAATAGAAGATATTTTTTTGCTAATACTATTAAATAATGAGATTAACTCTGTATGACAACGACTATATTCAGAAAAATGATTATTTCTTTTTAATATATTTCCTAGTATTTCTGAATGATTTTCCATAAAATCTGAAAAGCTATTACTATAAAAAGCATAATCATCTTTAGTTCTATAAGTATTATCAACACAAGGATAAATCTCTGCTGTCTCTTTCCATTTTTCTATAATTTTATAGAAGCCAAATTTTTCTAATATTTCATTTTTATGTTTTATATTTACAAATTCATAAGCTTTCCAATTTGCATCTTTTTCTTTTAGCTTTTCAGCTGTTTCAATAATAAAATTTGCGAGTTCTTTAACAATAAATCTATTTTTCCCTTTTTCATCATCTACAATAGTGTTTCGTGATGAATCTAACTCAAACGTGGCATGAATTAATGCAGGAAATGCTATTTTTATATTTGTAGGAAAATAAGAAAACAAGTAAGTATTAACAGAATTTTCGCAAGGAGGAAAAATAATTTTCAATTGATAATACTCTTTTTCATCCTCTTCATCTCTATAGTTAACAGGAAGAAGTTCTTCTTTTGTTAAGATTTCCCAATCTTCTTTCTTATATATTTTTTCTCTATTATCATGAATAATTTTTATCTCTTCTAAATGCGTAATAAAATACATCAACTCTTCTGAAATTTCATTTAACTGCTGAATGATTTTTTCTTCTACACTTTTTTTATAATAAATAGCTATATAAGTAATATACTTTTTATCAAACTTAATATTATCTATCCAATCTCTAGGATTATTTTCATCTATCCATTCAGGAGTTGAACATATACTTCTTTTAATATTGTTTTGTTCTTGTCGTTTTCTATTTTCATCTGAAAATTCTATACTTAAGTTTGTACTCTTAACATATATTTTTCCTGCCCAATTTAGTAAAGAACGAAATCCTAATCCTTTATTACCAATAAATGTTTTATCTTTAGGACTTAAGTGAGCCATCATTAAAGATTTTAGACCTCCTTTATAAAAAGGATTACCACTATTGGCAATAAAAACTATATTATTTTTTGTATCGAGTTTAATTAAAGCTTCTTTTGATTTAGCATCATCAATATTTTGAAGTAATTCTAAAAATTGTCTACCATTATATTCATCTTTAATCCCTTTTTCATTTTTATAATCAGCTTGTTTTCGGTCATTACTGTCATTATTTAATTCTTCTTGAAATTTCTCAAATACTTTTTTCATCTTCTTCCCTATTTAAATACAACTTTACTATATCTTTAAAAAGTATATCACAGTATAGTATAAAATACAATCAAAATTTCTAACCCTA
>Ga0256840_1002429_pt1 | contig 16379 bp, 14 predicted proteins | sample 355202metaG_FD_185969 | JGI IMG/M metagenome (GOLD analysis project Ga0256840, IMG submission 185969) | Hydrothermal vent microbial communities from Mid Atlantic Ridge, Atlantic Ocean - 355-202 | ecosystem: Environmental > Aquatic > Marine > Hydrothermal vents | place: Atlantic Ocean: Mid... | reverse complement strand
TTTGGATTTTCAAAATATATGGGATAGTAACCATAGCGGCAGTACTCATGGAAATCCAGAAGAATTTTATCGTTTTCTGCAATTTCAAAGGCTATATCCTTATAATTCTTTATAATTTCGTTTAAAAAGTAAGGTTTGTAGTTTTCTCCGTATTTAATATTTAGAAACTCTCTGAAAGATAACCCGTTTAAAAAGTAAGTGATACATCTTCTGGAAAGGTCATACTTTGATTTCTGAATGTTAACACTTGAACTACCTGAAAAAACAATTTTTATATCATTATAAAAATCATAGATGTTCTTGATTTCCTGCTGCCAGTTCTGATATTTGTGTATTTCATCCAGAAAGAAATTTCTTATACCGTATCGGGTGTAAAGATTTTCAACAACATCAATCAACTTGTTATCAAGGAAAAAAATATGGTCAAGGCTGAGATAGACAGTTTCTGCAAGCCTGCATTTTTCTTTAACAATCTGGAGCATCAGAGTTGTTTTACCTGTTCCTCTTGCTCCTAATATGGCGATTAATCTATTGTTAAGGTCAAATTTTTCGTAAAGATATCTTTTAGTTTTGATACTGTTACCTTCTATCTTTCTTCTTGATAACTTTAGCAGAAACTCCATCCATACCTCCAGAAAACACGATTCTACTCCAGTATTAGAAGAAAATATAGGATATTTCTGGAATAAAGTCCAGACTTTTTGATAAAAATTTGGAGTAGAGTCCAAATATAGAGATAAAAGAAGTGGGTGCTCCTTCCGGTTTTCAGATTTTTACTCTTATTTGCCCGCTCATTAGCTTTGGCAGTAGTGTATCCCGGAGTTTTTCTAATGTGCGGATTTGTTGTTGGTTGTATAGCATTTTCCTCTCAACTGGCCTAATAATTTCTGAAAAATTTATTATCTTATTTTTAGGAGGTAAAAGCATTTCTGCATTTCGTAAATCATTTATTGTAATTTGTGGTTGAGCTGAACCTGAAATATAACTTGAAAAATCTGTACTGTATGCATAATATTTTAAAAATTCAAAGGTTAAAATACTTTTCTGTGGTATTTCTAAAATTAAAGAATTATTTGTCACAAAAGAATAAGGTAATGAAATTAAAACCTTTCCTGAAGCAGCACCTCTGCAAGCAATTAAAACTTGAGGTGTTCCATATAGATATTCTTTATAATATCCTATTAAACCATTCCCTCCAAATACTGGGTAACCCTTTTCAATTAAATTAGAGGTCGGTAAATTTTTACCATATCTTATATTTACAACTTCCCCCAGCTTCACTTCCTCCCAATCCTCCTTTGCCTCTTCCACAAACCACTGGCGAAATAAGGTTTCTGCCATTTTTTCAAGGGTTTTGTTCTGGCGGTGAAGAAGGTCTATTTTATCATCCAACGACGAAAGCACCGAGGCAATGGCTTTTTGCTCAGGGAACGGGGGGAGAAGGATTTCTTGAGAATATGCTGTATTTCTATTTAATCCTGGAACTGCGCTATCTTCATTTAACTCATCCAATTTTAAGGAAACAAGTAAATAATATAAAAAATCAAAATTATATTTTTTGTCATTAGGTAAAACATAATAACAAGTATCTATTGGATAAAAAGGAACATTTGATTTATAAACTTTTCCAATCGTCCCTTTTCGTCCTATAATAATTCCATTAGAATCAATTAATGGTTGATTATGCCAACCTGTTATTCCAGCAGAACTATAAACAGGAATATCTCCACTAATCCTTTTTCTTTCAGGTAAAGATTTCCCATAATTAAATTCAACAACCTCTCCCAACTTCACTCTTTTCCATCCCTTCGGCACTTTATCAGTCATTGCTTTTCTCCTCAAAAAACTTTTTTCCTTTTTCAGTGATTACATATTTTTGCTTTGGGCTATTTGGTTTGTCAGGAATAGTCATCTGAAGTAAATCTGCTTTAATTAAAGGAGTTAAGATATTTTCTCTAAAATATTTTAAGTCTTTTATCCCTACGTGTCTTTTTATCTCCTCTCTTTTCCTTGGAATTTTACAAAATTCAAGAATCCGTTTTTTTCTATCAACTTGAGGGGTAGCTTGAGGGGTAACTTGAGGGGTAGCCTCTTTTACTCCCTCACTTTCTCCCTTAAACTCTGGATGTATAAAAAATGTTGTTTTGAAATAACTTCTTTCTTCATCTGTTTCAAAAACCGGCTTTGGGGATTTATTCTTTTCAAGTTCTTTTAGTATGGTTGGAATGCCTGTTTGCCTTCCTTCTGTAAGATGAAGCTCTTTTAAAAATTCACCAATTCTTCTGTTTCTGTATTTTCTCACATCAAATTGATATTTTTTTAACTTTTCTCTATTAAGTGGAGGCAAAGGTCCTGGAAAACTGATTATATCTATATGCTCCGGATATATCCTTATTTCTATTGGTGAATCATTATCATACCCCCTGTGATACACAGCATTACAAACTGCCTCTTCAAGAGCTTGATAAGGATAATTAAAAAATCTGTCAGCTTCTGCTTTTCCTTCTCTTTTTATAACTTTTTCTTTAACAATCTGACTTTTTAAAAAATTTAAAACATTTAATGTTTGCTCCATAAGATTTCCATCAAATATTTTTTCTTCAAACTCTATTCCATCTTTATCTTTAAAAATAACAACCTCTATTTGAGCTGAAGGGAAAATTTTTTGTGGATTTTTTCCAAAAAATAGCAAACCCACATTTTTGGGAAGCAAATTTTCATCGCTCCCCTCTGCAATGTTCATCTTTCTTGATATCTCTTCAATTGTTAAGTTAGGTATCTGGTTTTCAAGCTCGCTCTTTACTTTGTTTAAAAAAGTTTTTATTACTCCAAGGTCAAACTCTTTTAATGAATACCTGTAATTTACTCTGTCATCAAAGGGAATTTGATTGGACATTGCAATTAGTTCTTTTTCCTCTTCAATGGTAGGTTTAACTGTTGAAGAAAAACGCCTGATATAATAGAAATATCTCGGATTTTTAGTAAAATTCTCTGGACATTTGTAAGGTCTAACGCTTCCTCCCGGACACCATAAAATCAAAATATTCTTACCCATAAAATTAACAGGTTCAATTATTGGAAAATAATTGGGAATAATTTTTCTACAAATTTCGTTTAAGTCCCTTTGAATTTTTTCCATTTCTTCTACTCTAAGCCCCTCTGGGGGTAATTTGGGTTTACCATTTTCTTCTTTAATTCCAATGATTACATATCCACCACCCCAATTATTGAAGTCATTGGCAAAAGCAGTAATTGTTTTAATAGTGCGTTCAGGATTCCAGCCTTTGCGAAATTCAATTCTTTCCCATTCAACAGTGTTTCCATTGATTAACTCTTCAATGTTTATTGGCAAAGCCATTTTTTACTCCTAATTTATCCTTTAAAAATATACAGTTAAACATTTTATTTTTCCACCCTTCGGCACTTTATCACTCATCGCTTTTCCCCTTTTCCATTTTATTTAATTCTGCCTCAATTTCTTTAATATCAGGTAAAGATGCTTTTAACTCCTCTGGCAATTCTCTTGTAATTTTATATTCACTAACTCCAATTGGTTTTGAAATATCACGCAGAGAATATTCTACAATTGTTTTATTCTTTTCCTTACAAATTAAGATACCTATTGTTGGATTGTCCTTTTCTGTTTTAAATAATGAGTCAACTGCTGAAATATAAAAATTTAGCTTTCCTGCATATTCAGATTTAAATTTACCGGTTTTTAATTCTACAACAACGTAACAATGCAATTTTACATGGTAAAAAAACAAATCTATGTAAAATTCTTCTTCTCCAACTTCAATTTTATATTGCCTACCTAAAAAGGAAAAACCTGATCCGAGTTCAAGTAAAAATTTTGTTAAATGCGAGAGTAAATCATCTTCAAGTTCTTTTTCTGTGTAGTTTTCTCTTATGGTTAAAAAATCAAAGCAATATGGATCTTTAACATCTCTTTTGCCAGATCTGATTGCGATTTAGGTAGCGTTTTATCAAAGTTTGTTATGGATTTTCCTGCTCTCTCGTATAGTCCAGTTTCTATTTGATGGGTTAAAACTGACCTTGACCAGTTGTTTTCTATTGTTTTTTGAACATAAAAAAATGCTTCTTGCTGATTTTTGCATTTTGTAATTATTACAAGATTATGCCCCCATGGTATTTGAGTAATTAGTGCAACAGCTTGTTGCACTTTTTCATCTCTAAATTGGGCAACAGCCTGCTGCCCAATTTCCTTAATGTTGCTCCAAAATAAGTACCATTGCCGAATATATTTCAAATTTCTTAAAGAAAATCCTTTTACCTCTGGGAATTCTTCCATTAAATCTTTACTTAATCTTTCAAGAAACTTATCGCCCCATTTTGCCTCTTTTTGTTTCTCTGTAATCTCTCTTCCAAGTTCCCAGTAAAAATTTAGTAATTCACTGTTTACTTTAACAGCAGCTTTTAATTGAACCTGTCTGAATTTTTCTTTTAAACTCTTTATCCATTTATTGTATTTTTTATCATTGTTCCATCCCTTTGGCACTTTATCATTCATTGTTTCTCTCCTCAAATGAAATGAAATTCATTATTAAATTTACCAATTGCTCTTTTTGAGCAGGTGGACTTGCAGCTACAAGATAGCAAAGAGCCGTTAAAGTATTACTGTTGAATTTTTCAAATAATTCTTCTTTTGACATATTTTCATATAAAAACATTAAAAAGAGCAATGCACCAATTCGCTTGTTTCCATCAACAAAAGGATGATTTTTAATTATCAGATATAATAAATTGGCAGCCTTTTCTTCAAAGGTAGGATATAGTTCTTGTCCATCAAAGGTTTGATAAATTATATTCAATGCACTTTCAAAAAGCCCTCTGTCTCTTTCCTGACCAAAGACATCAGATGCTTCTCCTTTTTTTAAAAGATATTCTTTTAGTTCATTTATGGCGATTTTTGCTTCTTCATAGTTTATTTTCTTCCTTTCCTTGTTGGTTTTCTCTGGTTTTATTTTCCCTGTGTCGTATTCTTCGATCCATCTCCACACAAGAGCGTATTTTTCAATAATTTCAAGTAGTCCTTTTACCTCTGAAGAAGAAAGAGAAGGAGTTCTTATATTTTCTTTAATAAACTTTATTGTATTTTCAATTTCTTTAATCCTTTGTTCAGTAAGTTTTTTTTCATTAATAGCATATCCTTTTATAAGATAGTTTTTTAAAACCTGTGTTGCCCAGATTCTAAATTGAGTTGCTTTTTTGGAGTTCACTCGATAGCCAACGGCAATTATTACATCAAGGTTGTAATAGGTTATTCTTCTTTTAACTTTTCTTTTTCCTTCTAATTGAACTGTTTCCATTTTGGAAACAGTTGACTTCTCCTGTAATTCACCTGATGAAAATATATTTTTTATATGTTTTGATATTGCTGCTTTTTTAACATCAAACAAGAAAGCAATCTGATTAAGGTTTAGCCAGATTGTCTCTTCTTTCAGTTGCACCTCGATTTTCTTGTCTTTATCCTGATAAATAATTAGTTCTTGACTATTATTCATTTTTCCTTCTCAACTCAATTTTCTCCAGATTTTCCAGAATTATTTTATTCAGCCTTTCTTCCTCCTTTAACTGCTCCATAAATTCCGCTTTTAACTTTGTAAATCTTTCTTCAAAATCAAAGTCATCGTCTTCTTCAGGAAGGCCAACATATCGGCCGGGCGTTAAAACATAGTCAAGGTCTCTTACTTCTTCTATTTTTGCTGATTTACAAAAGCCTTTTACATCCTCATAAGTATCATCTTCTTTTTGCCATTTGTGATAGGTATCAGCAATTTTTCTAATATCTTCTTCAGTTAAAACCCTTGTGCTTCTGTTTATGAGTTTTCCCATATCTCTGGCATCTATGAAAAGAATTTCCCTTTTTCTGGTTGTTTTGTTTTTACGGATAAACCATAAAGAAGCTGGGATTTGAGTATTTAAAAAAAGTTTAGCTGGCAAATTGACAATACAATCAATAATATCATCTTCTATCATGTTTTTTCTTATCTCATATTCTGCAGTTTGTTTTGTAGTAAGAGCACCTTTTGCAAGGACAAAGCCTGCTTTTCCATGTGGCGCAAGGTGAAAAACAAAGTGCTGTATCCAGGCATAATTTGCGTTGCCAACTGGAGGCACTCCATATTTCCATCTAACATCCCTTCTTAAAAGTTCTCCGCTCCAATCGCTGTCATTAAATGGTGGATTGGCTATTACAAAATCAGCTTTTAAATCTTTATGGGCATCGTTTAAAAATGAGCCTTCAGAATTCCACTTAACCTGCGAAGAATCTATTCCTCTTATGGAAAGATTCATTTTACAAAGTCGCCAGGTTGTGTAGTTGCTTTCTTGACCGTAAATTGAAATATCATTGACTTTTCCCTGATGTTCTTTGACAAACTTTTCAGACTGAACAAACATTCCACCAGAGCCACAACATGGGTCAAATACCCTGCCTTTGTATGGTTCAAGCATCTCAACCAAAAGCTCAACAACACTTCTTGGAGTATAGAACTGACCTCCTTTTTTTCCTTCGGCAAGTGCAAACTGGCCTAAAAAGTATTCAAAAACATGGCCTAAAATATCAGCACTTCTTTCCTTTGCCTCTTCAAATGCGACATTACTAAAAAGGTCTATAAGTCCACCCAGATTTATGGGATCAATATTTGCCTTTGCATAGCCTTTGGGTAAAACTCCTTTTAGAGAAGGATTTTCTTTTTCAATTAACTCCATTGCATCATCAATAATTTTCCCTATCTCAGGATTTTTAGCATTTGCTTTTAAAAATTCCCATCTTGCCTTTTGTGGAACAAAAAACACATTTTCAGCCCTATATTCATCAACATCTTCAGGGTCAGCTCCTGCATATTCTCCTTCGCCTTTTTTAAGTTTTTCATATAAATTTTCAAACGCATCTGATATATATCGCAGGAAAATAATGCCTAAAACAATATGCTTATACTCCGCAGCATCAATGTTTTTTCTCAATTTATCTGCCGCTTTCCAGAGTTGTTGTTCCAAAGGTTCTGTATTATTCTTTTTTACCATAATTAAATCTCCCTATCCAATTTTTATTTTACTATAACTTTCTTCCAAAAATTACTTTAGGTAAAATGGACAAATAACAATGGATTGAAAGGTGAAAAAAGAATGTATAAAAAATGTATAAAAGAGGAAAACTAAATAGTAAAGGAAAATTTGATTTTTCTCAAAGTAATTTACAAGCAATGGGACTTCGCCTCCTTGTCCCAAAAAAAAGAATAAGAATAACTAACTTAAAAAATACCTGATTAATTCAGAGATTCCTATTATCTTTATTTAATCTATTTTTTTAATACCCCTTTATTATTGACGTACCATAGAAAACAGAACTATCTACATAAGACAAGTATCCGAACCAGAGTCTTTTCACATAGATGTTTAAAATACCCTTAGCATATCCATCCATCAGTTAAAAAGAGGGATAAAAATTACAAGTTAAAATTTGTAGTGTAAAACAAAAATCGAAAACACCGTCACTTCAATAGATTGGCAAAAATTTTGACAAACCTGAGCTAAAAGACAAACAAAATCTAGGGGTTAAACAAGAAAAAAAGAGAAATTAGAAGGAAGAAATTATAATCTGGCAAAACGCAACCTGAAGATATTATCTTTTTTTCTATCCATTTTTTTCATTTTGATTAAACATTCCTATTTGCAAGTTATATTGCCTGCATATATATCCTTTCAGAATTGACTTAACTTACCAATTCTCCACCTCAAAAGTTTTTTTGCCGATAAACACAATTAAATAATTTTTAATCAAAAGGAGTGGGAGAATGAAGCTAAACTTTTTAAGCACCAGAACAGGCATTATCTTGGTTGGAGCAATTATTGGAGTGCTTGCGCCTATTTTACAAAAGCTGGGCAACCCGCCCAACATGGGCATTTGCGTAGCCTGTTTTGAGCGGGATATGGCTGGTGCCCTTGGTCTGCACAGGGCCGCCGTAGTCCAGTACATGCGACCAGAGATCATTGGTTTTGTTTTGGGGGCTTTTTTGTCTGCGCTGCTCTTTCGAGAATTTAAACCTAGAAGTGGTTCTGCTCCTATTGTTCGTTTTATCTTGGGTATCTTTGCCATGATTGGAGCACTAGTCTTTTTGGGTTGTCCCTGGCGGGCTCTTTTACGGCTGGCAGGTGGAGATGGCAATGCCCTCGTGGGCTTGGCTGGACTAGGAGTAGGCATTTGGATTGGCACTTTGTTTTTTAAAAGCGGTTACAATCTTGGACGCAGTCAAAAAACTTACTTTTCCGTAGGACTGATTATGCCCTTAATTATGTTTGGCTTTCTTTTACTTATGCTGCTAAACCCTTTTATTCCTGGACAGGCCAAAAGTGGAGTTTTATTTTACAGTCTAAAAGGACCTGGTGCCATGCACGCCCCTCTTTTAATTTCTCTAGGAGTAGGTTTGCTTATAGGTGTGTTGGCTCAAAAAAGTCGATTCTGCACCATGGGAGCCTTTCGGGATCTAATCCTGTTTAAACAAACCCACCTCTTTTCTGGGGTAGTTGCCTTGTTGATTGCAGCCTTTATAACCAACGTTATTTTAGGCCAATTCCATCCAGGTTTTGTCCATCAGCCCGTAGCTCACTCCATGAGTCTTTGGAACTTTGCAGGGATGGTTTTGGCCGGTCTTGCCTTTGCTCTGGCCGGGGGATGCCCAGGCAGACAACTGTTTTTGGCAGGCGAAGGTGATGGTGATGCCGGGGTCTTTGTTCTGGGGATGATTGTTGGCGCAGCCTTTGCCCACAACTTTGGCCTGGCCAGTTCACCCAAAGGCATTGGCCCGCACGGGGCCCTGGCGGTGATTATCGGTTTAATCGTCTGTTTGTTTATTGGCTTTAGTATGCGCAAACAAGCTTAAAAAGGAGTTTAAAATGAGCAACACAATAGATACAAGAGGACTTTCCTGTCCCCAACCCGTTCTTCTGATGCTCCAAGCAATAGAAAAAGGCCAAAATAACGAATTTTTGGTCCTGGTAGATACAGAAACTGCCAAAGAAAACGTTATCCGAGCCGCTACGTCCAAAGGATGGCAGGCCAGTATTGTTGAATCTAAAGAAAACGAAAGTACTATTCTCTTAAAAAAGGAGTAGCAAAAAAACTTTTAATTATGTTTAATTGGTTTAAAAAAAAGAAAAAAATCAATAAAACCGACCGAGGTCTCTTGGTCTTTGATCACACCAGCACGGTCATTCAAGCGGAAAATATCCTCAAATCTCTTGGCTGGGCAGTCAAAGTCATGGGGCCTCCGCCTGAAATTCAAAAGGGATGTGACCTGGTAATTGAATTTCCCTTGCTAGAAAAGTTAAACATTTTAAGGTCTCTTGCCCAAAAAAACGTTTACCCCTTGGACGTAGTACCTGTAATTGGACCGTTATTAGAACCAGTAAGCCTGTTTCAGGTCAAAGACTTTGGTAAGTATTTAATGGTCAGAGCGGCCAACATGAAAATTAGCGTAGATAAAGAGACTTTGGTTATCGTAAACATCTCAGGCGGAGGATGTCCTGACGTGCCTTATCTGGCCAAGAAAATGTGCGGCAAAACTCTGGATACAGCCCCTGCTCCCCGCAGCATCGGCCACACCTTATGCGGCTATGCCCTGGAGCTGGCTTTTACTGAGGCAAAGAAAATATGCTTGGAATCATAGGTACTATTCCAGATCCTCACCTGCATATAATCACAGGGCAAGCCTCTCTTATCCAGGATAAACTTAGCATTAATGGGCACCTGCTGGATATAGACAGAGGTACTCCTGCCCTCCTGGGAGCAGCGTGCAAAGTTTGTACTTTCTTAGGCAAAAAAAAACCTATAGCCTTACTCGTTGGAGACATAGGCCTGGGCAAAGGCAGTCGCAATTTATACGCCTACCTGGAAAAAAACTTAAACCTGTTTGGTTTTCAAACTCTAACCTTTCACTACCTCCAACCTAACGTAGATTGGCATAACCGTGTGCTTTTTGCGGTCCAGGACCTGAGTTCAAAACCAGTTCTCATTGCAGATGCTGGTTTTATGTACGCAGCCAAGATGAGTGGACAGGCTCAAGAATATCATCTGTTTACTCCAGACTTGGGAGAACTTGCCTTTTTGGCTGACGAAAAGGCTCCTCACCCTTTTTACACCCGCGGTTTTATTATCCACCAAGAAAACAATTATTTGGAGCTAATCAAAAGAAGTTATCAACATCAAAATGCAGCCAAATACATGCTAGTCAAAGGAAAAAAAGACATCATAGTTCATAAAGGAAAAATCATCTCAGAAATAAATGACCTGGCTCCTGAAAGCATGGAAGCCATTGGGGGAACTGGCGATACCCTGACCGGTATAGTCAGCGTGCTAGTCTATTCTGGTTTTCCCATAGATAAGGCCTGCATTCTGGCCAGCAAAATAAACCGACTAGCAGGAAAACTTACCCAACCAACTCCAGCCACTCCCATCAAAACAATCATTCAAAATATCCCGTATGCGTTAGAAAAAATAGAAATTAAATAACTTGAGCCTGTTAACTCACTTTGGCCCCAGGCTTAACCTGACTTAAGGTAGTTAAAAGACTAAGTTTACTTTTGTCCCCTGCAGTTAAGATCATTCCCTGGGAGAGTTGGCCCATGATTTTACGCGGCTTAAGGTTGGCCACTACTACCACCTGTTTGCCCACGAGATCTTCTGGTCGGTAGTGTTTAGCTATGCCTGAAATAATTTGTCTTGGTTCGTCTTCGCCTAAGTCAACTTGAATGGCCAAGAGCTTTTCTGAGTTTTTAACTTTTTGGGCCTTGAGCACTCGACCAATTTTTAATTCTAATTTTTGAAAATCTTCAAATTTGAGGTAATTGGGTTCTTTTTCTTCCCCTTCCAAACATTTTAGTTCTTGACGGGGAAAAAGATTGGACTTAGCTGCGACTTTTTGTCCAAAGGAAAGCAGTCCCCATTTTGTTCTTTCTTGACTAAGAGATACTTTTTTTAAGTCAAATTTCACACCCAATTGATTTAACATTTGCTCACTAGTTGAAGGCATAACCGGCCACAAGTGTAAACTTACCTTGCGTAAACCTTCTAGCAAGGTATAAATAACCGTAGCCAGACGTTTTTGCTCTTGTTTTTTAGCCAGCACCCAAGGGGCTGTTTGATCAATGTATTTATTGAGATAACGTACAAATTCCCAAAGACTCTCTAGCCCTTTGGCAAACAAAAACCGGCCAAACAAATTTTGATAGTTATCTATAGCAATCAAACCCCGCTCAATTACTTCCTGCTCCAAAGAAGTACTTTCGTCTGGCTCCGGTACCTTACCCTGAAAGTACTTATTGGTCATACTAAGCACTCTACTAAATAAATTGCCAAGATCATTAGCCAAGTCAGAATTTAAGCGCTGAACAAAGGCCTGTTCAGAAAAATTGGCATCCAGGCCAAATTGCATTTCGCGTAGCAAAAAGTATCTAAAGGCAGCTAATCCGTACTTGTCTTTTAATTCTAAAGGTTTAATCACGTTGCCAAGACTTTTGGACATCTTGGTCTCGTCCACGGTCCAATATCCGTGGACTCTCAGCCCTTTGTACAAAGGCAGGCCTGCAGCCATTAGCATAGTTGGCCAGAAAATAGCGTGTGGTTTTAAGATGTCCTTGGCAACAATGTGGTAGCTATTTGGCCAAAACTTCTTAAAGTTTTCTCCATCCGGCCAATCCAAGGCTGTAATGTAATTGATCAAGGCGTCAAACCAGACGTAAGTTACAAAGTTAGAATCAAAGGGCAGTTCTATGCCCCAACTCAACCTGGTTTTAGGCCTGGAAATACACAGGTCTCCCAGGTCTTCTTTAAGTATGCCCAAAACTTCTTTTTTATACCGCTCAGGCCAGATAAAGTTGGGATTGTTTTCAATGTGCTCCTGCAACCGTCCAAGATACTTACTCATTTTAAAAAAATAATTTTTTTCGTGCAAAAAAGTAGGCTTGGTCAAATGATCTGGACAAAGTCCATCGGGAGTGAGTTCTTTTTCCGTATAAAAGCGTTCGCAGCCAAAGCAATAATACCCCCCATATTCTCCAAAATAAATGTCTCCGTTGTCGTAAACCCGTTGCAAAAATTTTTGCACGGTCTGCTTGTGTTTGGGATCAGTGGTGCGGATAAAGGCTGAAGGTTCTATTTCCAAACCAGGCCAAGTATTTTTAAAAATGGAGCTAATTTCATCTACGTATGCTTGCGGAGTTTTTTCTTTTTTGCTAGCGGCTTGAACGATTTTATCTCCGTGTTCGTCTGTTCCAGTAAGAAAAAAAGTTTCATATCCGTTTAAACGGTAAAATCTATTTATGGCGTCTGCAACTATAGTCGTATAGGCGTGTCCAAGATGAGGTTCAGCATTAACGTAATAAATAGGCGTGCTCACAAAAAAGGTCATCTCTTTTACTCCTTTCCTTCCTCTAAACTTTGATTTTCCTGCTCTTGGTCCGGCAAGACGATCTGTTCCCATTTTTCTAGGGGCATTTCTATTTCCTGACCTTGGTCAGGTTGCACGGTCAGGGTCTGTCGAAAGATATTGGCCCGGGCTATGCGCAAGGCTCCTTCCTTGGTTTGATAACGTTTACCTATTTTGGGCAGTTGAGCTTGAAATTCAAGATAGTGTTTTTCCTCAAAGTTCAAACAACACAAAAGCCGACCGCATACTCCAGAAATCTTGGACGGATTTAAAAATAAATTTTGATCCTTGGCCATTTTGATGGTAACGGGATCAAATTTGCGCAAAAAACGTCTGCAGCAACAAATTTGCCCACAATTACCAAGCCCCCCCAACATTTGGGCCTCGTGTCTGACCCCAATCTGGCGAAGCTCGATGCGGGTTCGGTAAACCTTGACCAAGTCTTTAACCAATTCCCGAAAGTCAACGCGATGAGGAGCTGTAAAGTAAAACATGATCTTGGAGCGATCAAAATAAACCTCTACATCTACCATTTTCATAGGTAGTTCTCTCACTTTGATTCGCTCCTTACAATACTTGTATGCCTCCCGGCTAAGCTCGCGATTTTTTTGCTCCTGCTCCAAGTCTTCTGAGGTAGCCACCCTTAAAATTGGCTTAACCTCTTCTTCCTGTAAGTACGTAGGTAGATGGGTTCTTAAAACTATTACCGTGCCTAGGCCCAATCCTTCTTCAGTTTCTACGACTACCTTATCTCCAACTTTTAAGGTATGCTCGCCTTCTTGAAAAAAATAAACCTGCCCATACGGTCTAAACTTAATTCCTACAAATCTATTCATACAGCCACCTAAATAAGTGCCTAGGTAAAACTTTAAACGTTGTTGCTTTTGCTTCCAAGAACCTATCCATTGCCAATTTTAAGCCATCCAAACTCAAGCCAACAAATCCAAGAGTTAAGCCAATATATTTTAACCCCAAAAGTTTGGCCGCAGCAGTTGAGTTTGATCAGTTTTTTTAAGCAGCTATTTTCAACCAAGCAGTCTTTTGGCCACTGCTTTGGCTGCTACCCTACCTGCTCCCATGGCCAAGACCACAGTAGCGGCTCCCGTTACAATGTCTCCGCCGGCAAAGACGTTGGGAATACTGGTTTCACCTGTATCGGGATCAACCTCTATATAACCCCACTTATTTAGTTTAAGCTCTGGAGTAACGCGAAGCAACAGGGGATTAGAACGCGTGCCTACGGCAATAATTGCTAGGTCCGTAGGTATTTGCTCAAAAGCGCCTTCTATAGGAATCGGTCGTCTGCGGCCTGAGCTGTCTGGTTCTCCCAGTTCCATTTTTTGGACTAGCAAGTGAGTCAATCTTCCTTCTCCATTGCCTTTAAACTCTACAGGTGAGCAAAGGGTTTTTAAAGTAACACCTTCTTCCAGGGCATGATGCAATTCTTCCAAACGGGCTGGCATTTCTTTTTGGGTCCTGCGATAAACTATAGAAACCTGCTTTGCTCCCAGGCGAAGGGCAGTTCGAGCTGCGTCCATGGCCACGTTTCCACCCCCGATTACGACCACCTCTTTGCCTTCAGGCAAAGGCGTATCATATTCTGGGAACTTGTAGGCGCGCATCAAGTTGACTCTAGTTAAGTATTCGTTGGCCGAATATACTCCAATTAAATTTTCGCCCGGGATATTCAAAAATTTAGGCAATCCAGCTCCTACTCCAATAAAAATGGCCTTATACCCTTGAGCAAAAATATCATCTAAGTTTAAAGTAGCTCCTACCACGTAATTGGTCTTGATCTCGACGCCCATGGCCTCCAGACCTTTTAGTTCTTGCTGGACGATGGTTTTGGGCAATCTAAATTCAGGGATTCCGTAAGTTAAAACCCCGCCTGGCTCGTGCAGGGCCTCAAAAATAGTTACTTTGATCCCTTGGGCAGCCAAACAACCCGCAAAGGTCAAACTGCTCGGACCAGAGCCTATGGCGGCTACCTTTAAATCCGTTGACGTTTGCTGACTTTCAGCACAGGCAAATCCCTTTTGCTGAGCGTAAAAATAGTCAGCCACAAAGCGCTCTAGCCGGCCAATAGCAATGGGTTGGCCCGTAGGTTTAAGTTTGCAATGCCCCTCGCATTGAATTTCTTGAGGACATACCCGTCCGCACACGGCCGGCAAACTGTTGGTTCGCTTAATGGTTTGATAGGCTGCATCCAAGTTGCCTTCAGCCACAAACTTAATAAAGGTCTTACAATCGACCTCTACCGGACATCCCTGCTGACAGGTAGGATTTTTACACTGTAAACATCTCTTGGCCTCAGCCTTAGCATCTTCCAGAGAATAGCCCAGGGCTACTTCTAGAAAATTCTTGACCCGCTCCTGAGGTGGCTGCTCGGGCATAGCCACCCTTGGTTTTATCTTTTTACTTTTTTTCTTTTCCATGGCACTCACAAAATTGTTTATAAGATAATTGTTCTTGGTTAATAAAAGACCTTAGCCTTTGCATGAGTTCGTCAAAATCCACCTGATGGGCGTCAAATTCAGGTCCATCTACGCAGGCAAACTTAATCTCGCCGCCTACGCTGACCCGACAGGCCCCACACATACCTATGCCGTCAATCATAATGGAATTTAAACTAACCGTAGTCTGAACGCCAAACTTTTTGGTTACTCCAGCCACGGCCTTCATCATGGGCACAGGACCTACGGCCACGACCTCTTTTACTTCATTGGCCTGTAAGTAATTATCAAGCACGTCCGTAACAAAACCTTTGTGCCCCTTACTCCCATCGTCAGTAGCCACCAGAACCTCGGCACTAAACTTAGCTAGCTCTTGTTCAAAGAGCAATAAGTCCTTGCTTCTGGCCCCAATAATTGAGATAACTTCATTGCCTACTTCAGCGTGACCTTTGGCAATGTGATGCATGGCTGCAATCCCTGTACCTCCGCCTACGCAAACCACTTTTCCTTTTTTTTCAATGTGCGTAGGTTTGCCCAAAGGTCCACATACGTCCAGAATTTCATCACCTTGCCCAAACGTCTCTAACAGGGCTGTAGTTTTACCTACCACTAGATAAACAATGGTGATGGTGCCTTTTTCTGGATCTTTATCCGCAATGGTCAAAGGGATCCGTTCTCCTTGCGCGCTTAGTCTTAGAATGACAAAATTGCCCGGTTTTGTTTTTTGGGCAATCTCTGGCGCGTCAATTACCAATTCGCTGACCCTCTCTGGGATCAAAACTCGCTTGCCTAAAATTTTAAACCCCATACTTCCCTCTCGTGCTTAATTGATTTAAACCTAGAGCAATTTTTGTTGTTATTTTCCAAAATCAACAAAATGCGCCTGTAAAAGCTTTGTTTTTTTCAATCCGATTTAAAATCGCAAAACAAATGTTTCCCTATGATACTCCTGCCAAAACTGTTTTTGGTGGGAATTGATAAAGTTGCAACTTTTACCCTTCTTGGATCAACTCTTTTAATTTAGCAATAGCCTTATCTAGGTTGGCTGGTTGGCTTCCTCCGGCTTGAGCCAAATCGGGTCTGCCTCCACCACCTCCTCCAACTTCTTTGGCCACAGGTTTGATCAGCTGGGGTGCGGTAAATCGGGCGTGCAGGTCTTTGGAAACAAAAAGCAGCAAACTAACCTTATCCTGCTTGGTGGCTGCAAGCAAAATAACTCCAGAACTTAGTTTAGAGCGAAGATCGTCCATGAGTTTGCGCAAAACTCCAAGATCTTCTACCTCTACCTTTACGGCCAACACGTCTATGCCGTTTATTTTTTCTTTTTGGGCCAGCAGGTCTTTACTCTGGTCTGCGGCCATCTTTTGCTCTAATCTCTTTATCTCTTTGTTGAGTTCTTTATTTTCTTTGTTTAGACGCTCGATTTTAGCTATTAACTGTTCTTCACTGGTGCCCAAGATCTGTTTGGCCTTGGCCA